>Ga0315282_10001523_pt1 | contig 43393 bp, 44 predicted proteins | sample YL17G07_20_MG_FD_203693 | JGI IMG/M metagenome (GOLD analysis project Ga0315282, IMG submission 203693) | Sediment microbial communities from Yellowstone Lake, YNP, Wyoming, USA - YL17G07_20 | ecosystem: Environmental > Aquatic > Freshwater > Lake > Sediment | place: USA: Wyoming | collected... | reverse complement strand
GGACAGTTGGTGAACAAGTAACGGATGAAGTAATAAGACGGTATATAGAGAAGCACAGTTTTTCATATGAACAGCTAAAGTTTGAGGATACTTAAAGCCCCGACTTTAGTCGGGGTTCTTTACTTATTTGACTTCTCCATCTTATCTTGATTAAGAAGAACAACGGCTTTGTGGATTTTTATTAATCCATCTTTTTCATTTTGGGGTGCTTTTATCCTGAACCGCATACCTTTTCATAAGCTCGTAATAATTTTTGAGTGAGGGTCTTCTTGCAAGAACTTGCTCACTCGAAAGCGGTCCAAGCGCATCGGCAACAATCCTTTTAATCTTGGCCCGTAACTCCTTCACATCGCCTCCTCCATCCTGGTGGACCCTGTTGGTTAAAAGAATAATATAAGTTTGCGTTACTGGATCGATCCAGATTGCGGTTCCTGTATAGCCCAGGTGGCCGTAAGAGCCTACTTGAAACAACTGTTCTCTATTTGAGGAAAAGGGTGCATCAAGGTCCCAGCCGAGCCCCCGCAGCTTAGCCTTACCCGGTGGCGACTGTGGAGTGGTCATCTCCTCGACGGTAGGAGGATTCAGTACCCGCACACCATGAAAACTACCGCCGTTCAGGAGCATTTGTGAAAAGACTGATAGGTCGTCCGCGGTAGAGAAAAGGCCGGCGTGGCCAGCGATCCCCTCCATGTTATAACATGTGGGGTCGTGAACCTCTCCGCAGAGCAATTTGCCTTTGCGAGACTGGGTGGGTGCAATGCGATCTTTCAATGCCGGTGATGGTTTGAAACCAGTACCGATCATCCCCAGAGGTTTGAATATGCGATCGGTACAGTAAACATTAAGCGGTTTGCCTGATACTCTGCGAACGAGCTCCCCGAGGACTTCGAAGTTTATATCGCTGTAGATATAACTTGTACCTGGAGGAGAAACAGGTTTTTCAGCGACAATCATCTTCATGGCTTTCCTGTACCCCGACCATTTATGTTTGAGTTCCAGCTCCGGCTGGAGCCCTGAATAATGAGTGAGAAGTTGCCGAACCGTGATTCCACCCTTGCCGTTTGCCTTAAATGCAGGCCAATACCGGGCGGCGGGGGCGTCGAGTCGCAGTTTGCCCTCTTCTGCGAGCTGCATTATGGCAGTGGTAGTTGCGACCACCTTAGTGAGGGACGCGATATCAAAAATAGTGTCCTCGGTCATGCTGGACTTTTTTGGTCCAAGCGCGCGGAATCCGAAGCCTCTTCGGTAAACAACCTTTCCCTGATTACCGATAAGAAGTACAGCCCCAGGGATTTTACCTTCACTGATAGCGTCATTTAAGATTGCAGTAATTGGCTCCAGTTGTTCCGTATTGATTACAGGTTCGGGATCCTGGGATTGAGCTGTAGACAAAAAGATCAGACTAATCAGAACGAAGAGTACCAATGTAAAAAGAGTCCTGCCGAACTGGTTAAGTAACTTTTCCCTTCCTTTGATACTCATCCTGGAAATCGATTCAAAATATTAGCTACGCGACTTATGAAGGTGGGTTGTATAATCAAGTCTTTCTCCAAAAATCACATCAATTCTCAAGTGCCGATTCAATTCCTCTTGTAAGCGACTCTAACGAATGTCAAATCCTTTTTCAGACCATCCGAAGAATAGACATTCCTGGGATTCCAAAGCATCCAGCCACCTGCACCGAATTCCTCAGCAGAGGTTACCTGGTCGTTTATTTCTTTCCCCGTAAAGACCCTCCTATCGAAGGAATAATCCCTGAAGGCCTGCAGCCACGGCCTGAAGCGGACAGTTGAAATGTTCGTGCGTGCCTGTGCCCTCTTCAGGGAAAGGGACACTATTTTATATGAATTTGCTACAGGATTTCTATAACCGGGTATCCCGAATTGAAACCCTGAAGGATAAAGCATAGGAGAAAGATAGTCGACATGGGATGCAATATCCTCGAGTTTCTGCCCAATCTGTGTATCATCGAGATTCCAGCAGACATAACCGAATATGTCCGCGGCGAGAAAGACATTGTAAGGTGCAAGTCTTCTCCTCGCCTCTTTAAGAAATCCGGAGATGGACTTTGTCCTGTTTTCCTCCGTGCTTTGTACAGCAAATTTAAGGCCGTTTTTGTCAGGGAAACGGATATAGTCGAACTGTATCTCATCAAATCCGCTTTGGGCGGCTTCGACAGCAATATCTATATTGTAATCCCATACCTCTTTTCTTGATGGGTCAACCCATGCAAGATCTTCCCTATCACGCCAGATCCTTCCATCCTGTGTCTTAACTGCAAGTTCAGGGCGAGCTGCTGCGAGGATATTGTCCTTAAATACAACAATGCGCGCGATGGTATATATGTTTCTCTGTCTTAAAGACTGCAACAGGCTCCTGATGTCCTTAACGATAACCAACTTCTGGGCTCCAATCTCAGAGGCAAGGGGGATCGAACTTCTATACGTTATAACGCCTCTGTCTCCTTTCACATCGATGACAAGTGCATTGATATTGGTCTCCTCCATGAGTCTGAGTGCGGATCCCCGAAGTGACCTGTCGCCAATCCCGTAAAAGGAAAGATAGAGGGCTCGTGGTGTAAAGGGTTTTAATCCTATCTCAATAGGGGCCTGGGTTTGATGCGAGGCGATGACTTGCTCGGCCCTGGCGTATCCATAAGCCCGTATCCCTATCTTACTCGTCGAAGTTTTTATCATAAACATGCCATTATTGTCGGTCTGGATGATTTCATTATTACTGGTAATGATAGCTCCTGGTATGGGTCTCTTCGTTAAATAATCGATAACCTTTCCGCTCATATATTCTGATGTATATTCTGATTTCGGAAGAAAGCACAGCATGACAAAAAATAATATGGATCTTTTGAAATTTCTTCTCATCTTTTCGTCATCATTTCAGCTGGGGAGTTTCCCTCCAGTATCTTTTCAAATACTTTCCCTTTATCGGCATTATTTAAAAGGTAACGCGGGATCTTCATAACGTTATCAAAGTTGTTTGCATGATGTCGGTCTATGGTAAATGCGGCTGTATAACCTGCCTCAGCTGCTTTTGCAATGAGAAAGTCATCATATATGCCGAACGGCCATGCGAGCATATCCACATTGACATTGAGTTCTTTTCCCAGTTTTTCTTTTGATTTCTTTAACTGCATCTCCACGAACTTCTCATAATCAGTCGGATTTAATTTTTTCTGTTCTTGTTTGAAATTCGGGTGCCAGTAAGTATGCCCTTGTAAATCAAAAAGACCGGTTTTCTTTATCTCCCTGAGCTGATCCCAGGTCATAGCATAAGAAGCGTTTGATATTGCCGAAGGGTATAAGAAGAGAGTCACCGGTATGCGATACCTTTTTACCAGAGGCAGCATATCTGTATAGACCGTTTTATGGCCGTCATCAACAACGATTACCACTGATTTTCTCGGAGGGGGAGGTCCTTTCCTGAGATAATAATCCACGAGTTGTCTGAGAGGTATTACGGTATAACCATTTTTCCTGAGATATTCGAGGTGTGACTCGAAAACTAAGGTAGTAGTGGTCATGCCGTCGACAACTGAAGGTCCAAAGCGGTGATACAAAAGAATGGGGACATGTACCGGCGTGGAGTTGTCCTGTCTATTCTTATTTTCTACTTCTGCACCGTCCGAGATGAACAAAAAAAAGAGAAATGTAAAAAATGTAAATACCCTGAGCATCAAAGTGCCCGTTTTCTTAATGGTGTCTGTATTTGGCATACACTTAACCTTCTTCCCAATCCTCACTTAAACTATAGCTTCCGCACGATTGATTCCGTGACATGTATCACTAAAGTGGGCAATTGATTTAACCAGCAGGGCATTAAATCAATACTGCGAACCTTCGATTTCTTTTCCAGTAGTTTTGCTTTTCAAGATGGACTGTCTGAACAAGAACTGTATTGATGGAGGGTTTGACTAACCCAGGTTACAAACGTGGTGATCAGAAACTGCAGGGCAGTGGTGAAGGGAGAACTCAGCTGTGAAGGGCTTTGATCCTTCTGCTAGCCACTCAGACATGTGTACCAGTATAAGAAGGATTGGAAAACAAGTATTACTGATTGAAATGTTGAATGGTCGCCTTCAGTGTATCCTCATTCTTTGAATAAGTATATTTAAAAAAGGCAGGGCCTTGATGATTTGCCTTGTTATTTTCTGACTCAATCCTCTGTCTCCTTTAGTTTCTCTGTCTCCCCTGGCTTCTCTGGCTCCTCTAGTTTCTGAGCTGGTGCCATTGGTGTCTCATCCAGCTTATTCTCAGCAGGTTTTGGCATCTTAGCCCTCTGCTGAGGTGTGACCGTGTCTTTTCTTAAAATTATGGAGGATGGAAGTGTTAAACTTATGACCTGGCCTTTTTCTCCAAGAGGCCCGATTTCTTTTCCATCGAATATTAATTTGAGACCACCAGCATTACCAATTTTTAACGAGAAACCATTTTTTGCAGACCACTTTACGTTATCCCCTTGATTTAGGAACATCTCCTTTGATTCCCTATCATCTATATTTACAAAAATCCAGGTTGTATCCTCTACGATAAGTTCAAGAGTATGTAAAGTATCATGCCTAACTTCTACAGGAATTTCTTTTCTGACCTCGGTGGGAGGAGGTATTTTTTTGAGTTCAAGAGTATGTAAGGTATCATGCTTAGCCTCTACAAGGTTTTCTTTTTTAGACTCGGTGGGTCGAGGTGGTATCTTTTGTTTTTCTGGAAGGAAGAGAATAAGTAGAATAGATGCTATAGTTACCACCGCAAGTAATGGTATTAATGTATATCGAATTCTTAGACTTTTCTTTTTCCTCAGTGTGATCCCGAGATACTTATTTATTGGGTTACTCCTTTTTAAGAATGCGATAATTGGCGGTTTTCTCGGTCCAAGCCTATTCAATTCATCAATAATTTGCTGATTTGCTTCATAATTTAAGCCTTCCCTGAATGTCTTTATTGCATCCTCTTTATTATTGGTAACAAGATAGATCCTGCCGAGATTGAGATAGTGTAAGGAGTTTTTGGGTTCTTTTTTTATAGCCTCCTTGCATAATGAAATTGCATTACTAACCTGTCCTCGGGCTTTTGCTATACAAAAGGCATAGTGGGAACTAATGATAGGACTGTTATCTATATTTATGGCTTTCTCAAGATAGGAAAGAGCAGAAAGTGTTTTACCTTCGGCAAGAGCTTCTAACCCTTTCGTGAAGAGTCCCTCTACCTCTGTATCAGGCACATGATAATTTTAGAATATTCCTATAAGATTGTCTAAAAAAAACTGAAAATTATTTCATTGATCTCCATTTGAAATGTTTGTATTCTGGGGCAAAATTTAAGAACCACCATCATAAGAGGAGGAAGAAACATTCATTTTTAATCAAAAACCTTCAAATGTCAGATCTCTTTACAGTGCATATTGCATAACCCAAATATTATAGATTTCCTCCAATAATCAATAATGTGGAATTTAATATTTCCTTTTAAGGATATCCATCTACAGTAGCTTCATAGTTAGGTAATCCCCTGTAATTTTCTCTGCTTCTTTTATAGTCCATGAAAGATCTTCAAAATTGTTGATATCGGGACATAATAATTAATAACATGTATTAGGATGCAGGAATAAGCTCAGACATTCTTTTTCCAAGCTATTTAACCCTTGCAATATCTTATAAAAGGAGTAAAATTATAAGTAAGAAAAAGGGATTGCGATTCCCAGGGCGAGATTAAACCTGAGAACCAAGTCACTGAAATAGGGAGCGGGAGTTAGATGCGGTGAGCAAGCCTCCAGCAGTGAGGAGGAAGCCTAAAGCATTTACCGAAGCACCCACCTTAGACAAAAAAGGTTCAGGTTGCTCGGACCTGGGATCGCAAGTTATTCTGTGTCTCTAATTTACCCCCTAATTTACCATAATAGTTTTAAGACAGGCTTTGTGTCCCTAATTTTAAAAAAATAGGATAGGACAAGAGCTGATAGCGTTTAGCAGCTCGGTCCAATGGATTATCTCGTTGAGGGCGTTGACGGTCTTGGATAGTGTTTTTCGACTTCTTTTAGAATATCTTCTTTGAGCTTCTCGATCTCTTTCTTGAACAAATCGTTAGCCAGTATTTCCTCGGGCAGTGTGTCGAACCTTTTGGTGATCGTCTCACGCAGAAGATCACTGACCTGCCTGACCTGTTGGTCAATCGAGGTTTGGGTTTTGACATTTGCCTCGATAAGCTGTTTGACCTGATCGTTATTGATAGCCAGTTTTTGATCGAGTGAGGCAAGAGCAAGGAGTATCTGATCAAGCCTATCGGCAGTCAGCCTTGCTGAGATAGCAGTGAGTTGAGTAACATCTACTATTTGTCCATCGCAAACACCGGGAAGAGCAACATCTCGCGACGGTACCCATCTGCCCAGACAAACTTGTGCACCCGACGCACCCCTTATAAAGGTGTATCCATCAACCACTTGAGTTTGGGATTGGACTGACGACACGCCCACGATGAAAAACACTAACACGATTGTAGTAACACAAATTAACGTCTTCATGGTTCCTCCTACTTAACCCACCAGTTGCATAAATTTTCTTCGCTTGAGGAGGCAGATGTGATGAAAAGCCCTGCCATCGACACCTTATAGCCCTCCCATGTGGTCTGCCAGCCTTTTCAGGAATACACAAAAGGTGAAATCAACGGTCACGTGTATCAGAATAAAATCTTGTCGATTTGCAGGAGTTTTCAGCATGTCTGCCTCCTTGTTAATGCAACGTTTGGGTTAATTCTACAATTTGAGCAGAGTCCTGACCAACATGTCAACGTTATTATATCAAGGAAGAGGTGACTTGTCATTTAATTTAGCAATGAGCATTAACTATTTCGGGCAAGGCACAATTTTTAAGGGATAGGACCTCATGCCCATAAAGCGGCTGGAAGTTAAGAAAGTTTATTTTGTAAATAGTCAGACTTGGCCTGTCAGACAGTGACAGATTTATCCCCTTGATATCGTTAAATTTTCAAATTCCACCAACAGCCTATTTCTCCCTTGGGAGCAGAGAGTCGGAGGTTCAAATCCTCTCGCCCCGACCAAAAATACCCCTTCTATTATACAGGTATTAACGCTGAAACATTAGTCCCCTCATCTACCCTTATGATGTGAACAGCGCAGGACAGGCAAAGGTCAAAGGAGTGGATGACGCTGATTCACGGATTTCTTACTTCATGATAAGGCTTTTGTTCTCCGTTGAAAATATTTTGAACATAAACATATTTTAGATAATCTCATAAAATTAGTATAAAATTATCATATGCATGATACGGAGACAGAAAAACTTTTCACGAGAGGTTTAGAAACTCTTGCCGAGGGTAATACACTTTCTGCTCTTTCCTTTTTTGAGAAAGCTCTACATACAAAATACTCTCCTGTTATTAGTTCTTACCATGCTTTTTGTATAGCAAAAGAGCGAGGACAGGTCAGTAAGGCAATTTCGTTATGCAAGGAGGCTATAAAAAAAGAACCAAACAACTCTCTCCCTTATCTCAATCTTGGTAGGATCTACCTTATTGACAATAACAAAGCAGATGCAATAAAGACCTTCAGAGAAGGTTTGAATTATGAATCAAATCAGCAAATTGTTGATGAATTGAATAAGCTTGAAATAAGAAGACCGCCTATCTTCCCTTTTTTAAAAAGAAGTAATCCAATCAATAAGTATCTCGGAATTATCCTTAAAATATTGAGACTCCGATAACTTTTACAACTCTGGATTATTAACTCCTGCATAAAAATGTCTTCAGTAGACCTTCTTTTCTCTGTCACTCCTACCTGTCGGGTAACCCCCCTTTCATCCCCCTTAACGTAAGGGGGAAAGAGGGGGTTATTGAAAGATTCCGGACGAGCCGGAATGACAACGTTGCAAACGAGATTGGACATAGACTTGCATGAATCATTAGTTATAAAACATAACAAAGAACAGAAATAGACTGCTTATCTTACTTTGAGGAGTACATAGGTAGCTCCTAACCCCCCATCACAGTCTTTAGCAGTAGCATAAGCCAAGACCAATTTTCTGAAGGGGCCTTGAAGCCACTGTGTTAGTGCCTCTTTAAGGACAGGTCCTTTTGGTGACTTTAGACCTCTTCCGTGTATAACCTTCACGCAGGAGTATTGCTTTGCGATAGCCTCTCTAAGGAACTTTCTGAGAGCTTCTTCCGCTTCTATGAGAGTTAAACCATGCAAATCAATATAATCCTGTATGGAAAAATCTCCTTGATGGAGTCTTTTTGCGAGATCTTTTCTTGTACCTGTTCTCGTCCACTCTCTGTATTCTCCTGTATCTGACAAACGTATTTTTCTCTTTCCATGGACTATATCTTTTAAGACCTCGAAGTGATCCTCTGAGCGTGAGGGGGTGACCTTAATTATTCCTGGGCTCTTATAGGGAATTTCTCTGAATTCCCGCTTCTCTTTTACATCTGCCATGGCTTCGAGGAATACCTCTTCGTCGGTCTTTTCTGTATACTTTTCTTTTTTAATGCAGAGAACATTTTTGAGCTCTTTGAATGAACTGAATGAGCGTGTTAGTGTTAGTTTCTTCACTGTTACACCTCCACTACTCTATAGGGGATACTAACTTTCTCTCTAATTTTATTATGTGCTATTTAGCATATATAATGAAAGCCCTATGAAAACTGTTCATTGCCGATCAATTGTATATGCTGAAACTTTTTTAATAATCCTTGATATCTGTTGTCCTTTTAACCACCACTCATAGAATATCTCCCCCAAAAATATGGTTAATATCGCAAGACCAAAGCCAGCGATAACATCCACAACGTAATGATACCTACAGTACACAGTAGAAAAAATAAGTGCTGACACGACGGGCAAGAAGATCCAGAAGAGTCCCCTCTTGAATCTATAGGCAAGGTAAAGAACGACTAAAGGTATGGCAGTGTGGCCGCTTGGGAAGGCGTCTCTTTTTATCCCCTCGAGCTGGTTCAGGAGTCTCTGTATTGGCTCAGCAAGAAAAAGGCCCTGAAGTTCAGTAGTCTGCAGATGGCTTATCGTAAATCTTGGTCCAAGTGCGGGCATGAGTATATAACAGAGATAAGAAAGGTAGAAGCAGAAGAGAATGAGAAATACGATCCTGTCGAATTCTCCCTTTTGATTATTGAGCAAAAAGGTGGCTCCGAAAATTATCGGGATAAAATAGTATGTTGAGTAGGCAACTTGGAGTATATCAGTAAGAAGAGGGCTCATAGTCCCTTCGAGCATGACCGTAGGATGACCATGGAAGATCAGATAATCAAGCCTGATGAGTATTGGGTCTATATCCTCTGGATTCACATAATGTACAAGCCCTCCGAGGCTGTCAAAGATCACCAGCACACAGATAACAGGAAAGACCAGGTCATGTAAAAGACCCAGGAACCAACCCCGATTCTTAAACCTGATGGTGAGAATCTGAGAAACAAAAAGAATGGAATAAGTACTTATAAGAGTGGGAGCCTTTGGCACCCTTTCATAAAATATTATTGTCAGAACAGTGAGAAACAGAAGGAAAAGGATTGTTACTGTATCTGCAGGTCTAAGCCCAAAGATTACTTTTCTCATCAGAGCTTGCTTAATATCTTCCTTATTGCCTTTTCTTTTTTTGACATCTGCTTTGGATTGCCTTTCCTGTCGGACTTACCATATTCTTCATAGTCATCTTCATATAAAACTTCCTTTTCTGTCTGCCTCTTCTCGATAGCATTCATAAAATCTTCTGAAGATATCGGGACAGCACCTGATGTCCATGCATTCGATGCTATATCTCTGTCCGATGTAACCACAATCCATCCAGGCTTTTCAGAAGAGATTATGCGCCTGATGACAGAATCAGCCTTCTCGCCAAGTCTCGAGTAAATGACCCTTATCCCGCCAATTACGGAATGATTTTCCTGGGCACTTCCCGTTTTCCATCCATCAAAGACAACAGTTATATCATGACCTTTTTTCTTGTGGTATTCGATGAGTGACTCAATCAGAGTATTCCTCTGTTTTTCAAGGTCCTTGTGATAAATACCAATCAGGTTATAACCATCGATGATGATGAAAGAAATAGTGACCTCCCTATTTGTCCAAAAAATACCTTTTCATGCCCCTTTGTGAGCCAAGGATCATGATGTCATGATGGTTTGAGGGGTGCTTTTATGAGGCGGATATTGTCGATCCATGCTGTACCCTTGCTACTGATAACCAGATTGAGTTTCACATTGTCAGGATTCTCTCCCTTTTTTAAGAAGAACGGGGTCTCTTCTGTTGTCCATCCTGTAGTGCCAGTGAGCGGAGTCTGAAGTCCCCGAGAAAAGAACTCGCCTTTGCCCGGGAAATGACACCACATCTCCAGGTACACTTGACCTTCAACACCTTCTGTGCGGACCTTAGCCTGGTAAATCAAGCGTGCATTCTCAACATCTATATCACCCACCTCAAACAACCGCACTACAGTAGGTTCTGTTGCAATAATTCGCAGAGATCCCTTGCCATCACTTGAAACTGTCTTATCAATCTCGACACCAGATTGCGTGATAATACCTTCCATGGTATCAACAGGGAACCTCTTTAGTTCGACAACCTCTTTGGACGGTTTTGAACAACCAACTACAACAAAAATCATCACAATGCATATACAAAAAACCAAAGTCCTCATACCCATAAATCTTACCTCCTTCTTTGGTCAGCCAAATTTCGAGTTTTCAAACAAATTATATCAGATTTATGCCTCTGGAAAGCGAAGTCTTGGGTAATTAATCTCCCTAAAGGTCGTAGATAAACTCTCTATTGTCTGTCCATTGCAAGCAATCAGAAAATAGAACGGTTGTTTTAATCTTTAATTTTCTTTTTTATGCCTGCAATGAGCAGCTAACGTTGGGGCTTGCTGAAGGGGCTGTTAAATGGCGTGCCGCTTGCTAATGATGTGTATGCCCCCTTGCGTTAAAGTGCAAGCGGCATGACATAGGCCATTTGGGCAAAGTGGCCGGCATCTTGAGTTGGCTATCACAAGCCAGCGAGCCCTGTGTTGTGTGAAGTAGTTCACTTAAATACATTCTTATACTCTTCTATCAAAGATGCTATCAATTCTTTAACAGAAATAATTCCCGTTGCTCTATAAGCATTCTCTCCAGCGAACGCAAATCCGTGTTCTAAATTGCCCTTCTGGGCATTTATTAAAGCAAGAGCAATGCAATAGGGGCTGTTTTTATAATCACAGGTTATAATACAATGATAGGGACATTTAAACGGTTTCTTTTTCCCCTTATTGACATCATCAATAAATTTGTTTCTAATTGCTCTTCCTGGCATACCAACCGGACTTTTGATAATCACGATATCTTCTTTACTCGAATCAATATAAGTTTGCTTAAACTTTATCGATGCATTACATTCATAAGTAGTAACAAAACGTGTTGCCATCTGTACTCCAGAAGCGCCTAATTGTAAGAATTTATAAATATCTTCTCCTGTATATATACCTCCAGCGGCAATTACCGGGATAGGTTTCTTATACCTTTCCTCAAATGGTCTTGCCATTTTAATCACTTCCGGAATAAGTTTTTCTAATGAATACTCAGGATCTTTAATCTGCTCTTCTTTGAACCCAAGATGTCCTCCCGCCAGTGGCCCCTCTACAACTATAGCATCAGGGAGGTAGTTATATCTTTTCAACCAACTTTTGAAAATAATATTGGCCGCTCTTCCAGAGGAAACGATGGGAACCAACTTTGTTTTTTTGGTACCTTTTAAAAATTGCGGAAGATTAAGGGGAAGTCCGGCCCCGGAAAAAATAATGTCTATCTCCTCCTCAATAGCAGTTTTTACCATATCAGCAAAAATTGATGCTGCCACCATAATGTTTATACCAACAATCCCTTTAGTTAATTCTCTGGCTTTTCTAATCTCTCTCTTCAACGCTCTAATATTTGCTTCCAACCAATTCGTTGAAAAATCGGCTTCAAGCATCCCAATACCTGAAGCAGCAATAACTCCGATACAACCTTCGTTAGCTACTGCGGATGCCAGCCCGGATAGAGAAATTCCAACTCCCATTCCTCCTTGAATTATCGGAAGTTTAGCCGTCAAATCTCCTATTTTTAATTCTTTTAGATTGTTAGTATTCATATTCTTCTTTATCTATTTTACACAACGTCTGCGGCTTTGTGCTGTGCCGCCCGACTTAACCATCTTAATCCAAATAATAAAGCGGGCGGCATGGAGCGAATTCAGATCTTAATCCAAAAAATAGAGCGCCGCAAAGCCTGTTGATATGTGACGTTGCGCTCATAGCTTTTCGAACAAAATAATCAGTGCCTTTTCTCCTTTTGCAACGATAGCCTTATGTTTATTTGGTTCCCCTTCAGGTATAAAAAGACCATCGCCTGACTTGAATTCTATCTTTTCCCCGTCAAAATCTATAGAAATCCTACCGTCCAATATATAGCCAACATGTCCTTTTGTGCACCACTCGGCTTCAACAAAACTATCTGAAAACTCAACTAACCTGATTCTTTGACCGTTTTTAGAAAAGACTTTGTGGCGAACACCTGGCGCTGGGTTTTCCCAATCAATCACTTTGAAATCAATCAGACGACTTACCATGTATTTCCCCCTCTATCTTATGAGCGCAATGTCATATAACTTCGGTGCATATGCAATTATACGAACTATTGCGTCTATACCCCTAAATTGGCGATATAGACGCTATGCGGATATGCCGCTTTCATGGAGTTCCCACGGTCTAATTATTGATGAAAGCCTTTGTGTTGTCAAGGATGATGAGTTTGTGAGTGGTGAAACATTGGTGGGCAATGGGGCAATAATATATCTTTTTCAAATCCTCCTTTTCTAAAGGGGGAGTAAGGGGGATTACTGAAGATAAACACTTAAATATTCCTTTTAAATTATGCAGACAAAAACCTGTAGTTACCGATCGAAAAGACAATTGAAAATTTGTAATCTCATCCCTCTTTACAAAAGAGGGGAATTTTTAATAGTTAAACCCATAATAAATTTGCTGCTTCCATAGGTGCTCATGTGTATCTGGTATAATGTTGTTTAGTTTAGGAATGCTATAAGTAGGGAGATTAAAAAATGCAGTTTCCTTATCTATTTCAAGAAGGAAGAATAGGGACATGCCTCTTGAGAAATCGTCTGATTATGTCCTTATATCCAACAAAGTATTCTGTTGACAGCAGGGTAAATGAGCGCATGATAGAGTTCTACAGAGAGAGGGCACGTGGTGGTGTTGCCATGATTGTGCTTGACTGCCCATGTCTTGATTATCCGAGGGCATATAAGGGACCAAATGAATTACGTTTTGATAACCCTGATTTTGCTGACGGCATCAAGAACCTTCTTCAAGCTATTCATGCAGAAGGTGCAAAGGCATTCATGCAGCTCAATTATCCAAAAGAAAGAGTCTTTGACCATGAGGTTCCTTGGGCAAAACAGAAAGGTAATGCATGGATTGCACCTTTGGTTAAAACTATGACATTAGAGGATGCAAAAGAGATTTTGGATATAATGGCAAAAGGTGCAAAGAGGGCGAGGGAGCTTGGATACGATGGAATAGAGATTCAGGCAAGTTATGGAGATTTCATCTCACAGCTTCTTTCTCCTCTTTCCAACAAGAGGACTGATGAGTATGGAGGAAGCCTAGAAAATCGTGCGGGGTTTCTCACAAGTCTGTTGAAAGCAGTCAAACAGGAAGCAGGCAAGGACTATCCAGTAATTGTCAAACTCGTCTGCGATGAGTTTACTGATGGAGGACTGACTCTTGAGGAGACAACCATCATTGCTCAATTTATAGCCCAATCAGGAGGGGATGCTATCCTTGCATCAGGAGGGAATAAGGCTACTAAAAGAATGACGATTCCTTCCCATTATCTTCCCCCAGGAAGTCTCCTCCATCTGGCGTTGGCTCTTAAAGGAGAAGTTGACATCCCGATTATAGCGGTTGGAAAGATTAACACTCCAGAATTAGCAGATCAGGTTATTCGAGAGAAGTATGCTGATTTTGTTGCAATGGCCCGTGCGCTGATTGCTGATCCCTATCTGCCTGAGAAGGCTAAAGCAGGAATGCCAGAGGATATCCGGGGATGTATTTATGATCTTGAAGATTGTGCAGATGGAGGTGTTGAAGGGTTAGGCAGAAGCTGCACAGTAAATCCCTTTGCAGGGCAGGAGTATCGCAGCAAGATAACACCTGCCTCAAAGAAAAAGAAGGTAGTCGTAGTTGGTGGGGGGCCTGCAGGAATACAGTCTGCTATTTTGGCAAGCCAGAGAGGACATGAAGTCATACTTTATGAAAAAGGGGAATCCCTCGGTGGCCAAATGCGTCTTGCCTCCATAGCGCCTTTTAAAGACGAGATGGTTGAGGCCTTGAGATATTTGAAGCACTCTCTCAGAAAGACTCAAACAAAAGTTATGCTCAGCAGTGCTGGCACCTTAGAGGAGATCCTTTCCCAAAAACCTGATGTAGTTATCATAGCTACAGGTTCGAAGCCTGCTCTCCCTCATATTCCTGGAATTCATCAGCCTTTTGTTTTTGATGTCAGGTCTGTATATGAAAGAACCATTGAGCTCGGCGCGGATATTGTTATTCTCGGTGGTGGAGACACGGGATGTGAGACAGCAGATCTTCTTTCCTTGAAATCAAAAAATGTAACAATTGTTGAAGCCCTTGAGGAGCCACTAAAAAAGATGAAAGATATCCCGAGACACGAGATCCTTAAGCGTTTAAAAGGGAAAGGGGTCACAATTATTGCTAACTCTATGGCGATAGGCATAGAAAAAGGGAAGGTAATTATTGAGGATAAAGACGGTATAAGAAGAGAGTTAATGGCTGATTCTGTTATTGTTGCTACTGGTAATTGTCCAGTGAATTCACTTTTTGACTCTCTTAAGGGTTTGGTTGAAGAAATATACATTGTTGGAGATGCAAAACAGCCAGGCAACCTTGGAGCAGCATTGCGAAGTGCAACAGAAATTGGTCTAAAGATCTAAACAGTGGACGGTATTCATTATAAGAAGAGATTTCTGAAAGGGCTTTTTATTGCCCTGAGAATCATTATCTCCTACTGGCTATTTAACCTCCTGAGTGTCTTGATGGCAGGTTACAAAAAAGAACTGAGACTCAAAGCCCTGCACAGGAGAAATGCTATCTTTATAAGGGAAAAAGCCCTCGAGATGAAAGGTGTTTTGATAAAGGTAGGCCAGTTCCTGAGTTCGAGAGTAGATTTCCTGCCGGATGAATATACCTCTGAACTCTCATTTCTCCAGGACAGTATTCCTCCACATGATTACCATGAGATAAGGAAAAGGATGATAGAGGAACTCGGTGCACCTCCCGAGGATATCTTTCTCACGTTCAATACAGAGCCTATAGCAGCAGCATCTTTAGGCCAGGTACATGAGGCGGTTTTAACGGATGGTCAAAAAGTAGCGGTAAAGGTACAGTATCCTGATATCGAGAAGATAATAGAGACAGACATCAGGATGCTCAAGGCAGTCATAACATTACTGAAGGGTAAATTCGGACGTATAAACTTTGGCATGCTGCATGAGGAATTTTCGCGCATTTTGAGGGCTGAGCTTAACTATCTTGAGGAAGGAAAAAATGCTGAGAGGTTCAGTCAAAACTTCGAAGGAGATGAGAGAGTTATCTTCCCGAAGGTCTACTGGGAATACACTACCAGACATGTATTAACGCTTGAGTTTGTTGAAGGCATTAAGATTACCGAATATGACTATCTGAAGTCAGCGGGAATAAACTCTGAAGAGGTAGCTACACTCCTTGGAGAAGTATACTCGAGGATGATTTATCTGCATGGTTTTTTTCATGGAGACCCCCATCCAGGCAACATTCATGTACAGCATGGTCCGAAGCTTGTATTTGTTGATTTCGGAATAGTTCAGGCGATCCCAGAGAGAATAAAAAGAGAATTGCGGAGGTTTGCAAATGCGATTGTCGAGAGGAATCCAGAAGATGCTGTTGATTCACTGAGAAAAATGGGTTTTATACTTGAAGGTGCTGACTTCAGGGTAATCATCGATTTTGCACAATCACTGATGGATAAATACAGGGATATAACACCAAGAGAACTTAAGAAACTTACGATTGACGATATCTGGAAGGAGATTGAGAACGTCATAGAGGTTCTTGACTTCATACAGATACCCAACAACTTCATTCTCCTCGGGAGGACAATTGGGATTTTAAATGGTATATCCTACAGGCTGAACCCTGAAATCAATATTGTAGAGATAGGTACACCCTTTATTAAAGAGTTTTTGAGAGGCGGAAAAAGAGAGCAAGTCGAAGCGATTCTGAGGGAGTTGAAAGATACAGGCATAAAACTCTGGAGGATACCATCGTTGATGGATGAATTTTTCCACAGGGCAAACAGGGGTGATTTGGTGGTCAGGATGTCCCATTCTGACACAGAAAAGATAACAGATCAGTTTGCATCTATAACGAGAATCATGATGCTGGTAATCCTTACTGTGACCATGGCAGTAGCAGCACTCTTTTTTGAGATGATTCATCAAACTATTATCGCCATAATTGCAGCCGCCACATCCATAGCCCTCGGCATCATATCTGTATTGAGATTGATGAAAAAATAATGTATAACCATCTCACGCAAGAAACCATCCATCACGATCCTGCTATGTTTCATCAGATGACCTGTCATATAGAGGAGATCTTTCATAACCAGGGACATAAACTCCAAAGGGTAAAGGAGATTGCTCAAAGGGTAAAGAAAGGAATCGAGAAGATAAGTCCCTTTATCCAGCAGAGTACAGAAGTTGTCTGCCCCAATTGCACGGATGTTTGCTGTATCAATAAACATGGTTATTACAACTATGAAGATCTAGTCTACATCCATGCGCTCGGTCTCAAACCTCCTGACTATGATTTTGAAAAAGAAGATTCAACCCCATGTCAGTTTCTTTCTGAAAAGGGTTGTGTCATGGACCGTTCAGTTCGTCCATCTGGTTGCAACTGGTATTGCTGTGAGGCTATTTTTGACCACATGGAGTGGAAAGCAGAGTATGGAGTATTTGATAATGACCTGAGAGATATAGCTGACCTCTGGCTAAAGTTGATGGATGAATTTACCAGAGTAGTTAAGGGGGTGGAAACAGCAGAATGAAAAAGTCACTCCGCACTTGCCTGCCCTCGACTCCGATTTGTCATGCTCCGACTTGATCGGGGCATCCAGGGTTTGGATTCTCTACGATTCGTAGGCGAACTCTCTGATATCTGCCTGTTGCGAGTAAGGCTTTTAAATAAATTTCAGATTACAAAGTTCATTTCTCTGAAGGTTTTAGCCTTAGTAATCTACCACCATGAATGACTGTAATAATCTCTAAATATCCTTCTTTGACTTGGTATATAATTCTGTAATTCTTGTAGATTAATTCTCTGACCTTAGGGTCATCGGACTCTGGAACTTTTCGGCCCATCTCAGGAAATAATTCCAGATGTTCAGCCATCTCAAAGATCCTGTCTTTTAGTATATTAGCGTAATATGGCGAGTCTAAAGCGATAAACCTACATATTTCTTTAAGGTCCTCGATTGAATCTTTAGACCACTTTACTTTAGCCATTCCGCCATTATTTCCTTTGCCTCTTCATGTGTATAAAACTGATCACTTTCTAACTGTTTCTGTCCCTTTAATATTTTTTGCTTTACATAAAGGGATTCCATTATGTCCTCTAAAGTTGAATTTTCAGGCATGTCTTTTAACATTAATATTACAGCTTCTTTGATTGTTGACATCCAAATCACCTCCTGTTTTCTAATGATTTTTCAGTTATTTTAACATTTATCTGCCGTTGCAGGCATTCCTCGTTTAAAAATATATTTTGAAGGTTTGAGCCTTAATGTATTCCTCTTTTCGATTGCACAAGAAGCCTGAAAGGTTTGGACGAAAGTCTTTTCAGTGCTGTTATCTGTCCACTGCGGGCAATCGTAATGTAAAATAAAATTTGAAAGTTTGACCCTCACTCACGCATTCAAATGAAGTGGCATAAAAAGCTGAATCACGGGCAACAAATTCAGCAAGGGCACTAAGGTCTGCAGTGGCTTCGTGAGACCAGATTATTTTTCGAGCCATTTTGACATCATCTTCTCAACCTCTTCTTGTGTGAAAACTCGTCCTTCCTCTACATCTTTCAAGCCGCGCTCAATTTTTTGAAGGACATAGAGATGATACTGAACATCTTCAAGTGTACAATCATCTGGTAACCGATTGAGAAGATTGCTGACTTCTTGCTTTGCGGTAGACATCGTTCCCCCTTTTTTTTAATTATACTAAAATTGACCGTGAATTTCGCCTTACGTTGTGGGCTTGCGAAACAAAAACGCCAGAGTCGAGAATTTTAATAATAAAGCGTTTTTGTTTGCCTTTTGGCCTTTGCGCAAGCCTGTTGTTGGCCGTCCGTTGCAGGCATTTCAAAAATAGAACCGTACCATTTTTCTTTTCTCTGACTTACTGATGAATCACATCTCCAGTATCTTGCCATTTAGGAATCGTCGCCTTAAAAGGTTTCCAGGCAACAATTTCATCTAACGGTTCGAGGCTAAAAGAAGAGCGATAATATTTGCGTGACAATCTTTTAGCATGTGGTACCCCTCTGTTATGGGCAGGCTGTTTTACCATGCTTTAATTTTTAAATTTTCAATTGCGTTAAAATGAGGATCTTTAGTGACCAATGTAAGATCGTATTGTTGAGCAATCGCTGCAATCCATATATCATTTTCTGGGATTGGTTGCCCTTTATCTTTTAAATGGCTCTTTATATCCCCGTATCTCTTGGCTGTTTCTGCATTGCATGAAAGCACGGCATTGTTGAGTGCAAATTCATCTATACGAATGATATTTTCTTGAACTTTTACCGATTTGTAAGCTCCAAAATATAGTTCTCCGATAGCAATGCATGGAACAAACACTTCTACTACATTAGAAATACGGTCATGAATCTGAGGGTCTTTAGCAAAAAGGGCAATTATTATATTTGTATCGAGAAGGAATCTACCATTCACTGATATCTACCTTCTCACAGTTTTCCTCGATCGCTTTTGTCATTAGGTTCAAATCATCAGCAGAAATGGCTCCTTCAAATCGTAAAAGATATTTTCCTTCAACTCCTTTGGGAATCAAAGCTTTAGCAAAATCAAGAACACGAAGCTGAAGTTCATAAGGAAGTTTATCAAGTTGAGAGATGAGACTATCTTTTATGGATGAAGTTGTCATAAATCCACCTCCCTACGTACTAAGTTTAACATGGCCGCAAAATTATATGGCATATAAAAATTGATAGGACGAAACCTTTGGGCGTTTAACCTCAAGCATTCTGTTGTCTGTCCGCTGCGGACAATCGTAATGTAAATGAAATTTGAAGGTTTGACCCTCACTCACGCACTTTCGGCAAACGCTGGCTCCACTCTTCTGCCAGCGCTGATGATGCAGCAAATAAAAGAAATATTCCTGCTATTCCTAAGATGCACTTTTTCAGGCTTTTTATTAGCATACATTTCCACTTCACAATAACGGTTTTGGCCAAAAGAAGTGCGACAGCATTTGGACCCTGATCTTTTGGCCTGTGTTAGCCGTCCGTTGCATGCAGAATTTAAATAGAACAACCGTCCCATTTATTCCCATTTCGGTCAGATAAGGACAGGCCGATGAACCCATGTTTTAGCCTTTTAGGTCTTTTAAGAAAAATTCGCTTACATTTAGATGACAGTTGCCTCTGCTTAGTTTTCCTATAGTCTTCATTGACAGAATTCGTTATAAGATGTAGATTTTAAACAATAATATAATGAAGAAGGATGTCCGAAGTACTTTACTGCCACCCAATTTCAGAGATATAAACGAACTTTTAGTTATCCCGATGAAATGGCTGAATAATGTAATATATCTATAAAGATGAGACACTTTGCCATATGCTGATTAAATTATGATTAGGAGGTAAATAATGTATCATATTACCGGCAAGATTTACGGATTTGACCCCATCGGTGGAAACTTGATAATCTCGGTGGATAAATCGCTGGTCAAGGACAATGAAAAAGAAAACGATAGGAAGTATTTTGTTCCGTTCGTCTTTCGTGAGACGGACAAAGCTGATTTAGTCACTGTACGTAAACAAGGGGATATATATATTTTTACTATTGAGGACATTGAAAGGCTCTGCGATATATTATCAGGTGCTATCGGCAAAATGGTATCCATTCGTTTCAAGGCTGAAAAGAAAGGCGAGCCCAAGGCCAACGAAAATGATCTGGCGGCGTTTGTCATCATGGAATAGATTTTTAGTAATTTTTATTTTTTTGCCTAAATGGATAAGACACTTATTATCGTCGGCGCAGGGATGTCGAAAAGCCTCGGTCTTCCGACCACCTCCGATATTTATAATACCTTAAAAATACTCTTAGACGAGGAGAATTACAAGTCCCCTTCATCACTCCGGCAGAGGCTTGCCCGCATAAAGGAGGCCAATGTGATGTTTTTGGATGAGTGTGCTGAAAAAGATTTCGTGATGGCCTTGTCGATGCTTTTTGATGGAAATGGGGCAAGAACCACACGCGATGCCAACGAATGTTGCGAGCAATCGCTAAGTGAATATTGTTCGCTCTATCAGAAATACTTCCCTTCTGCGAATATAGATGCACTCAGGCATCATCTGAGATACACGTTTAAACAATACTCTCTGACCGACCTAAAAGCGATAATGTATTCCTTGAAAGAGAGTTCTCCTGTTGAGAAAATCTCTCTTATAAAGATATTGACCACTATCAATAAAGCGATTGAATCAAACATTGCAATTCCAACAAATGAGATTTTTCCCGATGAAAAAAAAGAGACTCGACAACTTTATTATTGTGACAGGAATAAATTGGATGGCGCACTGAACACGTACAAATTGCTTGTTTATAAGCTTTTTAAGCATTTACTGAGAAATATGAATACATCGTTGCTTAGCAAATACGAGGATTTTTTTATCGACTGGCAAAGGATTTTTCAGGCCTTCATACACTTGATGACGTGGAAAAATCTTTTCTTCGAGAGAACTATCTCTCACCCTTTGCGTATCTCACATATAACTGGGACCCTGTTTTACCATTTCTCGGGATGAAAATGAATCAGAGATTGAATAGAGAGCTGCTTGGACAAAGTCACACTGGGCCTTGCAAAAAGGTTTATATGGATTTCGGTTCTCCCTTTGCAGGGATAAAACTTTCAGATGAGTATGTGGAATCTGCAGTTTATTCTTTCAGCGAGGATGCAGCATTCCTGATTAATGAGTTTACGAAAGATTCATATACTGAACGATACCGCGACGTCAAATCAAAAATTCTTGTAAAAATTATAAAGCTTTTTGTTCCACATGGCCTTTTTAACATCAGGATTTGCCCTCGTTGTCAAAATGGCTTCTTCATTTTCCCTGAAAACCTGGGTGAAATGGATTTTAAGGATATCTCCCATATGTTTTGCTCAGACCCGATACCCTCCGAGGCCGATATGGCATTTATTAAGAAAGCGGGATATAAAAAAGTGAAGCCAAAATATCTCAAGGGCTTGCCCGACGAATTGGATTGTCCGATATGCAAGCACCCAGTGTACTTTTCTAATTCTTTCATGGAAATTCAATCGATTGTCAAGCCGGAAAAACCAAGTACTATGAACAAGATACATTTCGACTATGGTGATTTCTTTAGTCAAGCAAAACATGTCGTTTCGCTGGGATACTCTTTCCCTAAGGATGACATTATGAACAGCGTCTATCTAGATACAATGAGAATACAGCGGAAGGATCCGGAGATAGCTCGAGCTGCAAAAGTGACTACAGTTTTATTCAGCACCAATCGAGAGTTGCTTTTGAAACCTTGGTATTATAATGTGCAGGAAATACGGAATATTGTGGGAGATGCTGATCATGAAGGCATTTCCACTGCCATTGAAGTGCTCTTAAATTTTTTTGCAGAAGGAAATATAAGAATGAATTTTATGGGTTTTCCTTTAATCCTTGATAATGTTGATATCAAGGATATTCTAATCTGGAATAAAGAATAAACTTACTGATTAAAGGATTCGCATTTACAGGTAGAAAGAGAAAGGAAAATCCTGACGAAAAGAGAGCAAAACGCAGGTATGAATAGAAAAATTATAATCGTTTCAGAAAAATTTATCGATCGGGCTCTTTTATTACTATGTTTGTGTTTAATTATCAGTAGCTGTCAGTCCAGAGATGAAAACCTTAAGCTATCATCTATAAAGATGGAAATTACAACTCTTGATACAGAGATTATTAGAGCGGAAATGGAAGATGGAAAATATGCTGGTGGGCTGGTCAAAGCTCTTATTCGTTCAAGGATAGAGATTCTGAAACAGACTCGTGAGATGCTACAACAGAGGGACAAGGCTTGGACATTTGGGATTAAGCTTCGATACACAATAGACGGTAAACCTTTTGTTCTTTCAGACAGTGCAAAACAATTACTTCCTGATGTTGAGCGTGAGCTTTCTGATCTTAAATCTAAGATAGCTAAACAAGAACTTATTGTTGCCCAATATTCAGGTGGTCTTGTTCAGGCTCTCTCTATAGCTACACTTGAAACAATGAGGCAAACATATGCGATGTTAGACCAGCGAAGATTAGCTATTAAATATGAATTGCCGCAATATTTAGGCTTCCAAAATAAACCCGAAAATTAATGAAGAGGTTCAGGAGTTGCATTATGAAAATTAAATATCTGTTCACTATATCACTGCTGGTTTTTTTGATTTGCCTTGTCTCTTGTGACACTAAAGGAAAGGATGTCAAGAAAGAATCAACAGGCCTCTTTCCATTTAAGCAGAATGGTAAATGGGGATACATAAATAAAAAAGGAGAAATTGTCATCAATCCTCAGTTCGATGATATAAATTATTTTTACTTTTCTGAGGGTTTAGCACCAGTAAAAATCGGCAACAGGTGCGGTTATATAGACAAAACTGGGAAATATATAATTAATCCTCAGTTCGATGATGCATGTCATTTCTCAGAAGGTTTAGCAGCTGTAGAAGTAGGGGGCAAGTGGGGTTATATAGACAAGACAGGGAAATATGTGATTAATCCTCAGTTCGATGAAGTTTATTCTTATGGGTTTTCAGAAGGTTTAGCGGCTGTGGGCATTGGTGGAGAAAAAAAGGGTTTATTTGTAGAGGGAAGAAAATGGGGTTACATAGACAAAACTGGGAAATATGTAATTAACCCTCAGTTCGATTCTGCAAGTTTTTTTTCACTGGGTTTAGCGGCTGTAGCAGTAGGTAAAAGAGAGGGCTATATAGACAAGACAGGGAAATATGTGATTAACCCTCAGTTCGATTCTGCATTTTCTTTTTCCGAGGGGTTAGCAGCAGTAGCAATTGGTAGAGAAATAAAATATGATTCAATACCATTAGAAATAAAATTAGGTAGGTATGGTTATATAGATAAGACAGGAAGATATGTTATTAATCCTCAATTTGATAGCGCATATAATTTTCACGATGGCTTAGCAGCAGTTTATACTGGGGGAAAGCAAAATTACTTTCGTGCAGAAGGAGGGAAATGGGGCTATATAGACAGGACAGGGAAATATGTAATTAATCCTCAGTTCGATGGTGCAAGTTCTTTTTCAGAAGGTCTTGCAGCTGTAAACATTGGTGGAAAAGGAACAGGAACACCACTTCTTGCAGAAGGAGGGAAATGGGGCTATATAGACAGGACAGGGAAAATATCCATCAATCCGCAGTTTGATGACGCTGGATCTTTCAAAGAAGGTCTGGCTGAGATTAAAATTGGTGACAAGATGGGTTATATAGACAAAACGGGAAGGTATGTTTGGAAACCTACGGATTAGTTATAGAGGAAAAATCAATGGCAAAAAAGCACTGGTAGGAACATTTAAAAAACAATTCCGGAATAACTAAAAGCGTAAGGTTAACGAGTAAATTTGTTGATACTCTCGATACGCTGAACGACTGGTGGGTGAGAATAGTAAAATGCGGCATAGAGAGGATGGGGATAGAGGTTGGAAAGATTATCCTTAGAGAGTTTTATCAGTGCCCTTGAAATACTCTCCTTATTATCAGTTAGTTCATATGAAAAACGATCTGCTTCTTTCTCAAATCGTCTTGAAATGTAATTGCCAAGAGGAATAAAAGGGAAAGAGACGATACTCCCTATGAAGCCAAGTATAATAATTTTTGCAAAGAATGTGTCAGGTTCAATCTGGAACAAATTTGTCAGCAGGTCTGTTTGAAGTATCCTGAAGGAGATATAAATTGCGATGAGGGAGGCAATTTCAGAGATGATGATAAGTTTCAAAACATGTTTCTTTTTCCAGTGACCTGCCTCATGAGACAGCACAGCAAGGACTTCATCGTGGTCCATCTTTGCGAGCAATGTATCATAGAGGATTATCCTCTTGACTTTTCCTAAACCTGTAAAATATGCATTTGTATGGCGGCTCCTTTTAGACGCATCCATTTTGAAGACCCTGCTGACTTTTATTCCAGCTTTCTGCATTATCTCCCTGATCTTCTCCACAAGACCTTCCTCCTCGATAAGTGTAAATTTGTTAAAGAGGGGCTCGATAACATAAGGTGAAATGTACATGATGAAAAGACTGAAGATCAGGTAAAAGCCCCAGACCCATATCCACCAGTAGTTCGGACTCGATTGAATCAACCACAGTACAACTGATACCACAATGCCTATGAGGATTGTGGAGAGCATCAGGGATTTGAAAAAGTCTGTTATCCATAATCTCAAAGTTGTAGTATTGAAAGCATATTTATTTTCGATCTTAAACGTGTTATAAAGGCTGAAGGGAATTGAGAGAAAAGTGCTTCCATAACTCAACAGAAGAAAGAATACAATGCCTGAAAAAATAAATGATAGCTCGAAAGAAGAAATCCATGAGTTATACATTCTCAAAAGGCCCCCGAAAAGGAAAATCAGCAAGACAGCATTCCCAAACAGTGATTTCAAGAAAGAGAAATAACTCCCCTCAATGGTATAGGCATGTATCTTCCTCAGTAGTGATTCGTCAATATATCCTTTGAATACGGAAGGGATATCCATTCCATGCTGTTTCATGTACCTCAGGTTAATGATTTTAAGCCAGTATTCAATACCCTGAACAAAGAGGTAGCTGAATAAAAAAATCAAGGGATATTTTTGCATGATAGTTATGGCAATGTTTTATTCTTTCTCGATTTAAAATACCTATAAAGTAAATAGATTGATAGTAAAATGATAACGAATAAAATACCTATATGTTCAATCCTTGTGATATCTTTTTTTATGACCTCTAAGCTATTCCCTCCCACATAACCTATTCCTGTCCAGAGAGCAATAGTAAATATTGAAGCGATTGCATCTGCAGCCAGAAATTTTGAGAGAGGCATCCTCATAACACCTGCCACGATAAATATCTCACCAACCAGATGTCCTCCAATCATTACGAGAAGGGTTCTCTTTTTATTGAACATATCTTCAAGTTTTAAAAGTCTTTCAGGTGATATAATCCTGTGGAATCTTTTATGGGTAACAATCATACGACCATATTTTCTTCCGAGCAAGTAAGCGAGAAGATCCCCAATTAATATTCCAGAGTAAGCAATAAGTAGGGCAGGGATTGACTTTATTACATGCGTGAAGATCAAAACTCCACATACAATGAGGGTTATTCCTTCAGGAAAGGGGAGGCCGATTGCTCCAAGGACCAGGAGAATAAATAGACCCATATATGAAAAATGTTCTATAAGTACTGGACCAGACATTTTTTCTTTCTCAAAATAGAATATTATTTCTTGTTTCTATACCTTTGTAAAAATCCCTAACATTTTCATACCATGATCTTAAACTCATCAATGGATTTTTACAGATATGTCTTACTTCGTCTGTCCTAAAATATTTGAAAAGCATGTCATTTGAGACGAGAAAACCGCATAATATCAGTGTTGTATCTTCAGGCAGAGGAAGCCCTATACCCCCAAGGATAAGGAGAATAAAGATTCCTAAGTATGGAAAGTGTTCTATAAGCCCTGAAAGTCCAGACATGAGCGACTATGAGATCTCTACGTCATCTCTTATGAGATTCTTTCCTGTAAAAAATCTTCTTACCGATCTCTGCCAATATTATATAAGAAATTAAGATAACAGCCAGGGAAAGGAGAAAATCCTTAGGCACTGATTGGAAACCAAAAAGAGAAGAAAAAGGAAGATAAGGAATTACAAGGGTTATCAATGCAATCAACAGGGTTGTAAGCAGGAGATATTTACCCGGCCTGCTCCTCCAGAAGGGCTTTCTCGTCCTGATTATAAGGACCACGAAGGAGGCTGAAAGCACAGACTCAATAAACCATCCTGTCCTGAAAAGTACTGCATCAGCTTTTAGAATAAATAACAGTACCCCGAAGGTTGCATAGTCAAAGATAGAGCTCATTAATCCAAAAAATATCATAAATCTCTTTATGAACTTGATATCCCATTTTCTCGGTTTTTCCACAAGCTCCTTGTCTACAGCGTCAGTAGCGATTGTCATCTCAGGGAAATCTGTGAGAAGATTTGTCAAAAGAATCTGTTTAGGGAGCATTGGAAGGAAGGGTAGAAAAAGTGATGCACCAGCGACGCTAAACATATTGCCGAAGTTTGCGCTTGTTGCCATAAAGACATATTTTAAGGTATTGGCAAATGTCTTTCTTCCTTCAACCACACCATCCCGTAACGTTTCAAGTTCCTTATCAAGGAGAACTATATCAGCAGCCTCTTTTGCTACATCCACAGCAGTGTTTACCGATATTCCCACATCAGAAGCGTGGATTGCAGTGGCATCGTTTATACCATCTCCTATAAAACCCACAACATGACCAAGTTTTTTGAGGGAGAGAATAATCTTTTCCTTCTGATTAGGGTCTACCTCAGCAAAGATGTTGTTATTTCCTACTGCATGCAGTATGGCTTCATCGCTCATGTTATCAAGCTCTTCTCCAGTCAGAAGCCCTTTTATAGGAAACCCTACACTTTCTGCTGTATATCTTGAGATAAACCTGTTGTCACCTGTAATGATTTTGAGATTGACACCGAGCTGACTCAATTCTGATATCATCTGTTTCACATCACTCTTCGGTGGGTCAAGAAAAAGGAGAAATCCAAGGAGGGTCATCTCTGATTCATCCGCCTTGCCATATGCTTTCTTTTCCTCAACCCTTTTATAAGCCAGACCCAGTATACGAAGACCTTTCTCGCTCCATGTATGGTAAAGCCTATTGATATCATCCATGCGTGAACTTATCTCATATTTTCTCTCTTCATACTCAATATATTTGCACACCTCCAAAATACCTTTTAAGGCGCCTTTTGATATGAGAATATTTCCTTTGTCATGTTCTCTGACAACGACGCTCAGACGCCTCCTTTGGAAGTCATAGGGTATTTCATCAACCTTTTCGGAGCCCGATATTTCTTGTTTCTCAAAGCTGACAATAGCCTCATCCATCGGGTTTTTCAGACCTGTTTTAAAAAAGGCATTTAAATAGGCATACAGGAGAATTTTCCTATCTTTCTTTTCGTTAATGTCAAGATATTCATGGAGATAGACCGTTCCTTCGGTAAGGGTACCTGTTTTGTCTGTGCAGAGGATATCCATTGTTCCGAAATTTTCGATGGATGCGAGCCTCTTTACAATTACGCCTTTTTTTGACATGGCCTGTGAGCCTTTTGAGAGATTAACACTGATGATTGCAGGAAGAAGCTGAGGCGTCAGCCCTACCGCGAGGGCAAGGGAGAACATCAGGGTTTCTATAGCAGGGTGATGGAAGTAGACATTTACGGCAAAGACAACGAGGACAAGGATAAGCGTGACTTCCATCAGAAGGTACCCGAAACGCCTCACGCCCCTTTCGAAATCTGTTTCGGGAGACCTTAAAATGAGCCTGTCAGCAATCTTGCCTATCTCTGTATCACTGCCAGTTTTAACTACCACTGCGGTGGCTACGCCACTTTCTACGTTAGTATTCATAAAGATACAGTTGTTTCTTTGATTAAGAGAATGTCCTTGAGGGAAAAAATGAGAACTCTTTTCTACAGGAAAGGTCTCACCCGTTAAAATCGCCTCATTTACAAAAAAGTCCTTTGACTCTATCAGAACGCAATCCGCAGAAATTATGCTTCCGGCAGAAAGAAAGACAATATCGCCAGGGACTATTTCATCTATAAAGACTTCCTTTCTGTTACCATCTCTGAGGAGTGCTGCCTTTGTCTTGACGGTTTGAAGGAGTTTTTCCACAGCATTTTTGGCACTGTATTCCTGAAGAAAACTCAAAAAACCACTCAGGATAATGATGGTAAGAATAATTATTGTGCCCGTAAAATCTTTTACCCCAGCGGATATAATGCTTGCAAATATTAAGATAAGGATGATAGGGCTTTTGAATTGATTGAAGAATAAGGACAGCCTGGTCTGCTTCTTCCTCTTTTTTAAAATGTTATGTCCAAAGGCTGACAGCCGTCTTTTCGCCTCGTCTTCTGAAAGACCAGAAGATGATGTCTCCAGTTGCTGTAACAAATCCCTGGTTTCAATTTCCCAGTATTTTTCCGGAGTCTTCAATTTCTTTTCCTCTGGTACGACATTATTTAAATGGTCGGTATGAATTCATGATAATCACTGCTCAGAAAACCCAAAGAATATAGAGAAGATTATTAAGGAATGCCAGGGTCTCTTCATCCTTTCTTCTCCATTGTTGAGGTTATCTGTCTCATGGTCTTCACCATAATAATGCTGAAGACAAGCCATGTAAACCCTGAGACATATCCTCCGAGGACATCTGTTAACCAGTGCACATTGAGATAGATACGGCTTATGCCAACAAAGAGAACCAAAAAAATGGATAATGAAAATATCAAAAACCTCAATGCCTCGGACTTGATCAACTTCCATGTTATATGGATGAGAAAACCATAGGCTATCATGGCAGCAAAGGCATGGCCGCTCGGAAAACTATATCCATGAACTGTTACAAGTTGTGCAGTTGGGCGTGGTCTGTGAAAAAGCAGCTTCAGAATAATGAGAATAGTTTCTCCACCGCCAGCCACCAAAAAGAAAGTAAAAAGATCCCACCAGTACCTCTTATACAAAAGGAATAATGCCATTGTAATAGATACAATCACGATAAGATAAACTCCACCCAGATTGGTTATGTCTACCATAAATCTTGTCACCTGAGGACTGATCAACTTCTCTACAAACCTTTCAACTTCGAAGTCAAGGTAAAACAATATTTCTTTGTCCATTAAATCCTCAATAATTTCACCGAAAGAATAAAGTGCAAGGAGAAGAAGAACAATACCGATTGTGAGATTCAATCCATACCAGCTGCCTACACGGAAACGGGCCTTTATAAAATTCCATGTCCTTGGCATTTGAGAAGATAATCTCTTATCAATCCAGCCAACCTTTTCCTTAATCAGTCGCCTTCTTTTCGTAAGGAAAAAATAAAGAAATATAATGATTGCGCAGAAGGTGAATGCAAAGACTCCGAGGTGGCCGAGATAAACCTTTATAATATCCCAGCTATTGCCGACAAAATAGCCGAGCAATGAAAATGTTGTTGCCCATGCTATACCGCCAGCCACATTAAAAAAGAGGAATTTCGGATAATGCATCTTTGAAGTCCCTGCAATGACAGGGGCAAAGGCCCTGAGCCAGGCCATAAAACGTCCGAAGAACACGGTCTTTCCGCCATGTTTGTCAAAGAATCTTTTAGCCTCGTCAAGATACTCTTTTTTAAAGAAGAGGTATTTACCGTATTTCAGAAAAAATCCTTCTCCAAATCTGCGCCCGATAAAATACCCTACAGTGTCTCCCATTATTGCACCAAGGGAGGCAACCCAGATCACATCGCCCAATTCAAGAATACCCCTTGATGCCAGAAGCCCAGCTATAACGACCATACTTTCACCGGGTACAAGAAAACCGAGGAATGCTGATGTCTCGAGAAAGGTCATCAAGAGTAAAACATAATATCCCCAGTGGTTGAGGTTCGGCAGGGTTATATTCAGAATGTATCTCTCCATGTTTAAAGTATTATACCCCTTGCATTAATCCTCCTGTAATCTTTCTCTTTTTATAATGAAATCGCAAACTGAAATCAAGTACAGGCTTACGTATTTTACCCGTGAAAGGAGGTGACAAAGATGAAAAGAAAGACGATGACCGCAATCAGTGGTGTTTTCCTCACGGCTCTTATCATTATTGGAATTGGAGCAGTTTCTGCCCAGCAGACAAAACATACTGGCAGCATCCAGATTAAAAGTGATGATGAAGCAGGATTTGTAGGAATGGCAAAGATACCTTTTGACTCTGCTGTCAATGCAGCCCTTACGGCTGTTCAGGGAAAGATTTTGAGGATAGAACTCGAAAATGAGAATGGTTATCTTGTCTATGGTGTCGAAGTTGTAAAGTCCGACCGCCAGATAGTGGATGTGAAGGTTGATGCAGGTGACGGGAAGGTTCTCAAGATCGAGACTGACCAAAAGGACAGCGAAGGTAATGAAGGAGAAGACTCCGACAATGACCACGAAGAAGGAGGTGAAAAGTAGTATCACAACAAGGGGCGGAAACGTTTCCGCCCCTGGCAGAAAGAAGGTGATAAAAATGAAAAGAAAACTGATTATAATCGCTTTAGCACTCGGTCTGATCAATGTTGGTGGATCGTCATTGCTCTCACAAGCTCATGCAGCTCATCTAAAGTCCTATACCAATCATTCACAAATTCATGCAGCTCATCTGAAATCGCCCAATCATAAACCGGTCTTGAAATCTAACAATGTTCGGAAAACAAGTGATGCCAAAAAAGAAACAGAGAATGGATCAGCTTCTGAGGACGAGAATCTGCCAGGCGGAGGTCACGCAGACACAGATGGAGAAAATGTGGATCATCAATTTGAAGGGGTAGAATAAACCCTAAGAAGTCTGCGTGGGTGCTGTTGGAGGGGGACACTCCCCCCCCCATCCCCCTCCAACAAAAGGTGTAATAGAATTCGATTGTGATACAATCTTAAATAAGGTAGATAGCCATGATAATAAGTGTAGAAAATCTGGTCAAGAAATATAATGGCTATACGGCACTGGATGGCCTGAATTTTACTGTTGAGGACGGTGACATCTTCGGCTTCCTCGGCCCGAATGGGGCGGGGAAGACAACTACCATCCGTATCCTGACCGCTATGATAAAAGCTGATTCAGGAAATGTCCTGGTCGACGGGCATGATGTTGTCAAAGAGCCGCTGGCGGTAAAAAGGATTATCAATGCCCTTCCGGAATCCAACGGCTACTACGAATGGATGACTGCCTACGAATACCTCGAATTCTTCTCCAATCTTTATGAAGAGAAAGCATCAAAACAGGACATCCATAAACTCCTGGAGGTAGTAGGGCTCCATGGGAAGGAAGGCCATCTCATCCGCAGTTATTCCCGCGGGATGAAGCAGAGGCTCGGTATTGCACGGGCTCTTATCAACAGGCCGAAACTCCTGTTTCTCGATGAGCCTACAAACGGCCTTGACCCAAAAGGCAGGAGGGATATCCATGATCTGCTGATTGATCTAAATCAGAAACATAGCACGACCATTTTTCTTTCCACTCACTTATTGGATGATGTGGAAAGGCTTTGTAACAGGATAGCCATCATCAATTACGGGAAGATAGTCAGGACAGGAGAGCTCGACAGAATAAAAGGAAAAGGGACGATAGAGGATATCTTCTTCATGTCCACAAAGGAAGGAGCGTTGTGAAAACAGCATATATAATGCAGAAGGAGATAAAGGAAAGCATCCTGACCCCGAAAGGTTTTTTATGGTATATCCTCACATCTGTAATCCTGAGCGTCCTGAGTTACCTGTTCCTTACCAACAGCGAATTAAGCCTCCTTGACCAGGGAGAGATGCTTTACATGATCATGAATTTCATTACCGCCCTCGGTGTTCTTATAGGCCTTGTATTCGGTGCAGATTCCTTTGCCGGAGAAATAGAAAGGGGTACGATTGAAGCGCTGTTTTTGAGCCCGGCAAACAAGACAGAAATTGCCATGGGAAAACTCGGCGCGGCATTAACAAACTGGGGAATTACCTTTATCATTTCTCTGCCCTATCTCTTTGTCGTAGGCAAGGGCGGTCAAAACCTTTTGACCGGAATTGCCTATCTCGCCATCCTCGGCACGCTCCTCGTCATTACCTTTTCCGCCTTTTCCATAGGGCTTTCAGCAAGGATAAAGTCCATGAAAAATTCTCTGATCATTTCCTTCTTTATATTCCTGCTGGCAGGTTCTCCGATCTTTCTTTCATCAGCCCAGAGAGGGACATGGTTCGGCATGATCCTCGATTTAATAAATCCCTTCGCCGACGCCATTAATACCTTTGACAGTGTGGTCATAGACAGTCAGGGATTCAGCTATCAAATAGGACGGGTTGCGATCATCTGTGGCTACACGTTTTTATCTCTGTGGTTTTTGAAAAGAAGCGCATCAAGACTCGAAATGTGAGGTGATGCAATTGAAAAGGTTTCCATTACTTTTATCAACAATTATTCTGGCAATAATGATGAATTATTCGCCCGTTTTTGCAGCAAGCCGCATTACTGTCTCCATCAATCCGCCGTTCATCCAGGCGAATATGGGAGATAAAATAATCTATACAGGGATGATAACCAATAATTCTGATAAGGCCGTCAACAATATCATCGCCTACATTTCGCTGGCGAATGTAACTCGAGGGAAAGAGGAGCCTATGGATCTTGAGGACTGGAGCGCCAACAAGGCGATCAAGGTAGATACCATCCCGCCGCGCGGGACATACGAGGGTAAGTGGCCTATGCGCCTGATTGACTCCGGAAGTTATGTGGCATATGTAATGGTTGTAGATAAAAATGATAACATCCCCGTAAGCAGCGCCATGTCCCGTCTTGAGATAAAAAGGGTACTCAGGCTCAATCCAAATAATGTGTTGCCGGTGGCTCTTGGAGAACCTATCCTCCTCGGTATTGTCTGTATATTTATCTACTTTAGAAGAAAGAGGGTAAAATAAATAAGCCATGCGCATATCGATTGTTGAAGACGAAAAATCCCTTGCCGACATTATAAAGAAGGGACTTGAGGAAGAGGGGTATGTAGTGGATGTTGCATACAACGGCGAAGATGGACTCTTTATGGCAGAAAATGAGCCATCTGACCTCATCATACTTGACATTATGTTACCTATTATTGATGGAATGACCATCCTGAAAAGGATTCGCAAGGCGGGTGTTAAGACCCCTGTTCTTATGCTCACAGCAAAGGATACAATAATGGATAAGGTATCAGGGCTGGACAGCGGCGCTGACGACTATCTTACAAAACCATTCCTTTTTGACGAGCTCCTTGCACGTATCCGGGCATTATTAAGAAGGAATTCCGATGTTAAGACCTCTATTATCGAGATAGGAGACCTTATCGTTGATATGGCCACTCACGAGGTAAAGAGAGGTGGAAAGAATATCTCACTCTCTGCAAAAGAATATGCTCTGGTTGAATACATGGCACTTAATAAAAATAAAGTGCTGAGCAGAACATCCCTGACAGAGCATCTTTATGACCAGGACTTTGACCTCGACAGCAATGTCATTGATGTATTCATCAACCGCATCAGAAACAAGATAGACAGAGGGTTTTATACAAAGCTCATCTACACAGTGCGGGGTGCCGGATATATGCTGAGGGGATAAGATGCTTTCCTCCATCAAGGCAAAAATAATCACATTCTATATAGCTATACTGTTTGTGATCTTATCTGTACTGGGGGTATTGCTTTATCTCAGCCTCAGCAAGATCGTCTATGACGCGGTCGATTCAGGCCTCCTGTCCAGAGCAAAATCACTTGCAACACTGGTTGACAGTGATAATAGCAAAACAGAATTTGAGTTTTCCGATGAGATTATGTGGGAGTACAATTCTCCGAAACCAAAGAGTTTTTTTCAGATACGCCGCTTGGATGGCTTTACCTTAGAAAAATCAGCGTCCCTGAAAGATTCCGAACTCCCCTTTTCCGGGAAGGAGCCCCGGACATATTTCAAGACAATTCTCTTAAATGGCACACCTACCAGGCTGGTTAACTTTCACGCTCCGGATGAAATTGAAAATATGTCGAAAAACAGTGGAAATGGCCTCATCATTCAGTGCGCAGAGAATATACAAAACCAGCTAAATCTTCTGAAGCGTTACAGGTTGATACTTTCTCTTTCCATCCTTTCCATCATGCTTATTTCTGCATCAGGCGGATTTATAATATCGAGAAAGGCGCTTGCTCCAGTAAAGGACATTTCAGATACTGTAGATAAAATATCAGAAGCGAATCTCTCAGAAAGAATAAATGTTGAAAATGTATCAAAGGAATTACAAACTTTGGCATCCTCCTTTAACCGTACGTTTGACAGTCTGGAAAGGTCATTCAACCGCCAGAGGCAATTTGCAGCGGATGCCTCACATGAACTCAGAACACCTCTATCGGTCATTATGAGCCAGAGCGAGATTGTACTGAGAAAGGAAAGGAGTTTGGAAGAATACAAAAATGCACTCACCGCCGTAATGGAAGCCGCAAGGATGATGTCGAAAATAGTACGGAAGCTCCTAACCATAGCCCGCCTGGGAGCTGATAAGGTTGATCTTAAGATTGAAAACATAAATCTCAGCGGAATCATCCGCGAGTCGGTAAACTTATTACGCCCCCTTGCTGAACAGAAGGGAATCAGCATAAATATATTAGCAACTGAACCGCTTGTAATTTGTGGAGACCGTGCAGCATTACTGGAACTGTTTACCAATCTTATAGACAATGCCATAAAATATAATGTCCCTCAGGGTAAAACAAATATTTCTATCAAAAAAGAAACAGGTTTTATAGTGGCTGAGATAAAAGATACAGGGATTGGCATACCCGAGGAGGATTTGGATAAAGTCCTTGACCGTTTTTACCAAGTTGATAAATCCCGTTCAAAAGAGAGTGGCGGTACTGGATTGGGCTTGAGTATCTGCAACGAGATAGCGAAGCTGCATGGAGGCAGGATAGAGATAAAAAGCAAGTTGGGTGAGGGAACTATTGTAACCATTTATCTGAAAGGAAACGGATCAGAAGCTAAATAACCCTCAATAAAATGAAATCTATTACAAAAATAATTTTTTTTATTTTAGTTTTTTCTTTAGCATTTTGGTTACTTCGAATACTCGACCATGGGAAACTTATAATAGCAGAACTGCGAGATTTAGGTGGTATCCCTTGGCTCTATTCTGCAATAGGTCTTATTTTCAGTATTCTCGCAGCTTTTACCATTCAGAAAGAGTGGGAACACTGGAATGAGCTGGTTGAATCTATCAAAGAAGAATTAGATGCTCTTCGCGAATTATGGCTTCGGTCTCAGTATTTAACAAAAGATACAGAGGGGAAGGTTCTTGAATGTATAAAAAATTATCTTTCTCTCATTCAGGAGGAATGGCCTACAATGGAACAAGGAAAAAGAAGCGAGGCGGGTGAAAAGATTTTGGACCTCCTTCGTAATGTTATTGTAAGGTCAACAGAAGAAACAGGAAAGTTGTCACTTTTACCTCTTTTCAATGAACTCATAAGAAATCGTAACAGGCGACTTTACCAATGCGGAAGCCACATCCCATATATCTTAAAAAATACGCTCACCTTTGCAGGTATTCTCTTTATCTTTCTGTCTCTTTTTATCGGTGTGAGAAATCCATGGATCGATTATATCTTTACAGTAAGTATTGGGGTATTGGCATTTACGATCTACATTGTTATTGATGATCTTGATAACCCCTTCAGGCCAGGAGCGTGGCATTTATCTCCAAAAGAGTATCAAATACTCCTTGATGGTATCAAAAATGATGGCACAATAAAGTGATCATTTCAAATCCATGGACATAATAACTATATCGTCCTTGACACTGATTTCAACAAAACCCACTTTCTTCCAGAATAAAAATGCACTATAGTTGTCTGTTTTAACCCTTGCCTGTATGTTCCTTATAACAGAATGTTTTTGCAGACTTTGTTCAAGAAGCTTAAATGCCCTGGTACCATGTCCCTTTTGCCTCATAGTTTTATCAAATATTACCAGACTTATTTCAGCAGATTTGCGCGGTATAAGGTTGTATAACCCGATAAACCCGATAAGTCTTGAATCCAATTCTATGCAGAAAGAACAACTATAGGTCTTTTTTATCCACCACCAGATAGAAAACCATGATAAACAGAGGGGCTTGCTCAACCCAGTTGCCTGTAAAACTACTTCATCCTTTAATTCGCTACTTATGAAATGTCCGTCAAAGATACTCAAAGGCCTCAGCCTTAAATTATCATCCATCATGTGTCTCAAAGATTTAAAAATCCAGAAAATGTTCCACGTATTACTCATGTTTTTTTTTACCGCTTGGTTAAATTTCTAAAAGACTATTTGCAAAGATGAACATTTATAATCCGAACTTTCTGAATACATAGTATTTAGGAAAATCGATACCCAGTGTAAAAAGTGCAGAGAACCCCAGGACAGCAAGGACCTGATACAGGGTAAGGAATGGGACAAAGATACCGTATATGCCTATCAGCGCAAATCCGGTTATGGTCGCTACACTCAGGATAAGCAAATCCCTGCCGGGAAGTGATGACCAGAAATGTCTCCTCTCCCGAACTATCAATACCCTGAACTGGCTGTTGAATATAAGGTTCAGCATAACCAGTGTACGGAGTTTCTCCCATTCGAGGTGGAAATAATTCATTCCTATCAGGATTACGATAATACCTTCGACAACCAACAGCATGCCAGGCACGAGTGATGCGAGAGTAATGTTCTTTACATTCCACTTATTCGGATTGCTCGTATGCTTTACATTATCGGTTGCCAGGGACATTGTTACGAAATCGTTTGCAAACACGAGCAGTGACATGCCCAGGAGAGAAAGCACAATTTCATGTAACCATAAAAAGCTTAAGGTAAGTAAACTGGCAAATTCTATAACCTTTGTAACTTTATTTATGACCCATGTCAGCATTCGCTGGTATGTCTGCCTGCTTATCTTTACCGCATCGACGATTACACTTATCCCCGATTCGGTTAAGACCACGCTTGCAGACGCCTTTGCAACATCAGTTGAGTTGCTCATAGCTATTCCCATTTCTGCCTGCTTCAGCGCAGGCGCATCGTTAACCCCGTCCCCGGTCATTCCTACCATATGCCCCCTGGATTGCAGAAGTTTCACAATCTTATACTTGTCCTCAGGATATATTTCGGCAACCCCGTTGCTTTCTCCAACAATCTTCACCTGTTCATCTTTGCTTAAACCTTCGATATCCGCCATCCGGATAATCTTACTGCCGATCCCCACCTGACTGGCTATCTCTTTAGCTATGGCAATATTATCACCGGTAAGCATTATCGGTTTTATTCCCAGCTTTCTTGCCTCTTTTATTGTGTTTTTTGAGTCCGGCCTGGGCGGGTCAGCCAGCGGCAGCAATCCTGCAAGTTTAAGATTATCCAGGTCATCACCCTCTGATCGGGCAACAGCTATCGTTCTGTACCCTTTCTGGGAAAACCCTTCTATTGTCCTGTTTGTCTCCTCTATGGTCTCTTTATCTATTCCCCGACATAGAGATATAACTATCTGGGCTGCACCTTTAATAGCCCTGAAGCGCTCTCCACCGGCTTCGATAATCGCCTCTGCCCTCCTGATTGACGGATTAAAGGGTGTATATGAGATTTGTTTGTATTCATTTAAATCTACTCCCATATTTTTAGCATATTCAATAACCGCAAGGTCTATTATGTCCATGCCTTCCTCTTGTGACGCTAAAGCTGCTATTCTTATAACATCCTCTCTCTTATATCCTGAAAACGGAATACTGTCGGTAACCGATAATCTGTTCTGCGTTATCGTGCCTGTCTTATCGAAGCAAAGAACGTCTATAGATGCGGTGTCTTCTATTGAGTCAAGTCTGGTTACCAGCGCTCCTTTTTTGGCAAGCTCCATCGCACCCACAGCCTGGACTATGGTGAGGACTGCCGGAAGGGCTACAGGTACTGCTCCCATGAGAAAGATTACAGCAAGAGTCAGTATTGTTACAATGTGTTCTTCCATTCTCATTACTACACCGTATATTAAAACTATAATTAATGCGGCCATACCAAAATACATCATATATTTGACTACAGCCATCATTACTTCCTCTTGGTGTGACTTTGGCTTGGCTATCTTGACCAATTCGGCTGTTTTACCAAAGTATGTATTTGCTCCGGTATTTACCACTATGCACCTGGCCTCTCCCCGCCTCGCTACAGAGCCCGAATAGATAATGTCTGACTGATGCGCATCTACAGGTAACGATTCCCCTGTTAAGGCTGACTCATCAACAGAAATCTCTCCGCCTATAACCTTCGCATCAGTTGGTACTATATCGCCGAGTCCAACAGAAATAATGTCTCCGGGCACGATCTCTTTCGCATCCTTCATTATCCATTTCCCATCTCGTAATACCTTTGCCTTAATAGCCAGCTTTTTCTTTAGAAGCTCTACCGCTTTTTGCGAGCCGCGTGAGTGCATGTGGCCTATGATGGCGTTTACCGTAAGCAAAACAAAAATTATAATTCCCTCAAGATAATGTCTCAATATGAACGAAAGCGCCATTGCCAGCTCCAGTAACCACGGCATGGGACCCCAGTAGCGCAGTAAGAATTCGAGAAAGAGGTTCTTCCTTTTTTCTACTATTTCGTTATACCCAAATATCTCAAAGCGCTTCCTGACCTCGGAATCAGAAAGACCTTCTATAGATGTCTCCATAAATCTAAGAGTCTCTTCTAAAGATATTTTTTTATACTCAGATGTGCTTCTGACTTTAAAATCCATAAAAGTACTCCTTCAACAGTTTACACGTCAATGCTACGCAATCTTTTGTTTCTACCAGCATTGCTTAAATCAGTTCATAAACCTGGAGGGTAATGTAGGTTATGCAAGAGCATCTCCTTAATATTTCCTTAAAGATAGAATCCTTTACAAACAAAGCAAAACCCACACAAAAGGCTTTATCCATCACCCTCTCCCTATCCCTCCCCCATCGAGGGGGAGGGGACTATTAGGTGACCCTGTGGCAAGACCATAGGGAGTTACAATTCATTAAACTATGGAGATATGTATATAACGTGAAAGTGTTGAGAATTCACGTTTCAGATGGAGATTTCAATGCATTCTGGTAGAACTTTCTTGCATACTCCTTTACCATCCTGCGGGTACTAAATAACGGTGCGGTACTTTTTATCGTTTCTTTCATTTTCTTGACCCAGCTATGAGGTATACCATCATCCTCTATATGGTAATAGAGAGGAATAACTTCCTTCTCCAGGATATCATAAATTGCCTCAGCATCATGAGCATCATCTGTCCCTTCAAAAGCCCAGCCATTTTTCCCATTAAACCCTTCTATCCACCAGCCGTCAAGAATACTCAGGTGAGGGACACCGTTCAATGAAGCCTTCATCCCGCTTGTTCCACACGCCTCAAGGGGAGGGAGAGGGTTATTGAGCCAGATGTCTACTCCGTGAACCATATATTGTGCCAGCTGTTCATCATAGTTTTCGACGAAAGCAACCCTTCCCCCCAGGTCAGGGTTATGCGCAAAATTGAAAATGCGCTGGATTATTCTTTTTCCATCATCGTCTATGGGATGAGCTTTACCGGCAAATATAATCTGTAAAGGTTTCCAGCGATTATTCAGAAGCTTTTGCAGGCGATTAAGATTATGAAAAATAAGGTCTGCCCTTTTGTAAAAGGTAAAACGACGGGCAAAACCGATGGTGAGAGTTAAGGGGTCCAGCAATGTGCCGCCGGTTACAACATTGATAGGGTCCATTCTGTTTTCTATCCAGCGGCGGCGAACCTGTTCTCGAATAACGTTGATCAATTTCATTTTTAGCCAGTAATGGGACTGCCATAATTCATCATCGGGTATGTTGTCTATTGACTGCCAGATGATAGGATTGTCATGATCTTCAATCCAGTTCTCTCCAAGGTACTTATTATACAGAAGCTGTATTTTCGGTTCTATCCATGTAGGGACATGGATTCCATTTGTGATGTTATCAATCGGGACATCCTCTTCTTTTCTATCAGGCCAGAGTGTATGCCACATGCGGCGGGCAACTTCGCCATGCCTTTTACTGACACCATTGCGGTAGCTGGACATCTTCAGAGCAAAAGCTGTCATGTTAAAACCAGCAGTAGTTTCCTTTGAGTTGACCCCTAATTGCAAAAAGCTCTCACGACTTAAACCAAGAATCGGATAATAATGACTGAAATATTTATCCATAAGATGAAAGGGGAAGATATCATGTCCTGCCGTGACAGGGGTGTGCGTTGTAAAAACAGAGGTTTTACGTACCTGTTCTGCAGCCTTGTCAAAACTCATGCCTTCTTCTACCCGTTCCCGAATCCTTTCTAATAAAGCAAAAGCCGAATGCCCTTCATTCAGATGGAGTACCGAATGTTTAATCCCCAGGGTTTTTAAAATCTCGCTGCCTCCAATACCGAGCACAATCTCCTGCCGTAATCGCTGTTCAATATCACCGATATACAGATGGTAAGCTATTGACCTGTTCCATGGGTCGTTTATGTCAATATCTGTATCCACTAGGTATAGAGATATGCGGCCTATCGCTACTTTCCAAACGGCAACATAGATTGGGGGATCGATGAAAGGGACTTTGATCACAAGCTGTTCACCTTTTTCATTAAGTACTCTTTTAATCGGGGCAGCATCCCTGTCAAGGATTTCATCGGGATTTTCCTGCCAGCCGTCTGTACGAATCTTCTGAAGGAAATAACCTTCTGGATACATAAAACCAACCGCGACTAGCGGTACGCCAAGATCACTGCACTCCTTGAGGTAATCACCAGCTAAAAAACCCAGTCCTCCTGCATAAAAAGGAAGCGAATGGTGCAGCCCATACTCTGCAGAAAAAAAGGCAATAGGCAGGCACTCAGGATCAGCAATGTTCTCAGCAAACCAACATTTTTTTGTCTCCATCTCTTCATGGAACCGTACCAATGCAACATCATAGCGGTGTAAATACTCCTGGTCATTTACTACTGATTCCAACACTTCTCGAGGGAGTTCACGTAGCATCTTTACAGGGTTATGACCACTCTCTTTCCATACAATCCTGTTCAACATTTTAAAGAGAATTCTCGTTGCCGGATGCCAGCTCCACCAGAGGTTGTATGCCAGCTCACCGAGTCCGGAGATTCTATCAGGAATATTGGGAAATTTTTCTTTCATGTCATCCATAATTTTTAATTCCTCGAATTCTCAAAGGTATTTATTGCCTGTAGAACATTCCACTCCCCAGTATCTCAAGCATCTCCTCAGTAATCTCTTCCTGTCTGATATATTTCTGCAATGAATCAAGGTCTGGATAGCTGTTAAGATGCCTTTCATAATTATCCCTTTTTTCCGGAAAACAATTGAAATAATTAAATACTTAAATCCAGCGATAACAATGGTAAACGAGTGATTTATCTGTCATTGCGAGCACCCAAAGGGTGCGTGGCAATCCCATTGGAAAAGACGAGATTGCTTTGTTTCACTCGCAATGACATTTCTTATAGCTGGATTTGGGAAATAGTCTTTTCCCTTTCACCGCCCCTCTTATAGGGAATAGGTATGTATTGAACAGATGGACGTTGTTGCATTGTCTGTGGGAAGAGATCCATAAGTTGATAAATTTCCTCAGGCAATCCAACCGTTACTGGAAGACCCAGTTTTTTTGCCTCCTCAAATGTAATGGGGTAGTCATGTGTCCATTTGCCTTCGGTGAGTGTATTGGCTATCTTTTCAATTGTTTCTTCATCCATCCTTTCGAATAATATATATTTGACAAAATTCTTCATCTGATCCAGGGCCTTTTGTGCTACATCAGCCAAAATGAAAGTTTTATCTTCGATATCTTTAGGCTCCTTCTCTTTTATAGTCTTCAAGATTGATACTGCTGGATACTCACCTAACTGAGGGTCAATAGGTCCTAATACGGCATTCTCATCCATTACTACTTCATCAGCAGCAAGGCATAAGAGGGTGCCACCAGACATGGCATAGTGGGGGACAAAGATCGTGACCTTTGCCTTGTGTCGCCTAAGGGCCATTGCAATCTGCTCAGCAGACAAAACGAGACCACCAGGCGTATGAATAATAATATCAATTGACATGTCGTCAGGAGTGAGCCTTACTGCCCTGAGGATCTCTTCAGAATCATTTATGTCTATATATCTCATGATAGGAAAGCCGAGAAATCTCATTGTCTCCTGGCGGTGGATAAGGGTGATAACCCTCGAGTTGCGTTTCTTTTCAAGCTTTCTGATTAACCCAAACCGCTTTGCCTGCATTATCTTTTGTTGCACGATTGGTAGAACAGAAGCAAGAACGATAAAGATCCAGAAAAGATTCCAGATGTTACCCATGTTTTTGTACCTCCTGTTAAAGGATTACCAAAACAATATGTAACATAGTATATATCAAATGGAAGGTACATATTTCAGACAATACTCGCATAAATATCCTTCAAGGTTCAGAAAAATCTTTATTTATATGAAATAGTTAAATTTAAGGGAGGCATTTTAAGAAGTTCTTATAATCCGAATATTTTGAACTTGATATTTCCAGTAGTGGGTTACCATATTTCTGTCATTCCGCACTTGTCGCAGCGACTCTCGCAAAGACTCGCATTGAGATGCGGAATCCAGTCTTTTTTCTCTGGATTCCTGCCGTTACAGTTTGATGTAACCGGGATATTTACAAATTTAGATATTTGCAACTTGCTGCAGAAAGGTTGGTCCGATTTCAAATAGTCGTAACCACCAGTAAGCCAGTATATCCTGTTACAAACCTCCGATAATCCTGCCCAGAGTGTATGCTCCAAATGAGAGACCTAACTTGTTTGTTCCTTTTTCAGGATTCGCCCTTTTTTTGTAACAGTTGATATAGTTCCTGTTTTACTTTTTCTCAGTGTAGAGTGTTGCGCTATAACAATCTTTTCTGCCTGGAGCCAGTCATCAAAATCATATCCATCAATCATTCCTCTTTGTAGATAGAGATCATAGGCTATTTTTGCTATCTCTCCCTGAAAATTATTACTTGACCCTCCCCCGAATTGATGGACACGCCTAAGAGTTTGTATTATTGGAAAGGAGGCGTGTATATGGGAGAAAAGAATCGTCATTTTAGCCGTGAGTTCAAGAGAGATGCCGTGCAGAT
>Ga0315282_10001522_pt1 | contig 43418 bp, 42 predicted proteins | sample YL17G07_20_MG_FD_203693 | JGI IMG/M metagenome (GOLD analysis project Ga0315282, IMG submission 203693) | Sediment microbial communities from Yellowstone Lake, YNP, Wyoming, USA - YL17G07_20 | ecosystem: Environmental > Aquatic > Freshwater > Lake > Sediment | place: USA: Wyoming | collected... | reverse complement strand
GGCCTGGGCTACGAAACGAGGTTCGACGAATGGGGCGTCATCGAGCTGACCGACGAGGTCTGCCCGCAGTGCCAGGGCGCCCGCCTCAAGAAGGAGAGCCTCTCGGTCAAGATCGACCACAAGAACATCCATGAGATCGGCGAGGTCCCGATCCAAACCCTGCTCGGCGAGGTCCGGACGTTCAAGTTCCCGCCCGCCGACGAGATCGTCGCCTCGAAGATCCTGAAGGAAATCGAGACCCGGCTGATGGTCATGGAGAACCTCGGGATGTCCTACCTGCACCTGAACCGGACGACGGCCTCGCTCTCGGGCGGCGAGGCCCAGCGGCTCCGGCTGGCGGCCCAGGTCGGGGCCCGCCTCCGCGGCGTGCTCTACGTCCTGGACGAGCCGACCATCGGCCTTCATCAGCGCGACAACGGCCGGCTGATCTCCCTTCTCCGGAACCTCCGCGACGACGGCAACTCCATCGTCGTCGTCGAGCACGACGAGCAGACCATCCGCGCCGCCGACTACATCCTGGACCTGGGCCCCGGCGCCGGCGAGGCCGGCGGATTCAAGGTGGCCGAAGGCCCGCTCGGCGACATCCTGGACTCGCCCGATTCCCTGACGGCCCAGTATCTCCGCGGCGAGAGGAAGGTCCCCGTCCCCTCCCTCCGGCGCGAGCCCTCGGGCTGGCTGACCATCCGCCGGGCCAGCGAGCACAACCTGAAGGCGATCGACGTCCGCCTGCCGCTCGGGGTCATGACGGCCGTGACCGGGGTTTCGGGCTCGGGCAAGAGCACGCTCGTCCACGACATCCTGTATAAGGGCCTGACCAACAGGCTCCACAAGGCCCGCCACCGGGTCGGCCGGCACGAGGCCATGGAGGGCGTCGAGCAGATCGACAAGGTCATCGCCGTCGACCAGAAGCCCATCGGCCGCACGCCGCGTTCCAACCCGGCGACGTACACGGGCCTCTTCACGGCCCTCCGGGACCTGTACTCCCGAACCCAGGAGGCCCGGATGAGGGGCTACGGGGCCGGCCGCTTCAGCTTCAACGTCCGGGGCGGCCGGTGCGAGGAATGCGAGGGGGCGGGCGTCAAGAAGATCGAGATGCATTTCCTGCCCGACGTCTTCGTCACCTGCGACCGGTGCGGCGGGAAGCGCTACAACAAGGAAACCCTGGCCGTCCTGTACAAGGGCCGGTCGATCGCCGATGCGTTGGACATGACCGTGGACGACGCCTGCGAGCTGTTCAAGGCCCATCCTCAGCTCAAGCGGAAGCTGGCCACGCTGAAGAGGGTGGGCCTGGGCTACATCCGCCTGGGCCAGCCGGCGACGACCCTCTCGGGCGGCGAGGCCCAGAGGATCAAACTGGCCAAGGACCTCGGACGCCGGACGACCGGACGGACGCTCTACCTCCTGGACGAGCCGACGACCGGCCTCCATTTCGACGACGTCCGCAAGCTCCTCGAGGTCCTCGCGGAGCTCGTCGGCCTGGGCAACACGGTCCTCATCATCGAGCACAACCTTGAAGTCATCAAGTATTGCGACTATATTATTGACCTGGGTCCGGAGGGAGGCGAAGAAGGGGGCCGCATCGTGGCCCAGGGCACTCCGGAGAAGGTCGCGGGGGCGGCCCGCTCCTACACCGGACAATACCTGAAGAGGGCCCTGCGCGGCGCGGGGACCGCCGGAAAGGACGTCTGAGGGACATGGCCTTTAAGGATATCGCTGGCAACGCGCGGATCAAGAGGATCCTCGGTTTGGCCCTCGAGCGCGGCCGGGTGCCCAATTCGCTCATCTTCAGCGGACCCGAGGGCGTCGGCAAGACGGCCATGGCCCTGACGCTGGCCAAGACGCTCAACTGCCAGGGCTCGACCTCGGTCCCGGCCATGGACTCGTGCGACGCTTGCCCGTCGTGCCGGGCCATCGACGACGGCCGCCATCCCGACGTCATGATCATCGAGGCCGAGGCCAGGGACATCAAGATCGAACAGACCAAGTTCCTCAAGCAGATGGCCTATCTCAGGCCGATGACGGGCCGGCGGCGCGTCTTCATCATCGAGGACGCCGACAAGCTGAACGCCGACTCGGCCAACTCCCTGCTCAAGGTGCTCGAGGAGCCGCCGGCGTTTTCCCACATCATCCTGGTGACGGCCAGCCCGTTCCTCATCCTGCCGACCATCCTGTCCCGCTGCCGGACGCTGGCCTTTTCGCCCGTCGGCCGGGAGGAGATCGAGGAGATCCTGGCCGGCCGCGATTACCCCGAGGAACAGGCCCGCATCCTGTCCCTGCTCGTGGACGGCAACCTCGAGCGGGCCCTCGAGCTCGAATGGGACGAGGTCCGGGAGCTCAAGGACGACGCCTGGACTCTCTTCGAGATGATGCTCTCGGGGACGAACGCCTCCCGTTTCCTGGAGCGCTTCGGCTCCCTCGCCAAGTCCGCTCAGGAGGATTTCCGGCAGACGCTCGAGCTCTTCTCCTCGTTCAGCCGCGACATCCTGCTCATCGAGCTCGGCGGGGACACCCGGCTCCTGCTGAACCCGGATTTCGAACCGCGGCTTCGGCAGGCGGCGGAACGCCTGCCCGCGGAGCGGGCCCTGGCCGTCCTCGCGGACCTCGAGTTCGTCCTGCCGGAGATCGACAGGAACCTCAACAAAAGCCTTCTGGCGACGACATTCTTTTCCAATTTCGGAGAACTGACCCATGCCTGACATCATCTGCGTTCAGAGTGAGACTTCGGGCCGCCTCTTCCGGGCCAAGACCGGCGGAGAGGCCTATAGCAAGGGCGAGCGCTGCATCATCGAGTCCGAGCTCGGCGGCGACCTGGCCGTCGTCGTCGACGACGCCAGCCTCATGTGCAAAAATCCGAAGGCGGCCCAGGCGGCCGTCGGGATCATCCGCCGGGCCTCCGACGAGGACGTCCGGAAGTTCGATTGGCTGAAGGAGAAGGAACAGCGGGCCTTCGATTTCTGCCTCCAGCGGATCACGGCCAGGAACCTGCCCATGAAGCTCGTCTCGGTCCGCTACTTCTTCAGCGAGAAAAAAGGGATCTTCTACTACACGGCCGACGGCCGGATCGATTTCCGTCAGCTGGTCAAGGACCTGGCCAAGGAACTGCGGATGCGGATCGAGATGCGCCAGGTCGGCGTCCGCGACGAGGCCAAGATGATCGGCGGGCTCGGTGTCTGCGGCCGGTGCCTGTGCTGCTCGAGCTTCATGCGGACGTTCGAACCGGTGACCATCCAGAAGGCCCGCAAGCAGCAGATCGTCATCAACCCCACCAAGATCTCGGGCCTGTGCGGCCGGCTGATGTGCTGCCTCGGCTTCGAAGAGCAGACCCGCGGCCGGATGTACTCCGAGAACAACGGGCAGGAAATCGAGGATTGAGGAAATACGCCCGGGGCGGACAGGAGACGGATCCGCCCCGTCCGAGCGGCGTCAGGATTTCGGAAGAATCTTGAAGGTGATCCGGCCGGACACGGCGGTCAGGGTGCCGTCGGCCTTGAAGGCCTGAACCTGCCAGGTGTACGTCGTGCCGCGCTTCAGCCGGGCGCGGATGTCCTCGGGGAGGACCAGCCGCGTTTCCTTGGTCGAAGCGGTCATGAGGGGGGATTTCCCGGCGAGGGACACCTTGTATTCCATGTCGTTCCCGGCGCTCTGCCATTCGAGGAAGGCGGGAGCTTCCGGGACGCCGGCGACGGGCGCGACAGCCGTCAAGGCGGCGCCGCGGACGGTTTCATCTCCCGTCAGGACGAGCGGCGGGGCGACGGTGCCGGTCCGGGGCAAGAAGAGCCACAAGCAGAGGATCAAGACCGCGGCCGAAACGCCGACGGCGGCCCAGCGGCGGGGGGTGAGGAAGGCCCAAGCGCCGCGGAGCCAGGCCCCGGCCCTCTCGGTTGCGGCCGGTTGCCCGGCCGGGGCGGTCAAGACGCCCTCCCTTTTGAGAACCTGGATGATCTCATCCCGCTCCGACATCTTATTGAAACAGGAGCGGCAGATGAAATAGTGTTCCTCGAAGTCCGTTCTTTCCTCAGGCCTCAACTTGTCCAGCAGGTACCCATCGATCAAGCCCTCGTAGCGGCATTTGCTCATTTTAGGCCCCTTTATGAAATCTCAACCGTTTAGTCGCCGGGGGCGGCCGAAAAATGGAAAAAAATCAGGGCTTGACGGCCTTCTTGACGAGCTTGAGGGCATAGTTGACTCTTTCGCTGACACGCCGGGGCGAGATGCCCAGTTCCTGGGCCACCTCTTCCCGCGAAAGCTCTTTATAATAATAAAGATAGAGGACATCGCGGAACTTCGGCTTGAGCTGCTCGACGATGGCCGCGATCTGCCGGGCCCGCTCCCCCCTCTCGGTCTCGACGTGGGGATCGGGGAAGGGGATGGGCTCCGGGGCGTGCCTCAGGACTTTCGTCTTCTGCCGGATGTGGTCGATGATCCGCCGGCTGGTGATGGTGTAGAGGAACGTGCCGACCGAGCTGTCCCCCCTGAAGGCCCCGCTTTTGACCTTTTCGATGGCCTGCATGAGGATCTCGTTGACGACGTCCTCCCAATCGGGGGTCGAGCCGCCGAGGGCCTTCCGGACGCGGAAAGAGATGACGGCCCGGTATCCGAGGATGGCGTCCTCGAGCGACTGGCCCTTCTGGACTTCGATATTCTTCTCCACGGCGCATTCATTATAGAGGGACGGAGAAAGGCCGCGCAACGCCTCTGGGAGTCAATCTTTTATCACCCCTAACGACTAACTCTATGCGTTCCAGAGAGGAAGCGGGGACGCCGCCCCCGAGGGGGCGTTGTAGTATGCCAAGGAAGCTATGATGAGAATTGACGCTCCGCTTTACGCCGCCGCAGAAACCGCAACCCTCCGCCGCGCCCTCGCCGGCCACTCCCGGAAAGCCGCCCGCTACGCCCTGCTCCTGGCCCAGGTCCTCGGCATCGGCGAGGAGAACGTCCTCCAGGACCTCTTCTTGGGAGCCCTCCTGCACGACATCGGCAAGGTCGTCGTGCCGCGGGAAATTCTGGCCAAGGCCGGCCCGCTGACCCCCGACGAGCGCGAGATCATCCGGGAACATCCCGGCGTCGGCTGGCGGCTGATCAGGGAGTTCCGTCCGCTCAAGGCGGCGTCCGAGATCGTCCTCTGCCATCACGAGCGTTTCGACGGCGGCGGCTATCCCGCCGGACTGGCCGGCGACCGGATCCCGCTGGGAGCCCGGATCTTCTCCCTGGCCGACACCCTGGACGCCATCACCTCCGACAGGCCCTACCGCCGCGGCCGGCCGTTCGAGACGGCCATGCGGGAAATCGGCCGGGCGGCGGGATCTCAGTTCGATCCGGCGATCGTCGGGGTTTTTCTTTCCGTCCCGGCCGCCGCGTGGCGCCGGTCCGGCCTCGGACAAACGGGAGCGCTGCGGCTCCCCCGCGTCAACTGACGCTCAGCCCCCGGAGCGACAGCGAATCTCAGCTCGGGGGACAGGCGCCCCCAACGCTTGCGGGGGCGGATCCCACGGCCGTAGAGCCGCGGGACTTCAGTCCTCTTCCCTCTTGGTCTTCGCCCGGATCAGGTCCTTGAGATATTCCTTGCGGTCGACGAGGATCTCGCGCGGCTTGCTGCCCTCGGACGGGCCGATGAGGCCTTCCTGCTCCATCTGGTCGATGACCCGCGCGGCCCGGGCGTAGCCCAGCTTGAGGCGGCGCTGGAGGTAGGACGCCGAGGCCTGGCCGGTCGTCAGGATCAGTTGGACGGCCTCGTTGTAGCGCTCGTCCTTCTCGCCCGAATCCTCCCACAGCTGGTCGGCGTCGCCGCGGACGACCTGGATGATCCTCTCGTCGTAGGTCGGCGTCCCCTGCGACTTGACGAACTTGACCAGCCGGCGGACCTCCGGGATGGAGATGAAGGAGCAGTGGAGGCGGATCAGCCGCGGGAAGTTCGGCGGCAGGAAGAGCATGTCCCCCATGCCGAGGAGCTTGTCCGCGCCCATGGTGTCGATGATGATGCGGGAATCGACCTTGGACGGGACGCGGAAGGCGATCCGACAGGCGAAGTTGTTCTTGATCGTCCCGGTGATGACGTCGATCGACGGCCTCTGCGTGGCCATGACGAGGTGGATGCCGACGGCCCGGGCCAGCTGGGCCAGCCGGCCGATGAAGAACTCGACCTCCTGGGCGCCGACCATCATCAGTTCGGCCAGCTCGTCGATGATGATGACGATGTAGGGGAGGGGCTGGAATTTCTCCCGCTCCTCGTCGGTCAGATGGCCCTGCTTCTCGGCCAGGATCTGCTTCATCTGCTGGTTGTACTGGTCGATGTTCCGGACCTTGATGCCCTGGAGCTTCTTGTAGCGCTCCTCCATCTTCCGGACGATGTCCATGAGGACGACGTGGGCCTTCTTGGGGTCGTTGATGACCGGGCAGAGGAGGTGGGGGACGTCCTCGTAGAGCGTGAACTCCAGGCGCTTGGGATCGATGAGGACCAGCTTGACCTCTTCCGGGGTCGATTTGTAGAGGATGCTGGCGATGAGGGAGTTGAGGGCGACGCTCTTGCCCGTGCCGGTCGAGCCGGCTATGAGCAGGTGGGGCATGACCGCCAAGTCGGTGATGTAGACGCCGCCATGGACGTCCTTGCCGAGGGCGAAGGTCAGCTTGGACGGCGACTCGAGGAACTTCTCGGATTCGATGATGTCGCGCAGCTTGATGATCTCGCGCCTGTTGTTCGGGATCTCGACGCCGAGGGACGACTTGCCGGGGATGCGCTGGATGCGGACGGACTCGGCCTCCAGGGCCAGCGAGAGGTCTTCGGTCAGGTTGGCCACCTGGGCGACCTTGATGCCAGGCGCCGGGTAGAATTCGTAGGTCGTGATCACCGGGCCGGGGTGGTACTCGCGGATCTCGCCCTCGATGCCGAACTCCTTGAGCTTCTCCTCGATGCGGCGCTTCTTGTCGTAGAGCTCTTCCTTGTCGACCTTCTCCGCCGGCTTGCCCGGGTCGAGCAGGTTGAACGGAGGAAAGTGGTATTCGCCTTTCTTGCCGAGGTCCGGGAAGAGAAGCTTCTCGGGCGGCGGCGGAGCGACGAGCTTGGGCGCCGGCGGCGCCTCGCGAACGGCCTTCCGGGCCTCCTTCTCGAGCCTCTTCTTCTCCTTCTCCCGCTCCTTCTCCGCCCTCCGCTCGGCCTTCTGGTCGAGCTTGTCCGCGGCCTCCGCGGGTGAGGCGGCCGGCGCGGCGTACTTTTTCTGGACCTTGTCCCGCATCCGGTCGCGCTCCTTGTCCTTTTGGTAACTGGTGACCTTGATGCGGACGTGCTTGAAGGTCGAATCGAAGGCCCCCTTGCAGAAGTGAAGCGTTTTGGCCAGGGACCAGCGGGTGGAGAACAGGAGGTACAGGCCCAGGGCGGCCAGCAGGAAGATGAAGGAGCCGACCGTGTTGAGGTAACGTTTGAGGGCGCCCAGGAGGAGGTCGCCGATGATTCCCCCCGCCAGGGTGAACCCTCCCCTGAAGGGGATCCTCTGGAAGAGGAGGGCGAAGAGGGGGCAGATGATCAGGAACAGGAGCGCGACGGAGCCCAGGCGGCGCAGGAGCCCTCCGCCCGTGCCGCGCAGGACGGCCTTGACGGCCACGTAGCCGATGAGGAAGGGAAGAAGGAAGGCGGTGAATCCCAGGAGGGAGAAGAGAAGGTCGGCGGAATATGAGCCGACGTGGCCGGCGAAGTTCCGGACATGGTAGCCGGGCTGCGGAGCGTTGTTGAAGGACGGGTCGTTGGAGTCGTAGCTGATCAGGCTGATCAGGGAGAAAACGGCGAAAATAAGGAGAACGAAGCCGATGATCTCTACGGCCTTGCTCTGTTTCGCGGCCGCGGACTTGGCGTTCGCGCCGCCCTTCTTCGCTTTTTTCATTGCCCGGATTATATCATATTTACGCCGGGCGGGGGGATAAGGATGGACTGCCGCTCTTGGTCCCCGCCGGTGGACGGGTCCTGTCCGCCTTTAAGCCGATTTGTGCTGAAAAGCCTCGAAAAGCGTGGCGAATTGCTCCGGGGACACCTGCTCGGCCCGGACGTTTCTCGCCAGGCCGAGGGCGCCGTAAGCCACGGCCAGGCGGCCGGGGTCTGCCCGGCGCGCCAGATTTTTCCAGAGCATCTTGCGGCGCTCGGCGAAGGCGGCCCGGAGGAAGGCGGCGTACGCCGGCTCGTCGGCCAGGGCGTGCAGGGGAGAGATCCTCCGGCGGAGCGAGAGGAGGGCGGACTGGACCTTGGGAGGCGGCGAGAAAGAACCGGGTGCGACCGTGAACACGATCCTGGCCTCGAAATAATTCTGGAGCAGGATGCCGAGCGGGGCATAGGTCTTCGAGCCCGGCCCGGCCGTGACCCGTTCGGCGACCTCCTTCTGAAGGAGGAAGACGGCTTCGGAGACGATCTCCCTCTCGTCGAGGACCCGGAAAAGGAGCGGCGAGGAGATGGAGTAGGGGATGTTCCCGACGATGCGGAGCGCCGGCGTACCGGCCCGGCCCAGCACGTCTCGCCAGTCGAGCCTCAGAACGTCGGCATGGATGACCTCGACGTTGGCCGGCATCTCGCGCCTGAGCGCCGGGACGAGGCGCTCGTCCTTTTCGACGGCGATGACCGTCCCCGCCCGGCCGGCCAGGGCGACGGTCAAGACCCCTCTTCCGGCGCCGATCTCGACCAGGACATCCTCGCTCCGGGGAGCGATGACCTCGACGATCTTCCGCAGGACGGCCGGGCTGGCGAGAAAGTGCTGCCCGAGGGCGTGCCGCCGCGATGTCTTCATGGACCGCCTTCCCCGGGAGGGATGTCCCGGCCCGGGCGCCTATGATACCGCTTTTGCCCTCCGGGGGCCATTCCGGCCGGCCGTCGGGCCGGCCCTGTTGACGGGCCTTCCCCTTGGGCTTATAATTCAGCTTTCAATATATCATATCGGGTGAGTTGAACGATGCGCCTTAAAAAAGCACTGCTTTTCGCCCTCGGCGTTTGCGGCGTCGTGGCGGCCTTCCTGGTCCTCAGAAAGCCGAAGGCCTGAACCGGATAACGGCCGCTTTTTCGGGCCGCGGGAGCGGCCCCGCCCGGGCCGGGTTTGACAAGGTTCCGGGTTTTCAATACATTAAGGTCCGCCTATGGCCGAAAAGAAGGTTCTTATCATCGATTACGACACCCAGAGTCTGGAAGCCCTCTCGCGGCTGATCACGTCGCAGAAGGTCCAGGTCGTCACCGCCTCGGACGGCCAGGTCGGCTACGACAAATTCCGCTCGGAAAAGCCTGATCTGGTCGTGCTCGAGGCGATCCTGCCCAAGGTCCACGGCTTCGACCTGACGAAGAAGATCACCCAGGAATCCGGCGGCGCGGTCCCCGTCATCATCGTCACGGGGCTGTACAAGGGGCCGCAGTACCGGCACGAGGCGATCGTCACCTTCGGGGCCTCGGATTATTTCGAGAAGCCCGTCGACCCCGACCGCTTCATCGATACGGTCCGCCAGCTGATGCGCGACGACGAGGACATCCAGGAAACCCTGCCCGATCCAGACACGGTCCTCGAGAACCTCTCCCAACGCGCCAGGGAACGGGCCGCCGGGCAAAGGGCCAAGGGGGCCTAGGATGGAAGGACGGCGCGCATGACGAGTCTCTGGACCCGGTGCAACAACTGCCAGCGCATCCTCTACAAGCAGGACATCCTCGACAATCTCTCCGTCTGCCCGTCCTGCAATTTCCATTTCCGCATCTCGGCCGAGGAGAGGCTGAGGATGCTGTTCGACGACGGGGCCTACGAGGTCCAGGACGCCGGCATCCACTCCGTCGACGCCCTTCATTTCGTCGATACCAAGCGCTACGTCGACCGGCTGGCCGAAAACGAGCAGCGCACGGGCCTGGCGGAGGCCATCATCACGGCCCGGGGGACGATGGGCGGCATCCCCGTCTACGTCCTGGCCATGGAATTCGGCTTCCTGGGCGGAAGCGTGGCCTCGGTCGTCGGCGAGAAAATCGCCCGGGCCTGCGAGCGGGCCATCGAGGAGCGCCGCCCGGTCATCATCATCTCCTGCTCCGGCGGCATGCGGATGCAGGAGGGGATGCTTTCGCTCATGCAGATGGCCAAGACGAGCGCCGCCATCGCCAAGCTCGGCGAGGCCAAGCTCCCCTATATCTCCGTCCTGGCCGATCCGACGACCGGCGGGACGACGGCCAGTTTCGCCATGCTCGGTGACGTCAACGTCGCCGAGCCCCAGGCCCTGATCGGCTTCGCCGGCCCGCGCGTCATCGAGCAGACGATCAAGGAGAAACTCCCCAAGGGCTTCCAGCGGTCCGAATTCCTTCTCAGCCACGGCATGGTCGACGACGTCGTCGAACGGAAGCGCCTCCGGTCCTACCTGATCACGGCCATGCGCCTGTTCCTCAACCGGCCGCAATGAACCCCGGCGAGTGCCGGGACTATCTCGGCCACCTTCAGCACTTCGGCATCAAGCTCGGCCTGGACAATATCGCCATCCTCCTCGAGGCCCTGGGCGATCCGCAGCGCGGCTTCCCGTCCGTCCACGTGGCGGGAACGAACGGCAAGGGCTCGGTCTCGGCCATGCTCGACCTCATCCTGCGGAACCACGGCGTGCGGACCGGGCTCTTCACCTCGCCGCACCTGGTCGGCATCGAAGAGAGGATCCGGATCGACGGGGAGAAGATCACGCCGGACGAGTTCTGCGCCCTCCTCGAGCGGATCAGGACGACGATCGACGGCCTGATGGCGGCCGGCCGCCTCGTCTACCACCCGACGTTCTTCGAAGTGCTGACGGCCCTGGCCTTCCTCCATTTCGCCGGGCACCGGGTCGACGTCGCCGTTCTCGAGGTCGGCATGGGCGGCCGCTTCGACGCCACGAACGTCGTCCGGCCGCTCGTCTCCGTCATCACCACGATCGCCAGGGATCACGAAATCCATCTGGGCTCGACCCTGAACCGGATCGCTTTCGAGAAGGCGGGCATCATCAAGCCCGGCGTCCCGGTCGTCTGCGGCGTGCCGGGAGGCGTCGCCCTCGGCGAGATCCGCCGCCGCGCCCGCGAGAGGAAAGCCCCGTTCTTCCATGCCTTCGGGCCGGGGACGTCCCTCGACGTCCGGCGGACGGCCGGCGGCTTCCGCTTCCGGTACGCGAGCGGCACGGACGAGTACGCTTTCGCGCCGGCCCTGGCCGGCCGCTACCAGGGGGCGAACGCCGCCGTGGCCATCGCGACGGCCGAGGTCCTCGATCGGACATGGCGGCCGCTCGAGAAATCGAAAATCCTCCGCGGCGTGCGCGAGGCCCGCTGGGAAGGCCGGCTGGAGACGGTTTGCCGGAGGCCGCTCGTCATCCTCGACGGCGCCCACAACGAGGAGGGAGCCGGGTCGCTGGCCGCCCACATCCGGGACGTCGTCGGCAAGCCGGTCATCCTCGTCTTCGCGGCCATGAAGGACAAGGCCATCCGGAAGATGGCCGGGCGCCTTTTCCCGCGGGCGAAGAGCGTCATCCTGACCCGCGTGCCGTTCAGCCGCTGCGCGCTTCCGTCGGACATCCTGGCGGCGGCCGGGGAATTCCGCGACAAAATCAGGCTCGAACCGGACGTCGCCGCGGCCGTGAGATCGGCCCTGGACGAGTCGGGCGGACGGACGCCGGTCGTCATCGCCGGCTCCCTCTACCTCGTCGGCGAAGTCAAGAAGCTCGGCCTCTTCACGTGATGAGCCGGCGTTGACCGGACGTCCTGCCTGTACCTCTCTGACGGAAGAGGCGCGCCGGGACAGGACCCGTCCGGCAACCTCCGGGTATTTGATTTTTCCGCCTGAAGGTGCTATCGTTTTCTTTACTTTTGCGCATCGGTAAGATATCAGATGTTATCCATTGATGCGACGATTCTCGTCACGTTCGCCCTTGTCTGGATCCTCGTCATCGTCCTGACCCGCGTCTTTTTCAAGCCCATCAGCCGCGTCATCGGCGAGCGCACGGAGCGCATCGAGAAGGCCAAGGCCGAGACAGAAAAAGCCCTGGCCGCCTATGAGCAGGACATCAAACGGATCGAGGAGAGCCTGAAGGAGGCCCGGGCCGCGGCGGCCGGCGTCCGCGAGAAGGCGGAGCTCGAGGCCCTCAAGGAAAAAGCCCGCATCATCCAGGAAATCCAGCAGGCCTGCCGGGCCCAGGTCGACGAGGCCAAGGGCGAGCTCGACGAGCGCGTCGCCAAATTGAAAAAGGAGCTCGATGCGGCCACCGCCGGGCTTTCCGACGAGATCGAGCGGAGGATCCTCAACTGATGAAGTCCCGGAAGTCCGTCGCCGCCGTCCTCGCCGTCCTGCCCCTGCTCCTGTTCATGAGCGCGCAGGGGTCGGGGAAGCCGTCGGCGACCACGGATTTCCTCGGCAAGGTCGTCAATTTCACCGTCCTCTTCGGCGGCTTGGCCTTCGTCCTGCGCAAACCCCTGGCCGCCATCCTCCGCAAGAAGGCGGCCGACGTCCGGGATTCCATCCGGCTGGCCGATGAATCGAACGCCGAGGCGTCGAAAAAGCGGACGGGATCGGCGGCCCGGCTGGCCGGCATCGACGAAGACGTCAAGCGGATGAAGGCCGAGGCCGAGGCCGACGCGCTGGGGGCGAAGGACCGCATCGCCAAGCTGGCGGACGAGGAATCCGCGAGGATCCGCCAGTTCACGGCCCAAGAGATCGACGAGCGCCGGCGCGGCGGAATCCGGGAGCTCAAGGCCTACGCCGCGGAGAAGGCGACGGCCATGGCCCGTGAGAGAATCCGGAAAAAGCTGACGCCCGAGAGCCAGGCGGCCCTGATCGACAAATCCATCGAGAGGCTTTCCAAGCTTTATGAGAAACCACGTTCTCGTCCATAAATACGCCCAGGGGCTCGTCCAGGCCGTGTCCGGCGAGGCCGAGTTCGAGGCCGTGCGCTCCGAGCTCGGGGCCTTCCTCGACCTGTGCGCCGGCCGCAAGGACCTCCGCGACGCCCTGGAGAGCCCGTTCATCCCGCCGGCGAGAAAAGCGGCCATCCTCGCGGACGTCCTGAAGACCGCGCGGGCCGGCGGGAAAACGGTCCGCTTCCTGTCCCTTATCCTCGAGCACAAGCGGCTCGACCTCGTCCGCGACATCGCCGCCGTCCTGCCCGAGACGTGGAACGAAAACATGGGCATCGCCACCTTCGAGGTCGCCTCGGTCATCCCGCTGACGGACCTCCAGGTCCGGCGCCTCCGGGAGACGCTCGAGGCCGTCGAGGGAAGGCCCGTCAGGCTCGCCTTCAAGATCGACCCCGGCATCGTCGGAGGCCTGTCCCTGCGGAAAGGGCACATCGTCTACGACGCGTCCATCCAGGGGAATCTCGACCAGTTGAAAGAACAAATCCAGCAGGGCTAGAGGTTGCCATGAGCATCAAAGCCGACGAAATCACGAAGATCATCCAGCAGCAGATCGAGGGGTACGAAGCCGGCGTCGATATCCGCGAGGTCGGGATCGTCACCTCGGTCGGCGACGGCATCGCCCATATCTACGGGCTCGACCGCGTCATGTACAACGAGCTGCTCGAATTCCCGCACGGCGTCTTCGGGCTGGCCCTCAACCTCGAGGAAGAGAACGTCGGCGCCGTCCTGCTCGGCGAGAGCCACCTGATCAAGGAAGGGGACCAGGTCAAGAGGACCCGCCGCATCATGCAGGTCCCGGCCGGCCCCGCCCTCGTCGGCCGCGTCATCAATCCCCTCGGCCGGCCCCTCGACGGCAAGGGGCCGATCAAGACCGAGATCTCCATGTTCGTCGAGCGCCTGGCGCCCGGCGTCGTCGAGCGCCAGCCCGTCCGCGAGCCCCTGCAGACCGGGATCAAGGCCATCGACGCCATCGTTCCCATCGGCCGCGGCCAGCGCGAGCTGATCATCGGCGACCGTCAGACCGGCAAGACGGCCATTGTTCTCGACACCATCCTCAGCCAGAAAGCTTCGGACGTCATCTGCGTCTACGTGGCCATCGGCCAGAAGAACTCGACCGTCGCCCAGACCATCAAGACGCTCGAGGACTTCGGGGCCATGGAGTATTCGATCGTCGTGGCCTCGTCGGCCAGCGACCCGGCGCCCCTCCAGTACCTGGCGCCGTATTCCGGCTGCGCCATCGGCGAGTACTTCCGGGACAACCGCCGCCACTCCCTGGTCATCTACGACGATCTCTCGAAGCACGCCGCGGCCTACCGCGAGATTTCGCTCCTGCTCCGGCGGCCGCCGGGACGCGAGGCCTATCCCGGCGACGTCTTCTACCTTCACTCGCGCCTCCTGGAACGGGCGGCCAAGCTCAGCGACGAGCTCGGCGGCGGCTCGCTGACGGCCCTGCCCATCATCGAGACGCAGGCCGGCGATGTCTCGGGCTACATCCCGACGAACGTCATCTCGATCACGGACGGCCAGATCTACCTCCAGCCCGAGCTGTTCAACGCCGGCGTCCGGCCGGCCGTCAACATCGGCATCTCGGTGTCCCGCGTCGGCGGCCACGCCCAGATCAAGGCCATGAAGCAGGTCGCCGGCAAGCTGCGCCTGGACCTGGCCCAGTACCGCGACCTGGTGACCTTCGCCCAGTTCGGGACCGAGCTCGACCGGACGAGCCAGGCCCAGCTCGACCGCGGCGAGCGGCTGACCGAAATCCTCAAGCAGGGCCAGTACCTGCCCCTGCCCGTCGAGAAGCAGGTCCTGATCATCTACGCCGGCAACCGCGGCTTCCTGGACGAGTTCCCGGTGGCCCGGCTCCAGGACTACGAGAAGAAGCTCTACGAGCATTTCGAGCGGAACCACCCGGACATCCTGACCATGATCCGGGAGAAGAAGCAGATCGACAGCGCCCTGGACGGCGAGATCGGCGCCGCGCTGGCGGAGTTCAACGCCGCGTTCAAGGGGGAGCAGAACTAGCATGTCGACCCTGATCGACCTCCGGCGCCGCATCCGGAGCGTCCAGAGCAGCCAGAAAATCACCCAGGCGATGAAGACCGTCTCGACGGCCAAGTTCCGCAAGGCCCAGAAGACGGTCTTGGCCTCGCGGCCGTTCTGGCACCTGTTCCCGGAGCTGATGAACCGGCTGGCCTACTGGGCCTGCGACTGCTGGCACCCGCTTCTCGAGCGGCGCGAGGAGAAGAAGTCCATCGTCATCGTCGTCACCTCGGATAAAGGGCTGGCCGGGGCCTTCAACTCCAACCTGCTGACCACGGCCTCGGTCTTCATCGAGGACAAGGCCGCGGCGGGGGACGTCCGGCTGGCCCTCGTCGGCAAGAAGGCCGTCAACTTTTTCCGCAAGTGCCCCTGGCCCGTGGACCGGGCCTTCGGCGACCGGACCGACAGGCTGACCCGCGCCGAGCTGAGGGACCTGGCCGAATTCCTGATGCGGCAGTACGCCTTCCAGAAGACCGACGCCGTCCACGTCATCTACAACGAGTTCAAGTCCATCGTCGCCCCGCGGATCATGACGACCCGGCTCCTGCCCGTAACGCCCGATCCCGGCCCCGAGCCGTCGGCGACCTGGATCCCGGACTGGGAGCCCGGAGTGGACCGGCTGGTGCGCTTCATCCTGCCGCTCTACGTGGAGAGCCAGATCCTCCACGCCGTCCACGAGTCCCAGGCGGCGGAGCAGGCGGCCCGGATGATGGCCATGGACAACGCCACGAAGAACGCCGAGGAGCTCATCGAGGACCTCGTCCTCGTGCTCAACAAGATCCGTCAGGCGGGGATCACCAAGGAGCTCCTGGAGATCATGACCGCCGTCGAAGCGCTCAGCAAGAACGCGTAGGGAGAACTGCGATGGAAGAGAAACGAGCCAAAACCGGGACGGTCGTCCAGATCATCGGCCCGGTCGTGGACATCAAGTTCGAGGGCGGCAACCTGCCCGAGATCTACACCGCGATCCGGGTGACGAGCGAGGGCTTCGACGTGACGACGCCCATCGACATCGTCGTCGAGGTCGAACAGCACATCGGCGAGGACCGCGTCCGCTGCGTGTCCATGCATCCGACCGACGGCCTGTCGCGGGGGATGAAGGCGATCAACCTCGGCGGGCCCATCGAGGTCCCCGTCGGCGAGGGCACCCTGGGCCGCGTCATGAACGTCATCGGCGAGCCCGTGGACCACAAGGGGCCGATCATCACGGCCAAAAAATACCCCATCCACCGGGACCCGCCGCCCCTCGACCAGCAGAGCACCAAGCTCGAGATGTTCGAGACGGGGATCAAGGTCATCGATCTCATCCAGCCGTTCCTCAAGGGCGGCAAGATCGGCCTGTTCGGCGGCGCCGGCGTCGGCAAGACCGTCATCATCCAGGAGCTCATCAACAACGTGGCCATGAAGCACGGCGGTTATTCCGTTTTCGCCGGCGTCGGCGAGCGGACCCGCGAGGGCAACGACCTCTGGCTCGAGATGACCGGCTCGGGCGTCATCAAAAAGACCGCCCTGATCTACGGCCAGATGACGGAGCCCCCGGGGGCCAGGCTGCGCGTCGGCCTTACGGCCCTCTCGGTCGCGGAGTACTTCCGCGACGAGCTCGGCCAGGACATCCTCCTCTTCATCGACAACATCTTCCGTTTCGTCCAGGCGGGCTCCGAGGTCTCGGCCTTGCTCGGCCGGATGCCCTCGGCCGTCGGCTACCAGCCCAACCTGGCCTCCGAGCTCGGCGAGCTCGAGGAGCGCATCACCTCGACCAAAAAGGGCTCGATCACGTCGGTCCAGGCGGTCTACGTGCCGGCCGACGACTTCACCGATCCGGCGCCGGCGACGACCTTCTCCCACCTCGACGCGACGACGAACCTGTCGCGCGCGCTGACGGACATGGGCATCTACCCGGCGGTCGATCCTCTGTCGTCCTTCTCGCGCATCCTCGACCCGCGCGTCGTGGGCGAGGAGCACTACCAGGTGGCGCGGCGGGTCAAGGAGATCCTCCAGCGCTACAAGGACCTCCAGGACATCATCGCCATTCTCGGCATCGAGGAGCTCTCGGACGAGGACAAGCTCATCGTCGCCAGGGCCCGCAAGATCCAGCGCTTCATGTCCCAGCCCTTCCACGTCGCCGAGGAATTCACCGGCCGGCCGGGCCGCTATGTTACGGTCCAGGAGACGGTCCAGGGCTTCAAGGAGATCGCGGAGGGCCTGCACGACGACAAGCCTGAACAGGCTTTCTACATGATGGGGACGATCGAGGACGTCGTCAAGAAGACCGAGGAGCTGAGGGCGGAATGAGCGGACAGGACCCGGCGACCATCCATCTGAAGATCGTCACGCCCGACCGCCTGCTGGCGGAGGCGGACGTGGAGTCGGTCGCCCTGCCGAGCCTCGAGGGCGAGATCGGCATCCTGCCGGGGCACCGGCCCCTGTTCGTCGGTATCGGCAGGGGGATGGCCCGCTTCCGGATCGGCGGCGACGAGGAGACGGTCTCCATCCGGGGCGGCTACGCCCAGGTCCAACCGGAAAAGGTCGTGGTCATGACGGAGGCCGGCGAGGATGAAAAAAGCGGCGGCGCCGAGGGCGCGTAGCGGCGAAACGCGCGACGCGTTCTATCACGGCCGCATCCTGATTTCCCAGAAAAAGCGGGGCTACAGGTTCGCCGTCGACGCGCCTCTCCTCGCCGATTTCATCCGAACGCGCAAGACCGACGACATCCTCGAGGTCGGCACGGGCAGCGGCGTCATCTCTTTACTGCTGAGCCTCAAGCCGTTCCGGCGCATCACAGCCCTCGAAATCCAGAAGAGCCTGGCGGGATTGGCGGAGCGGAACGTCAAGGCCAACGGGCTGGGGAAGCGGATCAAGATCGTCAGGGGGGATTTCCGGAAATACCGGCCGCGGCGGCGCTTCGACCTCGTCTTTTCCAATCCCCCCTACATCCGCAAGGCCGCGGGCTTCCTGAGCGGTGTCAGCGAGAAGTCGATCGCCAAGCACGAGCTCCACGGCGCGATCGGCGACCTGATGCGGAAGACGGCGGAATGGTTGAAACCGCGCGGCCGGGCCTGCTTCGTTTTTCCCGAGCGGCGGCGGCAGGATTTCGTCGAGGCGGCGGGGGCGAACGGGCTCCGAACGCGGAGGCTGAGACTCGTCCTGCCGCGGGCGGGGGAGCCGGCCAATCTGTTCCTCGTCGAACTCGTCCGCGGCGCCGGGCGGACGAAGACAAGGCGTGGACACGGAATCGCGGCTTCAAGCGGCCCGACCGCTGCCAGGCGAGGCGGCGAAGCCGAGATCATGCCCTCGCTCGTCCTCTTCGGCCCGGACGGAAAATATACGGCCGAAGCCGAGGCGATCTTCGCCGGCCGCTGATCTTAATTCGGGGACACAATACTCATTTCCGAATTGTTCGGCGTGCCTCTCGCGTATAGCCAACTTCCCAAAGGTTCATCCCCCTGTGAATTTGGAAACGAGTATTGTGTCCCCGATTCTCTTATTGCGCCGCGACGCTGATCCAGCGGAGCCCCTCAAGCTGGCCGGCGTCCATTTCGATGGTCCAGGGCGCGCTCGCACCGTCATCTTTCTCCATCGTGATACTGAGCGTGTGCGGCTCGAGCTGCCTGTTGCTCCGACGGCCCATGTCGACAAAGGTTCCGCCTATCCAGGCCGCCAAGGCCCCGAGCAATGGGAATTCGACCCCGGCGAGGGTATCAGTATCATGCGGGGGAAAAATCGCATGCAAGGGGAGACCGATAACGACGGCACCGACGGGCGCCCAAATAGCGTTGACCAGGAACGCTGCGCCAAGGGGATACAGATGTTTTTTTAGAGTGATCTGGACGGGGCGGTAGCCGTCCAATTCGAAACGGATGGTGTGAATGTTCCTGCGCGTCAGCTCGAGATTGACAGGAGTCGTGCCGGCGGACTCTCCGTCGACGAAAACTCTCACCCCCGCGGGTCGGCTGACGGCCGGGACCGTCTGGTGTGTCCCCCGGATCAGCGTCAGGCAACCCGCCGATAGCAGGCCGGACAGGAGTGCGGCGAGCATCATGACAACGACGCGCTTGACCATTTCTTCCCCCTTTTGATGATACCTAAATTATATTAATGCGGGAATTCGGGGTCGTCAATGGACCACCATGCAATTTGCGCAATTTGGGGACACAATATCCATTTCCGATTTGTTAATAGCGGCCCCTCACTTAAAACCAGTTTCCCCGAGGTTCTTTCCCTCGGAAATTCGGAAATGAGTATTGTGTCCCCGAATTTGCCGGATTTACAGCAGGGTCCGGAGCTTGCCGAGGATTTCGCCGACGGTTGAGGCCGGCAACGAGCATAAAAGCTCGGCGTTCCTAGCCCGCCAATCCATCGTCCTGATCTGGTCGGACAAAACGGCCCCGGAAACGGGAAGACCCGCCGGGATGCAAACTTCGAAGGGATAGCCTTTGACTTGGGTTGTGACGGGGCAGAATACGGCCAGCCCTACCTTTTCGTTATAGGCCGCGGGGGACAGGACGACCGCCAGCCGCCGGCCGGCCTGCTCATGTCCGGCCTGAGGATTCAGGCTGATCCAGACGACGTCGCCGCGCCGGGGAACGTAGGATGCGGCGCTCACCATCGCTCCCGGCCTTCCGGGCCGCCCGTGTCCCATTCGGAATGGATGTTGGCGTCCGTCACCCCGGCCAGCAGAGCATCGAGCTTCCATTCCCCCTCGCGGTCCGGGACGATGACCAGCGCGCCTTCCTCGATCATCATCTGAACAGACGAATTCGGGCCTATCCCCATCTCATCGGCGAAGGGCTTGGGAATGCGTACGGCCAGGCTGTTGCCCCATTTTTGCACTCGCGACGTCATTGTGTTCCCCTCGGTGTATCTACAAAGAAGATACATCGACTATGGGTATTTGTCAAGACATGAGGGTTAATTTGGGGACGCAATACTCAATTCCGATTTATTCGCGGCCCCCCCGTTTAAAAAAAACTTCCCCAGAAGTCAATCCTCGCTGGAAATTCGGAATTGAGTATTGCGTCCCCGAATTTCGAATCGAGCGGAACCCCGCTCCGGATATCGGTCCGACGCGTTCGACGCGGATTATCTCTTGGCGAGGGCCGCTTCGATGTCCTTGAGGCCGACGCCAAGCGTTGCCCTGGCCATTTCGTCGAGCGCCTTTTCCGGGCCCTGGACGTGGATCGTGGCGTGGACATGCGCCAGCGTCTCGCCGGACCTGAGCGCCGCGGCCGGCGACGACGACTCCAGCTCGTAGAACGGGCCCAGGGGCTTGGCCCCGGGCGAGGCCGGTCCGTCGTTGTAGCTGTTGACGACGTCCCCGGCGAAGGGGTCGTCCTGAATCTGCCACATGGAATTGACGTAGTCCGTCGCCCCCTCCGGAATGGTGACGCGGATGATCGTCAGGACCTTGTTCGCGGCGTCGTAGCTCCCGGCGAAGGGCTTGACCCGCCGCGGCGAGATGCCGATCTTGCTGCGGTACTTGCCGTCGCCGCTGAAGAAGAGGACGCCCTCGCCGTCCTTGACGACCAGCCGGTCCGCCGGGACCTTGCCGAAGTAGGCGTCGTTGACGACCGGGCCGAGCTCGGCCTCCGGGCCCGTCTTGAAGGGGACGACGATGGTCGTCGCCGGCGAGGGATTGAACATGCCCAGGATCCAGATCGACAGCAGTCCGCTCTCCTTCGTCCAGGCGCGTCCGCCCGTGTTGGTGATCTTGTTGTCGGAGGCGTAGGCGACCATCCTGATCCCGGCCGGGACCGGCACGCCGAGCGCCTTGACCTCGTCGGCGTCGAGGATTCGGACCTCGCGGCTGACCTCGAGGTCGAATTCCGCCTGCGAGTAGTTCACGAGGTGCATGGCCTTCCGGAAGCGGATGGAGCCGGCGTCCTGGGCGACGATGTCGAAGGCGCCCTCGTTGACCGGGGGCGGGGTGTACCAGTGGGCGAGATCGAAGGGATCGCCCTGCTTGAAGAAGATCGAGAACTGGCCGCCCTCGGGCCCGAGCCAGAAGCGGTCCTCGCCGCCGAAGGCGTTCATGTGGAGGTTGTTCTCGCCGGAGACGAGGAGCTCCCGGTTGATCCAGCCGAAGCTCAGGCCTTCGGGGCCGCCGGCAGTGCTCGTCATCACCCGGCCCTGGATGTCCGGATTGACGGCGACCTGGGCGAGATTGTCCGGGGCGGTCAGGATGACGGCCTTGGTGTGGGCCTTGAGAAAGTCCGCGTCGTCCTTGAACAGGATCCTCTCGGGGGCCTTGGCGGTTTTCCCGCAGCCCGCGGCCAGGGCGATGATCAGGAGCGCGGAGCAGACACCGTATTTCATGGCAGTCTCCTTCCTCCGAATATTCGGCGAGCCCTATTATTCACCAGAATCGCGGCCGGACTCAAGGGCGGGACATGCGGCGCGGGCGGCGGTCAGATGGACGAGGCGCAATGGGTGCGCTCGACGCAGAAGGAGCCGGACGCGGGCCTAGCGCCCGTGACTGGCGACGAGCTTTCCGGCGAACCAGGACCAGACGGCCTTATTGAAGGCGAGGCTCGGCGGCGTGCCTTCGAGGATCGCCCGCATGCTCGTCAACGGGTCTCCGGGCTTCTGCCTGTAACGAGGCTCGGCGTCGAAGAGCAGGGGATGCTCCGGGTGGAACTGGACGCCGAGGACGCAGGGGAACTTCCGATGCATGACCGCCTCGGCGATCTTGCCGTCGCGCGAGGTGGCGATGACGACGAGGTCCTTGCCGAGCTTTTCGACCGCCTGGTGGTGGGAGCTCAGGATCCTCGGATGGTCCGTCGGCTTGAAGCCCATGGCCGTCACGAACAAGCCCTTCCCGTCGAGCTCGAGAGAGTGGAAATTGGGACCCATGAGCTTGTCCATGGGGTAAAGCAGCCGGTAGGGATTGCTGTGCCACTGCTCGGGGCCCAGGGCGATCGCGTCCTCGACCGTGGTCTTGCCATAAACCTCGGCATAGATGTCCTGGATCAGCGTGCCGCCCGTCCCGACGTTCAGGGTCTGGAAACCCAGGCAGATGCCGAGGACCGGAAAGCCCGGCCGCGCGGCCAGGAGGGGCTTGAAGCCCTCGTCCCGCGAGCCGCCCAGGAGATGGAAGACGGCCGAGACCTCGAAATAGTGGCGGTAGGGGTCGTCGATCGACGTCAGCAGGTTCGTCTTCTTTTTGTAAACGGCGGCCGGGATGTCGGGGCCGCCGAAGAAGATGACGCCGTCGGCGTTGCGGACGATGTCCTCGAACTCTGGCGTGCAGGCGTTCTTCCGGAAGACGTCGGCCTCGCCGATCTCGGCCGAGACCGGCCGGAAGGTGAACCAGTCGAGGCCGTTGTCGGCGACGTACTTCCGCGCCGCCTCGAAGTCATCGGCCTGTTTGACGTGATAGACGCCGACGACGGTGAGATTCGGGACATTGAACGTCCCGTTCTTCCGCAACTCGGCCAGGGCGCGGATGTTGAATGCCTCGGGATTGAAAACGACGAGGCGGATGGCCGCGCCTCCGGCGGCGGGCGGCACCGCCGATGCCGGCGTCCGGCCCGGAAGCGGCAGCCCCAGGGCCAGTCCGAGCACTCCGATGGCCGCAATGTTCAGGACGGTTCGTCTCTTCATGTTCTCCTCCCGTGTCGGAACGTGGATTCCCGCACATTATAATGATTTCCCGCCGCGCTCCGCAACACGGGCCCCGACTTCGGCTAGACCAATGATGCTTCCCAGGAAACGGCTGATGAAGGCTCGAGATGAAGAATGGCCCTAGAACAGCCCGATTTTCAGGCCGATCTTGAACGTGAAGCCGCCCAAGTCAAGGGTGGCCTTCCTTTCATCTGCAGGGAAATCAATACCATCCCAGGGGTAGAACTCAGGGACCATTAGTTTCTCGGTTCGTGGTCCCAAGACCTCATCTTCCCCAGTATAATGATATAGGCTCCCGTCCCATGATTCGCTTGAAGTCCAGACGAGATTTCCCAGCGCATCGTATTCGTAGCCTGCCAGGAAATTGCTCCCGTCCAAGGACCTTATTTTGGCAAATTGCCATTGGCTTTCGGCCAGGAGAATAAGTCTGTCGTTGATTTTATATTCCAATGCCAATCCGCAATGATAGCCGATGGTACTTCCTCTTACGTCGAAGCTCATAAAGCCAAGATAACTGCTGTCATCTTCAAAAAGATTTTGCCATCCTTGTATCTGTGTCATCCGGGCCCGATAACGACCGATTCCCCCGCTGAGGGTGAGATTGACCTTGGAGATAACCGGAAGCGAGTAATGAAGATTAAGCTTTATGGGAGCGGAAACCTTGATTTCAGATTCGTAAGAAACAGTCACCGATTCGGTTCCAAAGGAATTGCTTATCGTGTATGAGCTATTCCCGTAGTAACGAGTTGGACCCGCCAAAGAAATCCCCATGGAGAAGCTTCGCCAAAACGCCCATCGAAACTCCGCTTCCCAGTTCTTATACCGGGTTGGGACCGGACGAATCTCGCCCGAAACTAGTCCGGGATAGTCTGCCTTGAGTTCATCAACGACAGAACCGATCGAAGAGCGAGTTGAATTCAGGTCGCCGACTCTGGTCGTCCCGAATCCCCCGCTGACGACGAGGCTGAATCGCCTTTCCGCAGCGCTTGCCGAAGCGCAATATAGGATGAAAAAACAAATTATAATACCGCGATACAAGCGCTTCATGATGGAATCCTTTTGCCCCTTCTAACAATAAAGAACATCGAACGTCTAATTATTCTCACCCCCAAAGAAATTAAAATCGCTGACCTTCGTTTTATCTTCCCGCCGGGGCTTCTCTACATAACCGATACTATTGCACCCCCCGAAAGAATGCTTTTTCTATCTATTTCACCCCAAAATATATATAAGAATTTCAGGTTCCTGTGTCAATAAGAAGTTCCATACCTTTTTTGTCATGGAGTGTCTATCTCACAACTGAGCCCGGGGCCGGGCGCCTCATTTCCGTATCGTTTTCTGTGCCCTAGAACAGACCGATTTTCAGGCCGATCCTGAAGGCGAAGCCGTTTAAGTTGAGGGAAGCCTTCCTTAATCCCGTAACTTGGTCTTCAATGGAAGAGGGATCGCTCAGAACTTCAAGCTCACAATAGGGATAAGAACTGCCGGTATAGATAAAATAGTAAAGATAACCTTCTTCATTTGTACTCTCAGAAGACACAAGATACCATTCATTTTCATACTCGTTGTTAACTCCAGTACCGGTACCCCTGAGCGATTTGATCTTGGCGAATCTCCATTGGCCTTCGGCGATCATGGAGAATCGGTCGTTGAACTTATATTCCAGCGCGAAACCACAGTGATATCCTGTCGTGTGGCCAGCAACATTATATTCATAGTTGCCAACGATAACTGTATCACCCATGGTGCGGGCCAACCAGTTGTTGTTCTCCTTCATGCTGGCGTGATACAAACCTATCCCACCATTCACAATAAAACTGATTTCGTGGTTGATAGGGAAAGCGTAATGAAGATCCAGCCTAATAGGGGCAGCTATTTGGATTCCGGATTTCACATAAAGGCTTTGGTTGACATTACTGTAAACATAAGAATCAGAGCTCGATTCATAGAGGTGGACAGGTCCGGAAAGAGCAATCCCCACGCTTAGACCTTTCCACGCTGTCCACTGGACTTCCGTTTCCCAATCTTTAAATCGCCCAGGAACTTCCAGGAGCCCTCCCACGTTTCGTTCGGGATATAGCTCCCTCAGCCAATTATAATAACCATCATACGAAGTGATGCTTGTGTTCATGTCTCCAATGCCGATGGATCCCACGCCTCCTCGGATGACAAGACTAAATCTTTTTTCGGAGGCGTCCATTATTCCGGGTACATCGATTGTCAAGATAAAGAGTATTAACAAGATATTAAGGTTAAAGCGTTTCATTATTTTTCTTCCCCCTTTCAACGTTGAGAACCTCTAGTTTCAAACGAATTCATGGACTTCATTATTTAATATTTTATCCCCTTATTAAATGCAGTCGATTAATTAGTCAGCTGTTAGTTGACCTACCCCCCGTTTCTAGCCCATTTTGTCAGCAACTTTTTGAAGATGCAACCCCTTTTTTTACCGCCTCGAGATCCATGCTAGAAGGCCCCTTTTGCGGCTCGACGTGAGCCGCATATTCCCCCGGCGTCGCGTCGCCGAGAGTACTGTGGGGCCGTTGCTCGTTATAATCTTGGCGCCAGGCTTCAACCTTCTCCCGGACATGTTCCAAGCTCAGGAACCAATGCTCGTTGAGGCATTCCTGCCGGAACCGCCCGTTAAAGGACTCGACATATGCGTTGTCCGTCGGCTTCCCCGACTGGGAGAAGTCAAACGCAACATGATTCCAGTAGGCCCAGAGATCAACGTCCTTCGAGACGAACTCCGGCCCGTTATCCATCCGAATCGTCCGCGGCCGCCTGGGCCGGGCGCCTCATTTCCGTATCGTTTTCTGTGCCCTAGAACAGACCGATTTTCAGGCCGATCTTGAACGTGAAGCCGCTCAGATCGAGGAAGGCCTTCCTGATATCGCTCGGAAATCCAATCCCTATATCGGGAGGGGCCTCAAAGACGTAAAGTTGTTCGCTTCGAACGCCGGTATATGAATCCTCCTCGATGAGATGATATAAAGATCCCTCTCCCGATGAGCTGCCGCTGGATAGGAGATTCCCTTCTGCATCATAGACATGGCTCGTTATCAGCATGTTGCCTTTCAGGCTTCTGATCTTTGCCAGCCTCCATTCAGTATCGAAGAGCAAGGAGAACCTATGATTCAACCTATATTCCAATCCCGCTCCGATATGGAATCCAAGGCTATGACCGGAAACGTTAGAAAGGCTCTCTCCGACAAACGTTGCTCCGGTCACCGTCAAAATATTCCATTGTCTGTCATAGATCATCCGGGCGCGATAATAACCAAGCCCTCCATGAAATAGCAAGTTAAGTTCCGGGGCAAGAGGGTGTGAATAATAAAGGTTCAGTTTTATCGGAGCCGATGCCCGAATTTCAGGTTTAAAGGTGTAGCTGTTTGTCTGAGTGCCATAATCACCGACAAGGACATAGGTCAAACTGCTGCTGCGATCATAATGAGTTGGAATGGCTGCTGCGATTCCAATGGTGAATCTTCCTACAGTCCACTGGAGTTCAACCTCTCCATCTGGCGATTGGGAGGGGACCTTTCGGATTTCTCCGGAGCAGAGATCGGGATTACTCTCCCTCGTGCCGTCATACATGGAATTGATCGAACTGAGCGTTGTATTGAGATCACCAATCGCGGCCAATCCATAGCCCCCACGTATGATCAAACTAAACGATCGTGCTTTTAGTAATTCTTCTGAGGTTGCAAAGCGGCAAAATAGGAATAAAAAAGATATAAACACACTTCTAATGAATCTTTTCATATACGCACTCCTTTTAGCTGTTTTGTTGCCTTTAGGGCAACGTGTTGTTTATGGGCTTCTTGGCATTCCATCAATCCCAATAAAGCGATTAACTAAGATTCGGGGTTCAGGTCAGTTGTATAAAATGGCTGAAGAAATAAGCGCTCTTCTAAATTTTCACACTTCTTCCCTAAGAGGCAACCCGATTCCGCCGGCATGCTCTCACCCGCAGAAGACGCTGACGACTTCGGATTTGCGACAGAATATTGCTCACAAAGACAGACGCTCAACAGCGCCGATGGCATTGTCAATCTCACCCTCACCAAAACTATACATTGCCCCCCCCCCGCCTTGTCAATAGGGCGCATTGAATCGCCTAAAACGTAACTGAAATGCTAGAACGATGACGCCCTCGCCAGGTTCCTAACGACAGAGGGCGGAAACGGAAGCTCGAGAGGCTCATCACAAGGTATCCGCTGCCGGTGCGGGCCCGAAAGCCCCCGGCGACGAGCGACATGATGGGGCGGGTGATATAATAGAAGGGTAAAGAAGAGGTTATGGAATCCGACCAGCCCGAATCGAGCGACCCCCGGTACCATTGGGAGCCCGTGCACGTCGAGTGCTACGCGGGATACCGGGAAGAGGAGACGCCCCGGGCCGTTTTTCTCGGCGGGCTCGAGTTCCCCGTGGCCGAAGTCTTGTCGAGGAAGCGCGTCCGCGACCAGGCGACGGGCCGGATCGCCGAAGCCTTCGAATGCCGGCTCGAAGCCGGCTGGCAGGTCTGGCTCGAACGGTCGGAAGAAGGCTCGTGGCGGGTCCGCCGGAGCCTCTGCTTCTTCTGCGGCGGCAAGTAGCCTGAAACGTTTGACCGCCGTATAATACCCGCGTGAGTCTGGACTTCCTTTTCCGCACGGACGAGTTCAACGGGCTCGTCGGCGCCGTGGCCCGCGGCGAGCGGCCGCTCTCCGTCAGCGGCGTGATCGACGCGGCCGCGCCCTACGTCCTGTCCTGCCTGGCCATGAAGGCCGGGCGGCCCCTCGTTTTCATCCGGCCCTCGTCGGCGCCCCTGGCCCCGCTCGAGGAGGAATGCCGCTTCTTTCTCTCCCGCCTCTCCTCGCCCCTGCGCCTGACGTCGCTCCCGGCCCTGGCGGAAAATCCCTACTTCGAGGTCCCGCCGGCCCTGGACGTCGTTTCCTCGCGGATGAAGTTCTTCCGCGAGCTCATCCACCGGCCCCCCTCGATCATCTTCACCAGCCTGCCGGGCCTGCTCAAGCCCTTCCCGGCGCCCGACGATCTCAAGCGCCTGTTCCTGGACCTCGAGGTCGGCGGCACGGCGGACCGCGACGAGGTCCTCGAGACCCTGGCCCGTTTCGGCTACGCCAAGGAGGACCTCATCGCCTCCCGCGGCGAGTACGCCTGGCGCGGCGGCATCATCGACGTCTTCTCGCCCTGGGAAGCCAATCCCTTCCGCATCGAGCTCAGCGGCTCGGAGGTCGCCTCGCTCCGGGAGTTCGACATCTCCAGCCAGAGGTCGCTGAAGAGGATCGAGCGGCTGACCGTGCCGGGGCTCCGCGAATTTCCGGCCGATCCGGATTTCCTGGAGCGCTGGAAATCGGCGGCGCGGCGGCGCGCCCGGGGCGCCGCGCGCGACCTCGACGGAAAGCTCGCGGCCCTGGAGCGCGGCGAGTTCGCCCCGAGCTTTTCCTTCCTGGCCATGCTCGAGAAGGCGCGCTTCGCCCCGTTCACCGACTACCTCCGGGACGCGGTTTACGTCGTCGAACATCCCGAGGAGGTCGAGCGGACCTGGGAGGAAAACCTGAAGGAGCTCCGCGACCAGTACGCGGACCTGCTGGCCGAGGGGACGTTCGCCCTGCCTCCCGACGACATCTTCCCGCCCGGGCTCTGGAGCCGGGTCCGGAAGGAGGCGGTGCGCTTCGAGGAATTCGCCGCGCCCGCCCGCGGCGCCTCCTTTTCCTTCTCCTTCCAGTCCGTGCCGCGCTTCGACAACCGCATCCCCTTTTTCCTCGAATACCTGAAGAAGCTCCAGGCCGACGGCGACCTCTGCTCCATCTATCTTTCGAACCCCGGGACGCGGCACCGGCTGGCGGCGCTGCTCAGGGAGAACGAGATCCCCGCCGTCGAGACCGAATCGGCCACGGCCGTCCCGCCGCGGTTCGAGATCGCCCTCCTCCTCGGCGGCTTCGAGCGCGGCTTCAGCTATCCGAGGGAGAAGGTCGATTTCTTCTCCGAGAAGGACGTCTTCACCGAGGAGAAGGTCATCGTCAGCCGGGCCTCGCGCAAGGCGTTCTTCTCCCAGTTCCAGGACCTCAAGGCGGGCGACCACGTCGTCCACTCCGATTACGGCATCGGCATCTTCAGCGGCCTGCGGAAGGTCGAGGTCGAGGGCCGCGGCCGGGAGTTCATCGAGATCTATTACCGGGACGGCGACATGCTCCTCGTCCCCGTCGAGGACCTCAACCTCGTCCAGAAGTTCTCCAAGTCCGGCACCGACCTTCCCGTCCTCGACAAGCTGGGGACGACGAGCTGGGAGAAAACCAAGACGCGGGCCAAGAAGGCGGTCGAGACCGTCGCCAAGGAGCTCGTCGAGCTCTATGCCCGCCGCCGCGCCCTCAAGGGCTACGCCTTCACGCCGGGCGGGGAGTGGGAGGAGGAGTTCGAGAAGATCTTCGCCTACGACGAAACCGAGGACCAGATCCGGTCGATCGAGGAGATCCTGCGGGACATGGAGTCCGAGACGCCGATGGACCGGCTCCTGTGCGGCGACGTCGGCTACGGGAAGACGGAGGTGGCGATGCGGGCCGCCTTCAAGGCGGTCATGGACGGCAAGCAGGTCGCCGTCCTCTGCCCGACGACCGTCCTGGCCAGCCAGCACCTCAAGACCTTCCGCGAGCGGATGGTCCTCTTCCCCGTCCGGATCGAGGCCTTGACCAGGCTGGAGTCGGCCAAGGAGCAGAAGGACGTCCTCGACGATCTCCGGAAAGGCTTCGTCGACATCGTCATCGGCACCCACCGCCTCCTCTCCAAGGACGTCGGCTTCAAGGACCTCGGCCTGCTCATCGTCGACGAGGAGCAGAGGTTCGGCGTCGGCCACAAGGAGAAGATCAAACAGCTCAAGGCGACGGTCGACGTCCTGACCCTGACGGCGACGCCCATTCCGAGGACGCTGAACATGTCCCTCTCGGGCCTGCGGGACATCAGCCTGATCGAGACGCCGCCCCGGGACAGGCTGGCCGTCCACACGGTCGTGACGCCGTTCAACGCCAAGCTCATCGCCGCGGCCATCCGCCAGGAGCTCAGCCGGGGCGGCCAGATCTATTACCTGCATAACCGGATCGAGGACATCGACAAGGTGGCGGACCTCGTCCGGAAGCTCGCCCCCCAGGCGCGCGTCGTGACCATCCACGGCCGGATGACGAGCGCCTCCCTGGAGAAGCGCATGCTGGAGTTCGTCGAGCACCGGGCCGACGTCCTGGCCGCGACGACGATCATCGAGAACGGCATCGACATCCCCCTGGCCAACACGCTGATCGTCGACCGGGCGGACCTCTACGGCCTGGCCCAGCTCTACCAGCTCCGCGGCCGGGTGGGCCGGTCCTCGCGCCAGGCCTTCGCCTACTTCCTGGTCCCGCCCTACGTCGAGCTGACGCCGCTCGCCCGGGAGAGGCTCAAGGCCCTCAAGGAGTTCAGCGAACTGGGCTCGGGCTTCCGTCTGGCCGCCAAGGACCTGGAGATCCGGGGGGCCGGGAACCTCCTCGGCCACCGTCAGCACGGCTCGATGGAGGCCGTCGGCTTCGATTACTACATGCAGCTCCTGGACCGGGCCGTCCGGGAGCTCAACGGCGAGCGGGTCGAGGAGACGAACGTCGAGATCAACCTCAAGGCCGACATCCACATCCCCGAGGATTACCTGCCCCAGGTCAATCTGCGGCTCAACCTCTACAAGCGCCTGGCCTCGGTCGACGACCTGGCCGAGATCGACAGGATCCGGGACGACATCCGGGACCGCTTCGGGCCGGTGCCGGAGACGATCGAGAACCTCCTCCGCTACGGGACGATCAAGCACCTGGCCCGCAAGCTGCGGATCCGGACGATCGACCGGGGCGAGCACCGCGTCGTGTTCAGGTTCCTGTCCGGCACGCCGACGGACTGGGGGCGCGTCCCGGCCCTGCTCAAGAAATATTCCGGCTCCCTGACGCCGGAGGGGGTGATGTCGCTCGGCATCCGGGCGGACAGGGAGCGGGACCTGCTCGACGAAACGGTCCGGGTCTTGATGGAGTTATCCAGATAGAATATAATGAGCTGATATTAAAAAAGATGTGCGGAAAAAACAGCGTTCGAAATGCGGTCCCGGCCCTGCTGGCGATCGCCTTTTTCTCGGCCGCGGCCTGCGGCCGGGACGATAAGCCCGGCGCCGCCGCGCGGATCACCAACTTCGTCCAGGCCAAGCTCAGGCGGGGCCCCATCCTCAAGATCGAAACCATCGAATACACGAACGACGACCTGACCGCCTACCTCCAGCTGACCGGCGGCGGCGAGGCCAAGGGCATTTCGACCGAATCCCTGAGCCGCATTTTCGACCGCTTCGTCGACGAGAAGATCATGCTCGAAGCGGCCCGGCGGAGGAACCTGACCCTGACCTGGGACGAAAAGAAGAGCTACCTGGCCCGGCGGGCCGGCGAGACCGAATCCGGAGCGGCCGCCGCGGCGCCCGAGCCCTCGGCGCCCGACAGCGTCTTCGACGGCCTCCTCGTGGACAAGTACGCCATCGAGGTCGTCAAGGACGTCCGCGCCGAAGAAGCCGACGTCCAGGCTTATTATGACCTCCACAAGAAGGATTTCCTGCTTCCGGAGCGGGTCCAGGTCAGCCAGATCCTCGTGCCGTCGGAACAGCGGGCCGTGGCCGCCCTGCGAATTGTCGAAAACGCCCCGGAAGAACAATTCCGCAAGACGGCCCGCGAGCAATCCTCCGGCCCCGAGGCCTTCAAGGGCGGCGTGATGGGCATCTACCGGCAGGGAGACCTGCCGTACGACATGGAAAAAGTCATCTTCGCCCTGGACGAGGGAAAGGTCAGCCGGGTCGTCGAATCGTCCTACGGCTATCATATCTTCCGGCTGGACAAGAGGTTCCCCCCTCAGCTCCAATCCCTGCCCGAGGCCGCGCCGGCCATCCGGATCAAGGTCCTCGAGCAGAAGATCAAGGACGCCCTGGCCGCCCACCTGGCGGGCCTGAAGGACACCCTGAACTGGAAGGTCTTTCCCGCCAATCTATTCTTCTCCTACCAGAGGTTGGACCAATGAAAAAAACACTCGTCGCATGCATCGTCATGGCCATGGCCGGCGCGACGCTCCTCTCCGCCGCGCCTCAGGCCGTCGAGGAGATCGTGGCCGTCGTCAACGAGGACATCATCACCCTCTCCGAATACAAACAGCAGTTCGAAAGCCAAGTCCAGACGCTCAAGAGCCAGAACCTGAGCCAGGACGCTTACAACAAGCAGTACGATGCCATGAAGAAAGGGCTCCTCGACAACATGATCACCGACCTCCTGCTCCTCCAGCAGGCCAAGGAGAAGAATCTCAACGTCAACGAAGAGCTCAAGAACAACATCGAAAACATCAAGAAGGAAAACAACTTGTCGTCGGACGAGGATCTGCGGCGCGCCATCCAGCAGACGGGCGTGAGCTATGAGCAGTGGGTCAGCCAGTACCGGGACTTCCTCCTCAAGCAGATGGTCATGATGAGCGAGGTCTACCGGTCCATCGTCCTGGACGATTCGGAGGTCGTCCGGTACTACAAGCAGCATCCCGACGAGTTCACGGTCCCGACCGAATACAAGCTCCACGCCATCTATCTGACCGCGGAGAACAGGACGCCGGAGGTCCTCGAGGCCCTGAAGGCGGAGATCAGCGCCAAGCTCAAGGCCGGCGCGGCCTTCGCCGACACCGCCGCGGCGCTCGCCGATCCGCCGATGAAGGAAGCCAAGGGCGACCTGGGAACGCTCAAGAAGGGCGAGGTCGACAAGGACCTGGAGGCGGCGATCGACAAAATGAAGAACGGCGAGCTCAGCTCGTGGGTCTCGGCCAAGAACGGCTGGTACCTCCTCAAGCTCGATGAAAAGAAGGAGAGCTACCTCAAACCGTTCGACGAGGCCCGGCTCAGCGTCCAGGAAAAGATCCTGGGCGAGAAACGCAAGGCGAAAGCCGACGAGTTCCTGGCCAATCTCAGGAGCCAGAGCTACGTCAAGATCCTGAAAGAGAACCCGCTCGATTTCTGACGCCGCCCCGCCCCGGCGCTCTCCACGGCGCCGGGCACGGGAGACCGGACATCAGGTGATGAAGACCGCGGCCGCCAGGGCCGTTGTCCACAGCCCCCTCTCTCCCTTCGCCGTCTGGGAGATGCTCCGCGTTTCGAGGGAAAGTCCATTCGAGATCTCGAAGGCCCGGTGGTCCTTCACGGGCTCCTTGAGCCGCTCACCCAGCTTCGTCGCCAGCATCTCGGCGGCCAGATACTCGGTATAGAGCCCCGCCTCTTCCTCCGTCTCGCCGGAGCCGTCGTGCTCGGCCAGATAGCCGAAGTGGGCGGGATCGTGCGGGATGGCCATGCCGATGGAGGCCGAGATCAGGCGCCCGGGCTCGTCCGTCGCGGCCTCGCTGAGGACGACGAAGAGAATCTGCCCCGGCTTGAGGAGGCCGACGCCATCCTCCTTCGTGACGACCCGGCAGTGCGGCGGATAGATGCTCGAGACCCGGACGAGGTTGAACGGGGCGATGGCCGCTTCGCGGAGGGCCTTCTCGAAGCTGACCAGCTTTTCCTTGTGCTGACCGCAGCCGCGGGTCAGAAAGACCTTTGCGGGAACGATGACACCCATGAGACTCGCTCTTCGCTCTACTTCTTGACCTCGGCCCCGGCCGGCGCGACGGGCGCGTCTTCCTTGAAGTCGATGAACCGGGACACGTCGAAGACGCCGAGGAGGACGAGCTGGGTGCCCTTGGACTGGGCGAAGAGCCGGACCTCGGCCTGCTTCCAGGCCGGGTTGTCCTGGATGCCCTTGAGGTTCTTCCCGTCGACGCCGAAATTGCTCTTCATGACGATGACGTCGCTCTTCTCTCCGGGCGGCACGGCCTTGCCCCGGATGGCGGACAGGAAGCAGTCGCCGAAGTTCTCGCGGTCGTCCTTGAAGTTGAAGACGGCGTTGAAATTGACGTAGGTCATCGGCTTGGCGCCGAGGTTCTTGACCCGGAAGCTGAGCTGGGGCACGAGGATCAGCCGCGGCGGCCACTGCTGATAGAGCTTGGAAACCCATTTCGTTTCCAGGTCCGTGATTTCGATCGAAGCCTTGAGCTCGCCGGGCGTCATGCGGCTGCAGCCCGTCGGGGCGAGCAGACACACGGTCCCGAGGACAAGGACAAACGCTGCCATCTTTTTCATGGGATTTCTCCTCTGCGAATAACGTTATGATAACGGACGGCCGGGAATTATTCAACCGGCCGGGGTTCGTTCCAGGCGACGTCGCCCCTCTCGAGGCTCCAGTCGTCGCCGAACCAACCGACCGCCCGCACGCCGGCGGTCCCGGTGCGCAGGGACTCGGCCGAGAGGATCAGGAGGTCGGGGAAGCCCGCGCCGGAGATGAAATACTGGGCGGGGGAGGCGGCCATCCAGCCGGCCTTCCCGGTCCAGGCGACGGCCCCGACCGAGGCGACGCCGCTTCCCGGCCTGGGCCGGACGAAATAGGCCGCGATGTCCGCGCCGGCCCAGCGCTTGTCTCCGGCCCGGGCCCGCCCGTTGCGGATGTCGACGGGGCAGGCGGGGAGGAGCTTCGGCCAGGCGGCGTTGGTGTCGGCGTTTCCGTAGAGGATCACGCTGCGGTCCGGGTACTTGGCCGGGTCGAAGGCCGTGTCGGGTAGGACCTCGATGCCGTTGTTGCCACGGGCCCAGAACATCTCGGCGTCGAAGCGCGCCTTGTCGAAGGCGAGCGCGTCGTCGGCGGCGTCCCCGTGCGTGCCATAGACGAAGACGACGCCGCGGCCGAAAGCGCTCTTGAAGCCGCTCGACCTCCGGGGATTCTTCCGCTCGGGCCCGGGGGGACCGCCGGCGCGCCAGCCGTCCGGCCCCCGTTCGAGGAAGACGCGACTCGCGCCCGCCGGCGGCGAAACGGTCAGGCGGGAGCCGTCGAGCTCGATGGTGAGGAGGCCGCCCGCGGGCGGGGCCGGGACGTCGAAGGCCAGGCGGAGGACGTTCTCGGTCGTCCCCTTGAGCGTCGCCCCCGGCCCGTCCCGTTCTATGGTGACGCGGCTGTATTCGAGCGGGTGCGTCTGGGCCAGCACCTCGAGCCAGCGCGAGCGCGACGAAATCCCGGGATCGGCGGTCACGAATTCGATCCGCTTGACCGCCGCCGCCGCCGGCCGGACGCGCTCCTTGAGGAACTCGAAGAGGGGCGGCCAGTCGACGCATTCGGCGCCCCACCAGTGGCCGGCCCCCGGCCTTTCGTAGTAGCAGAAATCGGGATGGAATTTGCCCAGCAGCTCCCTCATGAAGCGGGCCTGCTCCACGGGCACGTCGTCGTCCTGGTCGCCGTGGAGGATATAGACGCCGTAGTGGAGGAAGTTGCGGGCGAGCTCGGTCGTTTCGCTTGGGTCGTTGGCCCTGGCCAGCATGCGCTCGACCGGCGTCGGGTCCTTGTAGACGACGCCGCCGCCGTAGGAGGAGAAGCTGTACCAGCCGGCGCTCGGGGCGATGGCCGCCCAGAGGTCGGGAAGCGTCGCCCCGATCTGCCAGGTGCCGTGGCCGCCCATGGAGTGGCCGGTGAGATAGGTCCGGTCCGGGTCCGTGCCGAAGAGGCGCGACGCGTCGGCCAGGACCTCGAGGGCGTCCAGCCGCCCCCAGTCCTCCCAGTCGAAGCCGAAGGCGCGGCGGTTGGTGGCGGCCGCGATGTAGGCCCAATCCTTGCTCTTGTAGGCGCGGGCCTGGCCGTCGGCCTCGACCCCGGCGCCGTGCAGGGAGAGGACGAGGGCGGGCCTCGTTCCCGGCGCCATCGCCGCCCCGCCCTCGAGCTTCGGCGCCACGCCGTAGAACTGGACGCTGCGGTCCACGGCGCTGACGAACGTCCGGACGTGATGGGCCGCCGGCGGGACGGCCTTGAGCTCAATCGCGAGCGGCGGCGTTTCGACGATCCGCCGTCCGGCCCGGGCCCGGGCCCGGATCTCCAGCCGGACCTGTCCCGCGGCCGAGGGAAGGGCGAGAACGGCGAGCGGCACGGCCAGCTTCTGGGTCATGAACGGAGCGACCGAGACGTCCAGGGACGTCCGGGCGTCTCGCCCGCCGTCGCGGCAGATGACCTCGATCCTCTCGAGCCTGTCTCCCGTCGCGTTGACCAGGCGCAGGCCGGCCCAGAACGGTCCCTTTTCGCCCAGGACGACGTCGGGGAGCGTCATGTCGGCGTCGGTGAAGAAGACCGGCGCCTGCGGCTCGACGAGCCGGCCGCGGAAGCGCCCGCGCTCCGCCTTGATCAGGAATTCGTTGCGGCCGGCGGCCAGGCGGACGGGATGGCGGACCCAGTCCTTGCCGTACTTCTCCCCGGCGCGCGGCTCGCCGTTGACGCGGGCGACGTAAAAGCCCGAGGCCTCGAAGATCATCGTCCGGGCCCGGGCCGAATGGACGACGAAATAGAGGTACCCGCCCGACGTGGCCGGGCCCTGGAACCAGCCGTCGTCCCCGGCCTTGAGGGGGGCCCAGCTCTGCGGCTCGCCCTTGTCGTTCGGGCCGACGACGGCGTTCGCGGCCGGCCGGGCCATCGTTCCCGCGGCCATCTGCCAGGCCAGGAGGTCCGTCGGGACGACGCGGCGTCCCACGAGGCCGACGGGCCCGAGCGCCAGGCCCTGCGACAGGGCCAGCTCCTTGGCCGCGGCCGGAAGCGTCAGCTCGCGCGAAGCGGCGTCCGGAGCGGCGCCGCAAACCGGCGGGAGCGAGGGCTGAAGGGCGAGAATGACGGCAAGCGAGAGGATGATTCGGCGTAATCTCATGGCTTTGCGTCCTAGGTGATGTCCGGCAGGTCGTATTCCGCGAGGCGGAGCGGATAACGGCCGTACTCCCGGACGAGCCGGACGACATAGTCGTAGCTCCGCGCCGGCACGTTGTCGGGGACCGAATGGTCGGATTGGAATATGTAGCCGCCGCCCTTGGCCGCGTTCAGCTTGGTCAGGACGGCGCGCTTGAGGTCTTCCTCCGAGGCCTGGGCCCAGAACCGGACGTCCATGTTGCCGCAGAGCCCCAAGCGGTGGCCGTAGCGGCGGCGGAGATCGATGACATCGAGCCCGGCCTTGGCCTCGAGCGGATTGAGGGCGTCCACGCCGATCTCGACGAAATCGGGCAGGATGCGGTTGATGTTGCCGCAGCCGTGGTAGATGACGGGCAGGCCGCGGGCGTGGCATTCCTCCGTGATGGCCCTGACGATGGGCTTGAAATACTTTCTCCAGTAGTCGGGCGAATAGAAAAGGTCCTGGCGGTAGGCGACGTCGCCCCAAATGACCATGCCGTCGAGAAGCCCGTCCGCGGCCCGGATCTGGGCCTTGGTGAGCTCCAGGGCGAACTGGCCGATCCTCTCCACGAAGCGGCCCACCTCGTCGGGGTAGAGGCCGATCCAGAGCATGACGTTTTCCAGGCCGATCATCCGCCACAGCATTTCCTGGCCCTCGCAGACGCTGCCGAAGACCGGGATGTCCGGATGGAGGGAGCGGAGGGTTTCGATCCAGGCGGGGGAATTGCGGGTGAAGCCGTCGCCGATGCCGGCCAGCTGGTTGTCGCCCGCGACGAAATAGCGCCGCTCGTCCCAGGGGTCGTCGAAGCGGAAGGCGTCCATTTTCTCGATGGAATCGGTGTCGAACCGCAGGAAAGCAGGCATGGGATCCTCGAATTCCTTGAGGATGACGGCCTCGAAGCCCGTGCGGACGATGACGTGCCCGGCGGTCTGCTCGAGCGTTTCGAAGGGCTTGATGTGCGGGTCCATGTTGGGAACGGTCACGGTCCAGTCGAGGTCATAGTGCTTGTAGATGTCCGTGCCCGCGGGGAGCCCGAGATCTTTCTTCCATTTCTCGAGGAACGCACCCCAGAAAATATCGCTGATGGGGACGCGGTCCGCCTCCTGGTGGCGGAGCGTCTTCGTCATCCTCTCGAGCTTGGCGAGGCAGTTGGCGGTGCGCTCCACGATCCCTCCCGCGTCAATCCGTGTGGAAGACCTCTTCCATCCTCGCCCACCAGTCGCCCTCGGCCAGGCCCGGCAGGGGGTCCTGCATGGGCATCGTGATCTTCCACCACTCCTGCGTCTTGGGATCCGCGGCCATCCGGGCCATGTCGGCGGCGTAATCGGAGCCGTGATACTCGAAATAGGCGAAGAGAACGCCGTCCCGGTGGAAGATCGTGTAGTTGCGGATATGGCACCGGCGGATCATTTCCAGGACCTCCGGCCAGACCGGGGCGTGGAGGGCCTTATATTCCTCGTATCTTTCCGGCCTGAGCCGGACGAGCTGTCCGTATCTTTTCATGTCCGTGCCTTCCCCGGCGTCCTCCGGCCGGCCGTCACTTCTGCGGCTTTTCTTTCTCGACCGAAAAGGTCCCGGTATATCCGGCCTGGCTGAAGTCCCCGGCGAGCTTCGTCCCGGTGGCATCGAGGGTCCCCTTGAAGGTGGCGTTGCCGGGGACGAGCGACGGATCGATAGCGCAGGTGATCGTCTTGCCCTCGATCAGGATGTCCGTCAGCTTGAGGCCGGCGGCTCCCTGCGAGATCGAGTCGAAGGTCCCGGCGATCTGCTTCGCTTCGTCCAGCTTAAAGACGAGACGGATTTCGAGAGTCTGCCCCATGACGCTGATCTCGCCCTTCCAGGAAGCCAGGAACGGCTTCTGGGCGGCGGTCTGGGCCGGCGCGACGGAGGCCAGGAGGGCCAGGGCGGCCAAGACGAGGATGGTCCGACGGAAGATTCTTGTCTTATTCACAACACACTCCTTTACGCGGATATCATCCCGGACATCATATGCTATCTCGAGAAAACAAGGAAGAGGTCTTGGTCGGTTCGGATGGTGCCGCTGTAACGCCAGCCCTTCCTGGCGTTTCCGTTGAGCACGGCCGTCCATTTTTCGCCCGGCGTCAGCTTGTCCCACCAATCCGAGCTCAGGTTTTTCTTGCCCTCCTCGGCGACGTAGGCGGCGAATTCCTCCTCGAGCGACGCGACCTTGTAGTGGGGCGCGGGCATCGAGGCGACGATCTGGGCGTCGTTCGGGCCGGGCCCGGCGGCCACGAGCTTGATGGTCAAAGCCGCGAGCAAAACCAGTCCGAGCGCGAGGCAGGTCCGCGTGAATCCATCTGTTTTCATGGTCCCCTCCTTGCCCGGGATTATACTCCCGCCCCCCCGGCAAAGGAACACGCCGGCCGGGAAGGCGAGGGGGACGGGCGGCGCGCCGGGGGATCACTTGTTCCGGCCGATGCCGCAGGCGGGGCAACCCGGATTCTTGGCGATCGGCATCTCGTCGAAGAACGCGCCGCGCGCGTCGTAAAAGAGCATCCGGCCGACGAGGGGACTGCCGAGCCCGAGGATCAACTTGATCGCCTCCGCGGCCTGGATGGTGCCGATGATGCCGGGGATGATCCCCAGCACCCCGGTCCGGGCGGGGTCCGGAGCGCTTGGAGCCGGCGGCTCGGGAAGGAGACAGCGGTAGCAGGGCCCCTTGGCCGCGTCGAAGACGGACGCCTGCCCGTTCAGATGCTGGACGGCCCCGTAGACCATGGGCTTTTTCGCCAGGATGCAGGCGTCGTTGATCAGGTAGCGGGCCGGGAAATTGTCCGTGCAGTCGAGAACGACGTCGTACCCGGCGACGATGCCTGGGGCGTTTTTCGCCGTGAGGCGCGTGCCGTGGACTTCGACGACCAGGCGCGGATTGAGGGCCTCGAGCCGGGCCGCCGCGGCCAGGACCTTCTTGCGGCCGACGTCGCGGGCCGCGTACAGGACCTGGCGCTGAAGGTTGGTGATGTCGACGACGTCGCCGTCGACGAGGCCGATCCGCCCTATGCCGGCCGCGGCCAGGTAGATCGCCGCCGGGCTGCCCAATCCGCCCGCCCCGACCAGGAGGACCGCGGCCTTCTTCAGCTTGACCTGCCCCTCCAGGCCGATGCCGGGAATGACGGTCTGGCGGCTGTAGCGGCGGATTTCGGCGGGCGTCAGGCCGAGCGGTTTCCGTTTCCGGTTGTCGTCTGACGTCATGGCTCGCCCTCGGTAATGGCCCGGACGGCCGGCCGGGCCGTCGGGGCGAAGGAATTATCCCACGAACGGGCGGCGGACTTCAATCCGCCGGCCGCGGCCGCTACTTGTGCACCAGGCGCGAGACGGGCACGACCTCGAGGTCGTAATCCGCGAACTCGGCGAAACTGGATTTCAGGACCTGGAGCGTCTCGGGGAAGGGATGGCAGATGCCGACCGCCCGCCCCTTTTTCCGGGCCGTGCGGAAGAGCTCGATGAGCCGGCTCTTGATGAGGCTCCGGTCGGCGTCCGCGTCCAGGAAGACGTCGCGCTCGACGGAGGGGACTCCCATCCTCAACGCCTCGTCGTAGGCCACCGTCTGGGCGGTCGTCCGGCTGTCCACGAAGAACAGGCCTTTCCGCTTCAACGGCTCGAGGAGCGTCCGCATGAGCGCCCGGTCGGAGGTGAATCTCGAGCCCATATGGTTGTTCACGCCGTCGGCGTAGGGGACGCGGGCGAGGTCGTCCTCGACGGCCTGGACGATGTCGCCTTCGGGCATGGAGGCCAGGATCATCCCCTGCTTGTCCGCCGCGGCGTCGTGGTTGTTCAGGGATTCGAGCGGCACGTGGACCAGCACCTCGAGGCTGTTGTCGTGCGCGGTGCGCGCCGTTTCCTGGGCGAAGCGGCTGTAGGGGAGGACGGAGATCGTCACCGGCTCCTTCAGGCTGAGGAGCGCTTCGAGGGCTTCGGGGTTGTTTCCCATGTCGTCCATGATGAGCGCCACCTCTCCCCGGCCGGTCTTGCGGGCCGCCGGCGCCGGCTGGCGCGCGACGGCGGACTCTCCCGTACAGAGGAAGTTGATTCGGCCCGTTTGACCGTCGTTCCCCTTGGCCAGCCAGCGGTGCTCCGTGCCGGCCTCGACGGTTCCCTTTTTCTTCTCCGCGACGCGGATCTTTTCGCGCCGGAGCCATTTCTCGAGTTCCTTCTCCGCGGCCGGATACGCCTTGGCGGGCAGGCGGACTTCGATGAGCGGCAGGCCGTCGGGCGCCTCGGTCCGGCGCAGGGAATCCCGGGCGATGCCCGAGGCGATCAGGCCGTCCTCGAGGATCTCAGCCAGCGGACGGGCCGGGGCCGGCTGGACCGTGGCGACGGGGGCGGCCTTTTTCGCCCGGGCATGGAACAGGTACGAGCGCTCGCCGGTGGTCCAGTTGATGAAATCGAGGGCCAGGACCGAGACGACGGCCGCCGCCGCCAGGGCGCAGGTGATCAGGTAAAAAGCCGGCCAGGGTTCGCGTCCTTTGCGGGATCGGGCTTTTCTTCTCATCCGTCAGAGCTTGGCGAGCAGGGGAAGCGTCTTGTCGAAAAACGCCTTGTCGCTCAGGTCCCGGGCCGTCAGCGCGGCGTCGGGATTCAGCCCCTGGCCCCAGAGCGAGCGCCCTGACGGCAGAGAGAAAACCCCCGAGACGAGGAGGATCGAGCTCTCGTCCTTCAACATGAAGCGGTTCGTCTCCGCGACGACGCCCGCCGTGGGAAGGCCGACGAGCTTGATTTTGCCGATTTCCTGGAGAGCCCCGGCGACGAGCTCCGAGGGACCCATGGTTGCGGGGCTGATCCAGACGGCCGTGGAGACGCCGGCCAGCGCGGCCTCGGCCGGGCAGGCGACGGTTTCCTTGAGGCCGTTCCTCTTTGCGAAGGACCCGACGGCCGGCGCCCTGAGGAAGAGATTGATGAAGAGCCGGGCCTCGTCGAGGTCGCCGCCGGCGCAGTCGCGGAGATCGACGACGAACGGCTTCTTGCGGGACTTGATCGCCGGCAGGACTTCCTTCCGGATCTGGGCGGTCAGGGACGGCGTGAAATCATGGACGCTCAGGACGGGCGGCCGTCCCTGGGCCTGGGTGAAGGTCCAGGGGCGCGCGAAGAGACGGGCCCGCGGCAGGGAGTGCTCGAACGTTTCGTTGCCCCGGATCATCTTGACGGCGACGGGGCTTTCGTCCGGCCCGCCGAGGAGGATGTTGACCTCGGTCATGCTCATGCTCAGCGTGCTCCGGTGTCCGATGGCGCTCACCAGATCGCCGAGCTTGCAGCCCGCCTTCTCCGCCGGCGAGCCCGTGACGACGCCGACGACCTGCGGGAAGGCGCCGTACCTCTTGTAGATGATGAGGCCCGGGCTCATATCCTGGCCGGTGCGGGCGTTGTAGCGCGCCGTCAGGGTCTTGTCCAGGTAGCTCGAGAGGGGGTCGAGGGAGTTGACGAGGCCGCGGTAAGCGCCCTCCGCCGTCTGGACGGGGTCCCGCTCCTCGAGGTAGTCGTTCTTGACGAGCTGCATGAGGACGTCCAGGAGCTCGAAGCCCTTGGGCCAGGAGCCGCGCTGGGACGTGCCGGGCAAGATCCTGATCTGAAGAGCGAAAAACAGGAAGGCGGCCGTGAAAACGGCCAGCAGGACGAGGCGCGACTTGGATATTTTCATCTTTTCACGGACATCTATTTTATCATTTTCGTTTCAGCCATTGCAAGGGATCGAGGGCCTTGGTCTTGTACCGGATCTCGAAGTAGAGGCTTTCCCCGGTCAAGGAGCCCGAGTCGCCGACCAGGGCGATGGGTTGTCCCGCCCCCACCATGTCCCCCAAAGCGGCCAGGAACTGCGAGCAGTGGCCGTAGAGCGTGTAATACGTCATGCCGTGGTCCACGATGATCAGGTTTCCGTATCCCTGGAAGTAGTCCGCGTATACGACCTTGCCCGGGTGGATGGCCAGGATCAGGGACTTGTCCTTGGCCGGGACGATCTCGACGCCGTTATTCATGACGATCGTGTTGAAGCGCGGATGCTTCTGCAGGCCGAACGAGGTGATGATCCGGCCCTCGAGCGGCCAGGCGAGCTTGCCGCGCCTCTCGTAAAGGGGGACGAAGGCCGACGGCAGGGTCCATTGGTCGCTGGCGATCTTCTTCATCATGACCTGGAGCTGTTCGGCGCTGTCGCGGAGCTCCTGGAGGGTTTGCTCGTAGGTCTTCCGGTTCTGCCGGATGCCCTGGACGAGCTCCGTATTCTTCCTCTGCTCCGCCTCGAGCTCGCGCTTCTTGATATTGGTCGCCCGGAGGATCGCGGCGACGTCCTTCTGCTTCGCGTCCACGCGGCCCTGGGCCTCGGTCAGCTCGGCCAGCGTCTTGAGATAGGCGACGACGGTGTCCTCCTGGTAGCGGGCCAGGAGGGCCAGGCGCTTGCTCTCGGTCATGTAGGACTCGAAGTTCTGGGCCTGGAGGATGAAGTGGAAAAAATTCAGCCGGCCGAACTTGTAGAGGGTCACCAGGGTCTTTTCGATGGCGGCGTTGTCCTTGTCGAGCTCGGCCTTGAGGCGGCGGGTTTCCCCCTGGATCCCGGCCAGCTCGGTCCCGGCCTTTTCCATCTGGAGGTTCTGGGCGGCGATCTCCCGTTCGATGAGGGCCTTGCTGAGGTTGATGCGGGCCAGGCTCGACAGGATGGACGTTTCCTTGAGGGCCTCGGCCTCGATCTTGCCCCGGAGCTCGCTGATCTGCCCGTTGATTTTGGCCAGCCGCTTCTCGAAGTCCGTGACGTCCTGCTTGGCGGCCGGGGCGGCGGGGGAGGAGCTCTGGGCCCTGAGGGCGGGCGCGGCGGGGACGAGGAAGAGGCCCGCGGCCGCCATCAGGCATCCGAGGGCCGGGGCGAGAGACTTGGCGATCCTCATTGTCCTCATATATACCATATTCTCCGCGGTCCCGAAATGCGGCGGGGCGGGGCCGCGCGGCGCCGGAGGCCCTTGAATTTCGCCATGGCGATTTCTATTATAGAAATCGGCCCCATATTTTGTAGCCTCGCGGGCGGCGGGAAGAGAAAAATGCTCTCAATCGTAGTTTTTCACTTGCATTCTTGTTTTATTTCGTTATAATAATATTGGTTCTCTTT
>Ga0315282_10001521_pt1 | contig 43441 bp, 41 predicted proteins | sample YL17G07_20_MG_FD_203693 | JGI IMG/M metagenome (GOLD analysis project Ga0315282, IMG submission 203693) | Sediment microbial communities from Yellowstone Lake, YNP, Wyoming, USA - YL17G07_20 | ecosystem: Environmental > Aquatic > Freshwater > Lake > Sediment | place: USA: Wyoming | collected... | reverse complement strand
GAGTGTGGTTTCTCACGTACGCGATTCGAAAACCGGAATTGCAGAGAGGCCCAAGAGAAGGCAGCATGAAAACGTGCGGAGCTTGTCGCGACATTCTGTTCAGTGAAACCGGCTCCAAGCCCACCTAGACTCTCGGTAACCTCGGCTCTCTTAGAGAGGGCTTGGATCCCTCCTTTTTCTGGCACGCGTCTTCGACGAAAGATGGCTCAAGGTCTGTCAGGAGGTTGCTGAGAAGTTAGGCTGGGAGGAGAGCGTGAGTTGAGTGGGGGAAAGGAGGGGGGAAGACGCAGGTCTTCGACCTCGCCTCTCTGGACACGTATGACTTGTTGAGTTTCTTCATCAGTATCCTGAGCGCAAAGGCCTGGCAGCACATGGGTTTGCGAATGAAGCCGCAAACCAAACAGAGTCGAAGGAGACAAGCGTTAAATACTGAGTTGGAAGGTGGAAAGGTCAGGGGATGCTGTTACTTGAGATCTAGAAACGCAGTAGTAATTTTGTTATCAATCCTTGCCCTTTCTGCGAACGTGTTCAATGCAGAGTCAGCGGCAACTCTGACGAAATATGTCTCCCGCCCCTCATGGAAGCCGCGGGGTGGAACAGCGAGAATCCCGAACTTCGCGGATGTAGCAACTCTCAATCCGTTCATGGCTGCGTCTGACTGGGACTTGCATGCCATAGAGTTGCTGTACGATCCGCTTGTTACGCAAGCCCCTGACCTAGAGTATGTAGGGAGGCTTGCTAGGGACTGGACCGTATCGCAGGATGGCCTAACATGGACCTTTTTCCTCTATGAGAACGTGACTTGGCATGATGGTACGAGATTCACTGCGAAAGACTGTGTCTTCACATTCTCAGTTGGGCTGAAGAACAAGCTTGGCAGATTCGCGGACATAGCCGACTGGGTGAATGCGGTGGAGATGTCAGGAAACTATACGTTCATCATACGTATGAAGATGCCATATGCTCCGTTGCTCTACGTTCTAGGCAGGCCGCTATCACCTAGGTACATCGTTCCCGAGCACATATGGAGTAGTCTGGATGCCACTCGATTCAGCAACCTAGACAATCCGATAGGTACCGGACCGTTCCGGCTCAGTGAGAAGAAGGCTGGCCAATACGTCAAGCTGAAGGTAAACGAGAAGTATCATTTGGGAAGACCGTTTGTAGACGAAATCCTATTCCCGATCATCACTAATGGTGATGCGATGCTTCTTGTGCTCAAAGCAGGAGAGATAGACTGCATGGTGTGGACCATTCCTTACGCTACGGTTGACCAAATGAAGAAAGAGAAACAGCCGAACATTGTGTTCGACGAATGGGCTGAGACTGGCGGGCGATACCTGATATTCCAGTGTTCAAGGTACCCGACCAGTGAAGCTTGGTTCAGGCAGATGGTGGCCTACTGCATAAATGCGACCGATGTAGTCAATACAATCTACCTAGGATATGCGTTGCCGGGCGACACGGCATGGATCGGCCCGTCATTCGGAAAATACTATGATCCAAGTCTCTCGAAAGAAAAGGTGTACCCATACAGCTTGGCTAAGGCTGCGGAAATTCTGGACTCTCATGGCTTCAAAGACGTAGATGGAGACGGGTGGAGAGAGACTTCGAACAAAACAAAGATGGAACTTACCTTGTACTCTCCAACCGTAGAGTACGATCCTCAACGTGCAAGATGGGGCGAAATGCTGGCGAATGGCATGACCAAAGCAGGCGTGAAAGTGTCGCACAAGCCGCTGGAGTGGAACACTCTCATGGGCTACTCCGATCAAGGGAACTTTGACATGTTGATAACCGGAGGCGGAGCAAGCATAGACCCGGACGTCCTATACGAGTTCTATCACAGCGGGGGAAGCAGGAATAAGAGACAGACAAGGTACTCTAACCCAAGCCTTGACACGCTCATAGAAAGCCAAAGGAAAGCTGTCACAGAGAGCGAGAGAGTAAACACGGTGAAACAGGCGATGCAGATAATATCCAAGGAACTACCGTATCTCCAACTTGTTCATCAGAAATTCGTGTACGCCCATCGAACGGACAAGATAGATGGCTGGATATTCGGGCCAGCGTACTTCACAGTCGAGAACTACTGCACATTCATGAACATATATGACGTTAGCCTAGTGAAGCCAACCACAACCCGCGCCGCTACTACTGCAACCACTACTCAACCTCCCTCAGCTGGAGGAATGGGCATGGAGACAATAGTACTAGCACTGGTTGCAGTGGCAATAGTTGTCGCGGTCATGTACTATGCAGTGAAGAAGCGGAAGTAATCCACTGGCAAACTCCTTTTTCTTATCCGACACGCATCCTTCGCAGTAGTGGCTCGGTTGGGTTTTCTTTCTTTCCTTGTACGCAAGGCAATTAGCAGGGTAGCGATATTCTTCATAGTCATTACGTTTGTGTTCATAATTCCGCGATTGCTACCGGGAGGAGCCTTCGCCTATCTCATAGAAAACCCTAATGTTTCGCCTGAAACTCGGGGCACGCTTGTGAAAATCTTCGGGCTTGATCGTCCTCTCTGGGAACAGTATGTTGCCTTCATGAAGGAGCTTCTGACCAAGGGCAATCTTGGAATATCGTTTCGGTATCTCAAGCCTGTAAGCAGCATAATAGTGGAGGCTCTTCCATGGACATTGCTGCTTGTTGGCTCAGCGATGGTTCTCTCATCCATCATGGGAGTCATTCTGGGCGCTTTGGCTGCCTACTACAGAGGAAAAAGAACTGACTCCATTGTAGTAAACACGCTCATGACCATGCGTTCCATGCCCTCGTTCTGGCTTGGAATGGTTCTCTTGCTGGTATTGGGCTTCCACCTTAGATGGTTTCCATTGTATGGAGCCTACACGTATGGTAAGGAACAGGGCATTCTTGAAGCGGTTGGCGACATACTTCGTCATCTGACTCTTCCTCTTCTGACCTTGAGCTTGATCGAACTCTCCACTTACACGATGATTATGCGCTCGACGACCCTAGATATCTTGGGAGAGGACTTCATACTTACAGCCAAAGCGAAGGGATTGCCTGAAAGAGAGATCCTATTCAAGCATGCTGTGAGACCCGGCATACTTCCCGTAATAACCATCTTGTCGATTAACATTGGATCGATCATAGGCGGAGCCATGATAACCGAAACAGTCTTCTCTTATCCTGGCACTGGGAAACTTCTATACGACTCTGTGTTCATGTCGGACTATCCCCTAACGCTCGGAATCTTCTCCTACATAACCATAGTCACGTTGGTTGCTACGTTTGTGGCTGAGGTGCTGTACGGCCGTCTTGACCCAAGAGTGAGAGTTGGGTGACGGGAAAATGAGGGCTCGAGAAACGTTACGTCTCATGCTGCGGAATAGGAATTTCGTATTTGGCATGATTCTGATCGCAATACCGTTGTCCATGGCGTTGTTTCCCCAGTATATTGCGCCGTACGATCCGTGGGAGAGAGTTGACAAATCCTTCCTTAGGCCGAACTCAAAGCATTTGTTGGGTACAAACGATATCGGGCAGGACCTATTGAGCGAGATCATTTACGGCGCACGTATATCGATGCTTGTGGGGTTTGCGGCCGCTTCTTTCACAGTTGTATTGGGAGTGCTCATGGGGACTTTTGCAGGCTATTTTGGGGGAATACTGGATGAGCTATTGACAGGCGTCACGGACGTCATGCTACTTCTGCCAAGCCTTCCGTTGATGATAGTTATGGCGTCTATGCTGGGTCAAGGATACATAAACATCATACTGGTCCTATCGATATTGACGTGGCCTGGAGTTGCACGAATGATCAGATCACAAGTCCTCTCCATAAGAGAAAGAGCCTACATTGAAGTCTCTAAGGCAATAGGATGCAGCGACACCAGAATACTGTTCGTGCACATTCTGCCCCAGATAGTGCCCCTATCGCTAGCGAACATAGTCATAAGGATTGGAGCAGCAATGGTTTCTGAAGCGTCTCTAAGCTTTCTGGGACTGGGAGATCCTACGCAGAAGAGTTGGGGCGTCATATTGTATTGGGTTCAGAAAACGGGAGGCTTCAGCTTGGGCGCATGGTGGTGGATTCTTCCGCCAGGGATTATGATAACGATCTCCGTCCTAGGATTCACTCAGCTCGGCTTTGCAATGGAACGCATAGTGAATCCGAGACTCAAGGAACGAGAATGAAAGACATTGAGCCTGCTGGAGATACGGAGCCTAAAAGCATACTACACCGTTGCCAGAGGCCAAGTGAAAGCAGTTGACGACGTCGGTCTCTCAGTTCGCCGAGGCGAAGCCTTAGGGCTTGTGGGAGAATCGGGATGCGGCAAAAGCACTCTGGCTCTGGCCACGATGCGTCTAGGGCCTTCCAATATGCAGATTGTCGACGGCTCCATCGAATTCGATGGCACAGACATTCTGAAAGTTGACAACAATATCTTCAGGAGGAACTACCGCTGGAGAAAGATGTCTATGGTCTTTCAGGGCGCTATGAACGCCTTGAACCCTGTATTCAAGGTTGGGGATCAGATCGCTGAAGCCATAATCTCCCACGAAGATGCTGAGAAAACCGAAGCTCTGGAAAGAGCGGCAAGGCTAATTCAACTCGTGGGAATAGATCCGAAAAGGATCAACAGCTATCCCCACGAACTCAGCGGGGGAATGAAGCAGAGGATCATGATAGCTATGGCTCTGGCTTTGGACCCGAACTTCGTCATAGCCGACGAGCCCACTACAGCCCTCGACGTAATAGTCCAAGCACAAATACTCAAGGTGCTGAAGGATCTACAGGGAAAACTGAACCTATCCCTCATGCTTATCTCGCATGACTTGTCTGTCGTGGCAGAACTGTGCGACAGCATATCAATAATGTACGCTGGAAGAATCCTTGAATACGGCGAGATAGGATCCGTTTTCAGGAATCCCCGACACCCATACACCAAAGGCCTCATATCGTCTTTTCCAAGCATCAAGGCATCCAGACGAGAACTCACGTCGATTTCTGGAGCCCCCCCGAATCTACTGAATCCTCCCTCAGGATGCAGGTTTCATCCCAGATGTCCATATGCCGATGAATCATGCAAGACAGAAGAACCCAAGATGGAAAACATATCCGACAGGCATCACGTTGCGTGTCATCACATGGGTTGAATGAGCGCGTGAGAAAAGAGGCGAGACTCCACAAGGCCACAGGTGATTGACATAACTGACGAAGCGTTACTGAGAGTTGAAAATCTGAAGAAATGGTTTCCTGTTAGAAGAAGTATCATTGACGCTCTCTTGGCCCGTAAGGAACTCTTCATAAAGGCTGTGGATGGTGTCTCTTTCGAGATAGGCACTGGAGAAATATTCGGTCTAGCGGGTGAATCAGGCAGCGGAAAAACGACAGTAGGCAAAACGATTCTGGGGTTGTATGAGCCCACAGATGGCTCCGTATGCTTCAAGGGCACGGAGTTGTTTGGTCTTTCGAAAAGAAAAATGAAGGAGATGCGTCGGAAGCTTCAAACGATATACCAAGACCCGTATGAGTCTCTCGATCCCAGAATGACGGTTCTGGACATTGTCTCTGAACCTCTAGTAGTCCATGGAATAGGCCGGTCTAGAGAAGAACGGGAAGAGATGGCGACTCAAGCCTTAGAAGATGTGGAGATGTCCCCGCCAGAAGAATTCCTGAAGCGTTATCCTCATGAACTCAGCGGAGGCCAAAGGCAGAGGGTTGCTGTAGCAAGAGCCCTGGTCCTTGGGCCTGAATTCATAGTTGCGGACGAACCGGTCTCAATGCTTGACGTATCCATCAGGGCAGAGGTTCTAAACTTGATGTTGAAGCTTCGAAAAGTCTCCGGAATATCGTTCCTATTCATAGCACATGACTTGGCGCTAGCCAAGCACGTATGCGATAGACTTGCGATAATGTACCTAGGCAAGATAGTGGATGTCGGCCCGACCGAAGATGTTGTAAACACGCATGTACACCCATATACTGAAGCCCTCATAGCTGCCGTACCCGTTCCAGATCCTGCAGCCGAGAGAACAAAGGTAATCATAGGAGGAGAAATACCCTCACCCATGAATCCTCCCTCAGGATGCAGATTTCATCCAAGATGCCCTATCTCGCTGGACATTTGCAGAGAGAAGGATCCTGAACTCATCGAGGTATCTGACTCCCACCTGGTGGCCTGCCATGTCAGAGCTAGAAAGTAGCTCGTGACGACCCCCGAGTACAGCGCGTTAGATGCCCAATCACACTTGCTTCAGCAGACATCGTGCCGATCCTATGAGGCTATTGGCTGACGGATTGTGGGATCGCTGATCTTGATGGTTCTCTCTAAGAGAGGAAGACCCAGCTTCTTCTCGTTGGTGTTGGCTGACGCCATCTGGTAACTTAACGATACTCCTGACACAGAATGCTGAGATCGCGTCAGTCTCCGATCATTTCTGGCCTGACATCTCGAACTCGAGCCAGCAGATCTCGATGGTCTGCATAATCGGCACAGAGGATTCGTTGAACGCGATGGGAGGTGGAGAGGCTAGATTGCCTTGGGGGATTGTCGAAAAGCTGCCTAGGGATTCTTCCTGACTCTGGCCGCTACTACTCATCGGGTGTCTTGTGGTTGGCATAAGTGCGAATCTCAGTTTCTTTGACTCCATGCCGTACGGTTTCGACGACTTCAGGCCCTTCAGGTGAGTCAGTAGTCCTCTCTAGATCTGGTAGCTCCGGTAGCGCCGGCAGAGTATCTGTTGTGATCAGCTTCTTATATTCGGGTTCTCCGCTTAGGAGGGCTTTACTCTTGGTCTTGACCGTCAACGCCTGTTCGTGGACTTTCTTGTAGGAGCGATCCCTCTTCTTCCATGCAGTGATATGCTCCTTCACTTCCCTCATGAGATCTCGCCAGAGGGAGATGCTCTCTTGTATGATTGAATCCATAGAGTTTGAAAACTCTGGGCCTTCAAGATACTCCAAAGTCATTCTTATGGCCTTATCCCTTTCTTGCTGTCCGAGTTTCATCTCGGCAATTTGGATGATTTGGCTTCTGAGGATGTTTAATATGGACTGCAATCCAGCTGTATGTACTACTATTACGCCCCTTTCTGTATAGAAGCCTTGAGTTCCTTTCTTCATGGCGTTGGTTACAAGGATCGCGAAATCGGCCTTTCTCTTCTCCTTAGCTTCTGCGGCCTGTTTCACGTGCCCAGCGGAGTAGTGTTTCACTCGCTTGCATTCATAGACTATGAGGCCGACTTGCCGGCCCTTTCGTACTATGCTATGGATAACGTCTCCGCCCTTCCCCTTGTGTTGGATCTCATCTTCGGGGAACCATCTTTTCAATGCTGTAGTTAGGGTATGCTCATCAAGGTATCCTAGCGGACGTAAGTTCATGAACGATCTCACTAGCGTGACGGTTTTGGTTGGGCCCGTTTCAGGTTGCCGGTGCATGTGAAAACACAGTTTTCTCGGTATTTCCAGTCCAAACGCCATGATTCCAGCCTTTTTGGATGCACTGACAGACAGGTGAGCACAGCCACGGAAACCCTATGAAGTTAACCAATTTGAGTCAGCCAGAATAGCCTTCTAGTTGTGAGGTCGTCTGCTTCTCAAGTTGCCTCTCCAGTTCTCTGATTTGCTTCGCTTGTTCTTGTATCTGCGTATTCTTGGCTCTCATCTGAATGAGAGTGGCATGGAAAGTATTCTTCAAGCTGCGATATCTGCTTTCAACCTTACGGGCACCGCGCTCTCTTTCCTTCCTGAGACGATCCCTAACGGAAGCGCGAAGTTGTCTCTTGAAGGAGTTGAGTCGGAGCTTAGCCAACTTCTGAGCTTGGGCGTGGGCTTGAAGGGTAGCTTTTCGTATCTTGTCTTGGGCGTTTCTCTCGATCTGCTTTTCCCTGCGCCTCAGCGTCTCTATCTTGAATTCAAGCTGTTTAGTCCGCCTTTCAACAGCCTGTTTGACGATATGCGCTTTCTGCTTCCTGAACTTGGCTGCTTCCCTTCGAAGCCTCTTCTTTTCTTCTCTAATGTTCTTGCGAAGCTTCGCTTTGTCCTCCTTTATCTTCTCAAGTAATCTCTTTCGCTCTTCCCAGATGCCCGTTATCTTGCGATATAATGAAGAAGACACGGATTGTCCACATAGTGGACAAGTGTACCCCATGTCGTGTTATCCCCTAGCCCCAGGAATTCTGCAAGAGCTTTGTCATCCCTTTAAGGAGTTGTTCGTTTTTCTTTGACGCATTGATCAGGTGGCAAGCATGACAGGTGAGAGAGAGTGAATGTCACCCGAGAGTCTTTTGTAGTGAAAACTCCCGAATCCAAGAAATTCGTATTCGACATGGCTGCAAAAACGTGAGTCCCGGCGGTCGCACTACTGTCTCCTTATCTCAAGCTCCGTTGTTCTATTAGAATCTCTTAAATCATGACAATCCGTAATTGAGAGGATGAGTTACTTGGGTAGGCGCATTCCATGGCCGAGCTCATGATCGATGAACTGTGGTTCTCTGTATCTCGCGTCGTTCCTGTCAGGGACAAAATAGATATGCCGCCCGCAACCGGGTCTTTCTATGAGACAGGCGATCAGCGGTTTCTGGTAACAAATCGTCATGTAGTTGTTGACGACAGCAAGAATCGCTTCCCAGATGCGCTGAAGTTTCTTGTTCACGTCGATCGATCCAATCTAAGAAAGAACCAAGAGTTACTCATACGACTGTATGATGAAAATAAACAACCTCGTTGGCTGGAGCACCCTAGCATCAAATCTGACGTGGACATCGTTGCTGTGAACATAGAGGAGATTCTTCCTTCGCAATCTGTAATCCGTTTCATCAATTCAAAGGACTTGTTTCCAAATGACTTCATTATGAGATTCTGTGAAGACTGTGCCATTCTAGGTTATCCACTTGGTTACTATGATGACACCTACAATCTGCCAGTGCTTAGAAATGCACTGCTTTCTACTCCATACCCAATAGGGTTTCGAGGGAAAAACGGTTTCCTTGTGGACGCCAAGCTACACAAGGGCTCAAGTGGGAGCCCTGTTTTCACGAAATCTCAACCTGGATTCAAAAGGCGAAATGGCAGAGCAGCACACGGACCGGGCGTGGGAGACAGCTTTCTTGGAATCATATCTCATGCTGTTTCACCAGAACATACCGATGACAAGTTGGACCTGCACTGGGCGTGGTTCGGGTGTCTTGTAGAGCAGATAGCTTCTCAGGACAAGAATATCCAAAGGCATACGCATGAGGCGTAGTTTCCGTGTTTCTGAAAAAGATCTAGTCGATGAGTCATTGCATCGATGACGAAATCAATAGACAATAATTCTGGAGCTATCCTCTATTTTCAATGGAATATCCAGATACTTCCCGAACCCAAGAAATTCACCGCCAGCGGTTCACGTCCCCGCGGGCCCGCCAATAAGATACCTCAGAGAAAGAAGCCACAAACTCAATCAGCAAGACTGCCCAAGCAGACATCCCCTGAGCACGTACAAGCGCACGTTGGCCTAGCCTCCCTGCCCGGGGCCGGAAATCCGATAGCACTGCAATACTGCAACTGGCTACAAGCAAACACACGCATGCAGGCTGAAGGGTGCCGTGGCACCTACTTGTGATACGTTTGGAGTTTGAGTAGGCCAGTCAACCTGACCGGCCACGGCCCACAAGGCTCTGCAGCTTCATTATACTAAGACCGTAATTTCTACTGGAAGTCTGCGCATCTCCAAATCCACGCCATTAGGAAGACGATTCGTCTCCTAGAACCTAGAGCCCTCCAACGTGAACCCGTTTGTCTCGGAGACGGCCAGCCTTCGAAGAATATGTGGCAGGAATCTCTGTAGCGATCAGCCTGGCAATCATGATCTTCATAGCTATGTCCCTGTATCCGCTCAACGAGTTCAGTACACGACCTGAGTACTCACTTGTCGTCTCCTTCCTTCCCTACCTTGTCTCAGGCGCTGTAAGCAGCTACCTTGTTCTTCGGAGAGTAAGTGAAAGACGAGTCGTGGATGGCTTGAAGATAGGGCTCGGGGCAGCCGGCCTTGGAATGATTATCGCGTTGGTGCTAGGCACCGTAAAGGGCGGGCTCTGGATGATTCTGGGATTCGCCGTGGGTGGACTATTCGGAGTTCTAGTGGCCAAGAAGCAATAACGCGCTGGCCCATTCTGGCCTTGATTGTCAAAGCCGAAGTGATAAGCACGAACCGTAACAATCTCCCTGCGGATCCGCTTTTTGTCTAGCGGAACCTGAGCTCAGAAATGAGGGAGCTGCACCAGTACGAATGGTTGGAAGATGAGAAGCTACGCGCTTCACCTACACATTTCTTGTAAGTCAGTTCTCTCCTCACGGCGTTGATGATTCCGACTATTGGCATAGCCAGCCAAGATGCACCTATCTATCATTTCCCGCTCCTTACCTCTCCAGACAACATGATTATAGTACGCGCATATCAGATCGTGTGTTACTATTCGTCCTTAGATAAGGGAGCGAGATCTGATATGCCTTGGTACGGATCGCATTCATTTCTTAATGAGTATATCCGCGAAAACAAGTGCAGGAAGATTATGGAGATTGGGGTTTTGAATGGCGATAACGCGAAAAGTATGGTTGAAATTGCTATCCAGAATGTGTCACCAGATAATGTGGAGTACTATGGATTAGACCTTTTCACTCATCATAGCCCTCGCCAGGTGGAGCAAAAGCTGGAAAAGACAGGGTGCAAGTTTAGACTTTTTGAAGGTGACACTCTAGACACTCTTCCTAAAGCTGTCAGGACTCTGCCAAAAATGGATTTGATTTTCATCGACGGTGGCAAATCCTTTGCAGAAGCGGAGAGTGATTGGGAAAACTCAAGAACTCTCATGCATGATGGAACCGCAGTCTATGTTCATAATTATGAGTTCTCAGGCGTCCGTAGAATGGTCGACAACATCCCCCGAGACAAGTATCATGTGAAGATAATCCACACTTCCTCAGAAGGTGAAATAGCCCTGATCAAGAAGCGCCGAAATCATTCCAGGACATGATGCTGTGTCTGCGTCTGTTGGTGCGGCCTTCGAGATTTGAACCATCGTCGCCACAGGACGGTCCCAGATAAAGAGTCAGTTACTGCGCACTTTCCGAGAATCTGTTCCTATGGAGCCAACTGAACTCCGGCCGTCGGCTCGGAGGTGCATTCTCTTTCTCTGGCACACCGATCTTCATCACGGCAACAAGCTCATAGTCTTTCGGAAGGCCAAGAATCTTCTCTGCCTCCCTTTTCTCCTTGTCCCAATAAGCGACTATTCCACTTCCCAGCCCTTCAGCTACTGCAGCCAAAGACATGTTCTCGATGCATAGCCAAGCACTCGGTTCGCCCTCCGACTCGCAGCAAACAGCAACGATGCTGGCGTTCTGGAACGACTTCTTCTGATTGAGAGCTCTTTCCTCAACCTCTTTCTGGCCTTCTCCTTTCCGAGGACGGAACTTGCGATTCAGCCTGTATTTCAACTCTGCAAGTCGCTCAACTGTCGCTGGGTCGTCAACAATGATGAACTCCCAAGGTTGACTGTTTCCGCCTGAAGGCGCCTTCGTGCCAGCTAGAATGATTCTCCGCAGCTGCTCCTCGGAAGCATCCTTGCTGAAGGTGCGGATCGTTCTCCTCCTCTCAATCGCCTCATTTACTTCCATTCAGATTCTCCTCTGTCTGGGCCCAGTCTTCAAAGCGTTGAAATCGCTTGAAACTTTAAAAGATGACCACTCGCGCGACGCTAGCGCAGGCTTCGCTACCAGACTCTGGGTAGCAGGCGATACGGCACGTGCTGAGCATAGTCCTTGTATCCGTCGAGTTCCTCTTGCAGTGTGCGATCCTCAAGCGCTGTGCGCACGACAAAAAGACACGCCGTCACTGCTGCGGGAATGAGCCCCCACAATGAGCCGAGAAGCAACGGAATCGCCAGAGTGGTGGCTATGTATCCAACGTAGCCAGGATGGCGTACATACCGGTAAGGTCCTCCGGTAGCAACAATGTGACCGCGATCTATCTGTATGCGGACGCGGGTTGAGAAGAACTTGTTTGAAGCCATTGCCCAGCTGAACAAGCCTTGCCCCATACTCATGACAGCGAGCCCCATAAGATGAAGCCACAAGGGCAACTCGGGCGACCAGCCCAGGCGCTGGTCCAAGCCCGCAACGACAAACAAGCCCAGCGTCAGAACAATGCTGATGGTCGTGATCGTTTTGTCCCAATTCTTCACGTTCTCCCTAGCTCGGCCGCGTTCTGCGATCAGCTCCACCGGCAGAACAAACATGTTGACCGTCACAATCGCCACATACAAACCGAAGTAGACCCATGCCCAGACCCATCCAAACTGGCCGGACAAAACGAGAAGAGGGAGGAACGTGACCAGAAACTGGATGGCAACCTGCACCAATCGCCTCGCAACTGCTCGCACCATATCCGGTTTCATGTATCATCCTCATCCCGTGAGACGCCCGCTTGTGAATCTCCCTCACGTTCTGAGAAACGCGCGGTTTGAATGATTCTATTCTGTCCACTCTGATCGGTTGAAGCATTCAAGCAAGGCTCTAGCTCGGCTTCGGAAGAGCGTCTTGCTTTCTAGTCTTTCTTTTCCTTATGTACACTGCTGAGAGGATGAGCGCTATCAGTCCTAGCGCCACAACAACAGCGAGGATAGTCGTTGGCTGAGAGTAGTCTTCTTCCCAGACCGCATAGATGTCCTTCGGTTTGTCAATCACAACCATTGTCTCAGTCGATCCTGTAGAAATGTCACCGGCCCAGTGACGGAAGACGTATCTCGCGCCGAGTCCACCCAAGACTCCGCTCATAGGCACTGAGGACGGACTGACTGAGACAGTCGTGTTCGTGCCCGCATCGTACCATCCTTCTCCTTTGCACGAGCCAAACTTGGAATCGACCTTGAGAAAGCATTGTTTGACGTACTGGAAGACATGTTCAGTGTCCGAGGAGATTGAGATTGAGTTTGATTCACAATAGTACCTGATCCCTTTCTCTCCCGCGAGATATGATTCGACCTCGATGCGGTGGGCTTCGCCTAGGTTGAAAGTGTAGGTCGCAGTCGCCCCTTCTCTGATTCTGTCTTTCTCATGGCCGTCAACTGTGATTCTTGCAGACAGGTCTCTAGGGAGGCCGTTGACTGCTATTTTCGTCTCGTAGACTGCAAGTCGGGCGGTCAGGCTCACATCGTCGATGTATGCGAAGTGGTACACGTATTCGATACGATACGTGAATATTCGAAGAATGGGATGCCATACCTGAACCTGGACCTCTTCAAGATATCCCTTACCTGTGAACTCAATCATCACTTCTTCATTCGCCAAGCCTAGTCCCAAGTCATGTTTCTTTGACTGCCAGCTCGCCCCCGCAAGACTCCAGCTTGTCACAACAGACTTGTCTTTCATCCTCACCACCTTCGCTTCAAGCGTGCACCCCTTTCCCACGTAGTACCAGAACGAGAGGGTCGAGATCGATTTCGCTGGGATCTTGCACGTCTGAGACAGTGTTCCCGGCATGGAAGTGGTGCCGGCCCGAACGAAATGGTTGCCTGAATGAGCAGTCACATCCGTACTTGCAGAAGAGTACATCAATGTGCATCCATTGTCTGCGTTCCAGTTCTCAAAATCTCCAGTCTCAAAACCGCCGTTCTTGATGAGTTCGGTGAAAGACTGGGCAGTCACTGCCGCAGGGGTGAATTGAGAAGCTACAACGATCACACATAGTAGGGCAAACACCCTAGATCTCTTCAGTCTGGGTCTCCTCTATGTCGGAGCGCGTTCATCTTCTCTATAACGATTTCCGTTCAACCGTGCTATGAGGCGGCGAGCAAGGGTGTAGATGACAGCGAAGTCGATAAGCACGGTCCATCAGGAGCCCAAACGCCTCAGTTTCCTAATAGACAGAGAGAAGAAAGCGATTGGAATTGTCACGGGATGGGTACACTCAGCCGGCGGTGGTCAATCGTCGGGTGTCGCTCAAATATCGTGGACTCATGGCACAGTCAATTATCTGCCGTCCGTTGGAGCGCCGCCTTCCCTCTGGCAGTGATACAGTAATAAGCACGCTTTTCTGCCCCGATCCTTCCAACCCAGTCCCTTCTCATCATCTTCTTCATCGTGTGGGTTGTCAGTCCCCTATCTTTTTGAAGCCTATCGGAAACAGTCGATCGGGACAGTCTCCACGTACTGAGTTCTGTCAAGATTGACGCTTCGAGCTTAGCTGAGCCGGATTCTGTTTCACTGATCGGTGAATGCCTCCTATATCAGAGGTGAATCTTTTCACACGATTCACCAATAAGTGAAACACTTAAAAGCCTCCTGTGAAAATATTCACTCCGTACAGAAGTTGGCCCACAGCCATATAGAGAGAGCTCTTCAGAAGGCGCTTGAGAAACAGTCTCCGAAAGCAACCCTCAAGCAAATCGACACAGCACAAAAGCCGGGATTAGACTCTGTCCTCGACATCTCTGGAAAGAGAGTTGGCTTGGAAATTAAGGCCACCAACTTCTACGACGCGTTAGGAAGAGCTACCCTGTGGGAGAACGAGTTGGACGGGATATATCTCATTGTTCCCAGTCAGATCCTTCCTTCAAGAGAGATTCTCTCACGCATACCCGCCGCAATAGGAGTAGTGACCTACCAGATCAAAGACAGAAAGATCAGGTTCGAAGTGATCAAGCAGAGCAAAGGTCAACATCTGCCAGAGTTCGCAGGCCAGATCCAACTGGAAACCCCCCCACCAAAGTCTACGAAGAAACCCAAGACCTCTCTAGTTTCTCCGAAAGCACTGCAAGTCATAAAGTACTTGATCTCACAGAGAGAAACCACCCAGATCCAAGTCGCACGAGAGACAAATGTCTCAACAGGTATGGTCAACAAGGTGATCTCTGCTCTCGTCGATCGGGACCTAGTATCATACAGAGGAAAACGACTCGTCGTGTTTGACATCTGGAAGCTTCTGAACGAGGTCTCTTGGAACCGGCCGCTCAAAAGTCTCAAGAAAGGAGAGATCCGCCTGATTGATACAAAGTCGACTGAAGAAGTTGAGGCGAAGTTGGCTGAGACCTGCGATCAAGCCAAGATGAGATATGCGCTCACCCTTTTCTCTGGCGCCAGCAAGTACATCGGCTACGGCATGAGATACGATTCAGTTCAAGCCTACGTGGAAGACCCTTCCGCCGTTCTTGAAAGACTGAATCAGACCAGGCCGGGAACTGGAGAGGCAGTGACCCTAGAGATTTTCGCTGTGGACAACTGGGACATAATCGAAGAGGCAAAAGTTGTCAATGGCCATGTGGTCTGCTCTCCAACCCAATTGATTCTAGATCTGGTCTCACATGGCGGCGTCGGACGAGACTGGGCTGTAAAGCTCTACGAAGCAACAATCGCCAAGAAGGAACAGAAGAATGCCCATCTCCGCAGCTGAACTGGTTCGACGGGAATCGCTTTCAGAACTGAGGAAACTAGGAGCATGGTTTCACGCCAAACACGGCACAACCATCGTGCTGCTTGGCGGATGGGCCGTCTACTCCTACAATCCTTACCTAGGATCCTTCGACATCGACTGTCTCGGTCCCGAGGATCCTTTCACCCGGCACTTGAATATCTACATGCAATCCCATGGATATGTGAGAGAACCCGAGTCTCTCTTCGGAGCAGCCTCTGAATCCTGGAAGAAACCCGTTTACAGCGAAGGCCGAAGAATCGATGGCATCTACATAGACACCTGCGATTTCGACTACCCTAACTACTTCAAAGAAGACCCGATGAAGACTCTTCCATACTCTCTATGCACAAGAGAGGAATATCTGAAAAGGCGCCGAATAGACGGAGAATACTTCCACGTTCCCACCAAGGAACTACTATTCCTATACAAAGTGAAAGCTGCCAGAGACCGCGACCACATCATACAGCACGATCCACCGCCTCCGGCCATGCTGCAACGGATTCAAGGAAAAAGGGACAAGGATCATTCCGACCTGGCAGCCCTACTTGACCCAAGATTCGGAGGAGCAATCGACGGCACCATTCTCGGAAAACTGGTCAGACAACACAAACTCGAATTCGTCGCCGACTCAATACTGAATCTTCCACGCCACACCAGCGTCGCTGAATATGCCCGCCTGAGACAGACAAGAGTCGCCGAGGTTCAAACGTGGGTAGGCCGAATGGCCGCAGATTCAGGTCTTTGACATCGCCGCGGCCTGAATATCCGCAGATCCTTACAAGAACAAGCGATTGAACCCGCCTCCTCTTCAAGAGCCCACGTTTCCGAAGCTGCCATGTAACAATCTGGGGCTCACCGTGCTCTAACTTCCAAGGCTTCCTCCACATCTCAAGGCGCTGTTCATCCTTCCAGGTCTGGTAATCAGGCCTCGGATCACTTGATTCAACAGATGCAGACAGCCTTCACGACAAGGTCTCATATGTGTTCTCCGGAAGCAAAGCCCACATCTTGCAGGATATGTTCGAGAGTCCCGGGAAGTCCTTTTACAAATCGGCCTTGATGTTTGAGCTTCGCAAAATACCCAAACTACTCTACGCCAGATTCATAGCCCACATGTTCAAGAAAACCGGCATCACAATTCCAGACGACATAGTAGACCAAGTTTTGACAAGAACGGACTCGCACACCTACTACACGTAGCAACTATGTCATGAACCATGGGATATGTGCAGACTGCGCCAGAAGACAAGGTTAGAAGAACGAGACATCAGCGCGGCGATCGAACAGATTCTGTCAAATCAGTCAGCAGTCTACGTGAAGACTTTGGAGAATCTTGCTCCGGGCTATCGTAAGCTACTCATCGGCATAGTAAGGTTCGGAGGACAACAGATCTGGTCCAAGGAATTCCGGGCTAAGAACAGACTAAGCGTCGGAGCCATCGGCAAGGCTATCCACCATCTGACAGACCAGTATCTAATCGAAAAGGACGAAAACGGACATTTCACCGTGCCAGATCCCTTCCTCTTCGAATGAATCTTGAGGAAGATCTGAACGTCATTTCTCCAAGTGGAGAGCCTCCATCTGGAGAGTCACGTTACTCTTGGCATGCAGCGCGCACTATCTAATTTCATAGATACGGAAACTTCAAGGGAACAATCGTTCTTCTTATCGAACGATCGTTCGATAAGAAATCTGTTCCAATATCCCGGCTTCAGGATACTAGGCATCTTTCTCAGGGAACCTTACAAGGAATTCTGTCTGAGAGAAGTCGCTTCGCGTGCAGGAGTGAGCGTCAGCACTGTCAAAGCCTATCTCGATTCGCTGGCGGCGACTTCGTCTCTGACACTTTCCGCTATCTCTCAAGCATATCTGTAGCCTTGCAGTGAGCTTCTTCTGGGGCGGCCAACTTGGCATCCACCGAGCAAACTCCATCAAAAAACCATCTCGCTGACCTGAGGGAATGGGCCTCACACATCACAGCCGAGACAAGAGGCTCAACATGGATAGCAGGCCAGTACCTAATGCCGGACGAAGTCTCCAGCCTCTGCCACAAACTCACAACCGCACACGGCGGCCTATACGCCCTCATAGGCTACCAAGGAGTAGGGAAAACAAGCGCGTTGCTAGCCATCGCCCACACGCTCCGCGAATCGGAAACCAACAATCCTGTCTATCTCTTCAAGTGGCGCCGGCCAGCAGAGCTGATTCCCGATCTGCTGACTCTCGACGACAACCTTACCGAACGTTTGAGGAAAGTATACGCAGCCAAACTGGGCCAAGCACTGAAAGGCAGAAGGCCCGACCGCGGTCAAGTCTACAGCTCAGACGGCGCCTTCAGCAAAATACTCCAATACAAAACAATGCTTGAGGGCCTCCTCTCCTCCGACTTCGCCGAAGCCGAGAGAATGGCTGGAAAAGGCCTAGTCGAACGGCTGCGATATGACTCATTCCTCGAAGCCCTCAACGAAGCCCAAACAATTCTCATCGACCTCCCAGACTATTCCAAAACCGACATGCGACGCGTCTCAACCGACCTAGAGACCATCCACTGGATTTGGAACAGGCTCGCTCACTCCCCTAACCAACCGAACATAGTCACCACCTTCCAGAAAGAGCTGTTCCGAGGCCACTTCTTTCTCGGCAAAATGAACCGAATCGAGCTCAACCCCCTCAAACCCGACATCATTCTCAGATTCTACGAGAAGAAGTTCAACGGAACCGAGCCCTACACACGCGACGCCCTACTTCTCCTCGCAAAGATGAGCCGAGGCATCTTCAGACGCTTCCTCAAGTACCTAACCCTCACCCAAGCCCGAGCCAAGTGCAACCAGAACCAGAAATAGAGCTGCAATCATGCAACTACTGAGCCTAGCCAAGAATGCTAAGCATTCAGCGCTCGGCCAATACCCGCTCAAGACTTGGCCCGCGGCTCTTTCAAGAAAGACGCATGCGATAGACCTAGCTACCTAAGAATGGACAAACAGGTTCCTCGAAATCCGCATCCGAATCCCGATTAGCTGTATGCTAGAAGGGAAGGGCTATGTCGTGGTAAGACCAACTCAACCTCATCAATCAAGCACTCGTTTTGAATTCAGGAAAGATTATCTTATTCAGATTGCTATCCGGTGGGGAAGAGACAATGATGAGAGAGTTAGAAATGAGTAGGCAGGTGACGACCGCGTTCCTAGCAATCTCGCTTATGCTAGGGATCGTTGCAATTCCGGTGTTCTCGGCTCCATTGCGCAGTGAACTTGCGAACTATGAGTCCAGTGTTCACAGGTATGCGCCCGTCATGGGCCCGGTCGGGTATGTCTTCCTCGGAAGCGACCCATCTTTGGGTACTGCGGGAATATTTTCGCCAAATGATTATCACTTCGCCAGCCCTCCAAGTCCATGGTCCACACAGTCTCGTCCAACTCAGGCCGGTGATCCTTTCGCTCAGAACGTTGCGAGCCAATATCAATCCTACTCCTACGATTACTCGCCTCCTCATGCTGTTCTGACCTCGACAATCAGAAGCGGCACGCCGTTCAATACTATGTGGAAAGCGAATAGGTGGGCATCAGACAACCCGACGATTGAAGGTCTGGAGATCGAGTACGCTTTGAAAGGTGATCTGATACTGGCATTCGACGTCACGGAGACCCAAAAGACGGCTTGGTCCACAGCCCATCCAAAATGGTTCGCAGTCAACTTCACATACGTGGAGATCATGCTACCGCCTGAATTCACTGGCTATGCCCGAAGCAATATCGTTCCTTCGTTCACCAACAATTACGACTTGATCACGCTAAGCACAAGGGATCGTGAAGACTTTTCGTACGGTCCTTACTGGCGGAGATTGAAGGTCTACACTGACACTCATGCATTTGGTCGAAGCGAAGCAACCTTCGACAAAATGGACGATGCCCCAGACGACTGGTTGGCTCCGAAGGGACCCTTCCAGTTCTCACCATGGAAGACCTTCGGCAACATAAGCTTCAGTCTGGCAAGAGATGGACAAGGAGGCGTGCCAGACGAGTGGTACTACATACGAGTCAACGACGTGACCGCTCCAACGATCGCAGGTGCATACTCCATCAAGTTCAGATCCATCTACAGCCCCGAGTTAGGAGACGTCTTCTTCCCCTATCAGAACTGGCCCGTCGTATCAGTGAAAGGTGAAATCGACCCGGCAATTGTAACTGGCACAATTAGATACGGTGGATGGAACACCGCAAACTACGGAAACCCAGTCGCGCTTCCCGGCCGAGTCAGAGCAGTGGGACTCGCAGAAGACCCCTACACAAGCAAACCGACCGGACGACCTGTCGAGGCCAGAGCTTACTTTGGCTCCACATCGAACGGTCGCTTCGAACTCGAAGGCTTGGCCGCAGGCATATACGACATCTACGCCTCCGCGGCCGGCTACCCCGAAATCAAGATTGCCAGCAACCTAAGAATCCTGAAAGGCCAATCCTACAGCCTAGAGGGCCATCTGACCCCCGGCGTCCAAATCAGAGGCACAGTCTTCTCGAAGTGCGGAACCGGAGAAGTACCATGGTTCAACAGGGGTTCCGAAGCCAACATCAAGATAGAGATCTACGGATCACTTGAGGACGCCAGGAGTATGCTGCCTGGCGCATCAACAAGCAGGGCGGTGACTTGGACACCATTCGACTACGGGAAAAGTCTCTGGCAAGGAGCTTTCTACTACTCGATAGGCGGATGGACAGAGTCTGGGGTTCGTACTCGGACCGGGATCGGACCAGCTAGCACGTTCAGAGTCGATTCTCAGAGAAGCTACTTCGACTTTCAGTTCGGACGCGAAGGATACTACGGGGCGCCAGCCGACATGGACGGCCACGTGCCTGACCTAGACTGGACTACCAGCGACCGCAATGGCGCTACATGGGTCAGCGGGATCGGCCCAGGAACCTACTATGCCAGGGCCTGGCTCTATGGTCATACTCAGACAGAACTTGATGGAACAACGTTCATGCCCGTCTCCTTCAATATTCCTTCCATCGAATGGCCGGGCAATATCTACATACCCTTCGACCTAAGGCGCTCAAGTGATGTCAGGAAAACCGTACACTTCCATGACCTGCCAGGCACGTTGCAGGAAGATGCCATCGGATGGGGCTGGTATGACCGAGGAACCTTCGGAACAGGCGCCACAGGCACCACCCGATACTATTACAGATACCTCCAGGCTGAGCTCGTGGGATCAGGCCCCAGCAACTACAGAAACCCTATGGGAGAACCAGTCCATGCCTTTGAAATCGACCCTGTAGGAGTAGGCAACAAATCCTACACCATAACCATCAAAGGGTTCAAAGAGTTCGGCCTCTGGTACGGCTATGGAAGGAACTATGGAGTATCGGCTGGTTTCTACACCGTCAAGGCTTGGATGTGGGGTTACGTCGAACAAGTCTACCAAAAGGTTAGCGTAGGCGTCTGCAGCACAACCACACAAATCAGCAACCACCTCTACCGAGGCGCCCAATTCAACATCACCATCTTCAGCGAGGATTCCCAGCATCCATCTGTAGCCAGGCCATGGAGCTTCCCATACATGCCCATCTATGTCCAGATCACGAGTGATGGAAGAATCATGGCCCCTTCAACGGAACATTGGATATTTCCACAAACCCTGCAGGGATGGGACAACAGATCAGCGGCTGTCTGGCCCTACATGTGGAACAATGGCTGGACAATGGTGGAGACAAACAACATGTACGGGCAAGTCTTCGGCCCAGACGCCACCATCCCCCTAGCCAAAGGATACGGATGGAACGAGTCAAGACAGTACTTCGGGCCGTCGCTCTATCATGGAGAGGAAAACGGGAGACATTTCCGATACTACGACGGAACCGAACCCTACGCATACGCCTACTACTTCGGCTCCTCATATGGCCAGGGAGGCTGCGCGGGCTACTATCCACTCTCCTTCGAGACCGGGGTATACGAACTCAAGGCTCTGACCTACGGCTACATCCAGACAAGATCTGCTCAGATCTACGCCACGAAAGGCGGTGCAACATCTGACATACAAATCAGGCTAACACAAGGTGCCGAACTAACAATCACAATGAGATTCAAACATGAAGACATCTATGAGGAGTTGCTATTCGACGCCCACCTCAGAATCAGAGTCCTCAACGACCAGAACAAGCTGGTCGGCGAATACTTGACGTCTGACTGGTGGTGGCAGCCTCAGTATGAAGTGGGTCCTACTCACTCCGACAACAGGCTTCGCTACACTTGGAATCTTGTAAGTCTGCCGACAGTGACAAACATAGGCAATGTCCGGGCCGACCCGCCCGTAGGACATCGAGGCTTTCTAAGGTTGAACTATATCCCGCAAGGTACCACGATGGTCACTGTGGTCATTTCTGGACTGCCGGACATGCACAATTGGGTGAGCGGCATGCCATGTGACCCGTGCCCTGAGACAGGCGTCTTTGGGTACGATAGTGCGGTCTCTCCTGCGCCCTATGGCATAGATGCTTACCCCAGCTACACGGGCGGATATCGAATCCAAGTTCATCTGGTGCCAGTCTTCGACTACTATCCAGGACACAAATACAACCCTCTCGAGGTCCAAAGGCCTATTCTACCGGCAAGCTGGCCAGTCGCTCTGGCAAATCCCACGGGTTTTGGGAGTATGCTCACTGGGGAACTGACATACACGGCTGAGATGAAGCCTGTTTACCTCAACCACATAGGTCCATATGGGCTAAGATATGATGTTGCCGTTCCGAATATGCGGCTGGGTGGGGAGGCCTCAGTTGTCTTCGAGCTTGACAGGAGAGGACTATGAAGAAATGGTGGCTACTCCTCACAGGACCAGCGCACTCAGCTCACTCTGAGACATTGCCGTGCAACCGATCTTTCAAGTGAACGCGAGAATGGACAGACTTTTCGACGTAGCGTTCGTACGGCCTCCCTCTGACAGTTACGTTAAGTGCGTATCATCCAACCCCGCTAGGAACCGCATTGATATAGGCCTAGCCAAGAAACAGCACAGCGACTACGCCTCAATCCTGAAAGAGTCGGGAGTGAAGGTCATCGAACTATCGACTCTAAATGATTTCCCTGATTCGGTTTTCATGCAGGATCCGGCCCTGGTCGGATCGCGCACCGCATTGATCGGTCGGTTCGGCGAAGCGAGACGCAGAGGCGAAGAGAAAGCCCTACTCACTGAGCTACGAAATCACCGCGACAAAATCGGTATGATAAAGCCGATAAGAGCTCCTGGCACTTTGGAGGGAGGAGACATACTTCTTACTGAACGTGAAATCTTCGTCGGAGAGTCAAGACGAACCAACAAGAATGGCATCAGGCAACTCACAGAGCACCTCGACAGCTTCAAGGTGACCACCGTGAGGACGGAGCTTCTTCACCTTCTATGCGGATGCACCTATCTGAACGGGAGAACGATGCTTTTGGCCCCTGACCTGGTGAATTCAGAAACGTTTCTTGGATATGACTGTGTCTTTGTGCCAAAGGAGGAAGCCTACGCCAGCGATGCCCTGTATCTTGGAGAGGAAAGAGTCCTGATTCCATCCGGTTATCCAAAGACAAAGATGAAACTCAAACAGGCAGGCTACAGTCCAATCGAGGCAGAGATGTCTGAGTTCTGGAAAGGTGACGGAGGAGTAACCTGTCTCTGCTCACCAGTCTACACAATACTGTGAACCGGCCGGCACGCGTATCTGACACCAGATGGCACTTCTTCATAAGGACGTGCCAGTCCATGTCAACTACCGTACCACATCGCCAACCTTCTTCCACCAAAGCGCGAACCAAGCAGACAAGATAGAGCTGCAATCATGCAACCATCCAGCCTAGCCAACGACACAAACCATTCAGCATCCAGCCAATGCCCCACGCGAGTCCGTCCAAAGCCTTCGCAAGCAAGGACCACGAACCCTCAGCACAGATCTCCAAAACCCTCAGCTACGACCTACTCGACAGAACTCTTCCTCGAAACAGGCCAATGGCTATTCGTCCCCTACAAAGCCACAAAAAGAAAGAATCCGGCATCATGCCAGCACGTGTTCAGAGCAGCATACCTGAGCGAATCCAGGGAGTTGAGTTGAGGTTAATCTGCCATTTCGGAGGCTCTCCTCTAAGATACCTCGCTACGTTCTCGCACGCCCTCCTTCCAGTCTCATTGAAAGTTGCCACGGTGGAGGACGCAATGTGCGGGGTCAGTATGACATTATTCATCTTCAGAAGGGAGTTGTCGGGCTTAACCGGCTCTTCTTCGAATACGTCGAGACCGGCTCCCCTTATTTTCTTGGACTGAAGGAGGTGGATCAGCGCTTTCTCGTCGACCACTCCTCCTCTGGCCGTATTGATGAGTAAGGTCGTCTCCTTCATCAGACTCAACTCCTTCTCTCCAATGAGACCTCGAGTCTCCCTAGTCAATGGACAATGGATAGATACGACATCGGACTTGGACATCAAAGTCGGCAGATCGACCAGTTCAGTGAAGTACGTTTGGGCCGTTTCAGTATCTACATACGGATCGTAGGCTAGGATCTTCATATCGAAGGCGTGCTTCCCCTTCAACGCAACTCTGCGACCTATCCTGCCCAGACCTACTATTCCAAGGACCTTGCCCCAGAGATCTATCCCCATAAGCCTGCTCCAAGCCCCGCTACGCACCGATCTGTCGCCTTGGGCTATCTCCTTAGAAAGGGCAAGGATGAGCGCCCATGTATGTTGAGCCACCGTTTCGGACATAACCTCTGGAACGTTGCAGACCATGACTCCCTTGCGCAGTGCGGCATCTACATCTATCTGGTTGAAGCCAACCGATACAGTCTGGATAAGTCTCAGCTTATCTGAAGAGTCGATAATCCTCCTAGTGAGCGGAGAACCCTTTGCAAAGGTCACCTCAACACCCTTCAAACTCTCGATCCAGTCCCCTTCATTCTTGGCGTTGCTGAAGATTATCTTGACACCCGGAACCTCTTCAATCATCTTCAACGAAGACTCTAAGTGGAAAGGCACATTTGTCATGGGCACCAGGACTAGTCGTTCCATAGGAAACCCAGCACCTTATCGTGACAGGAATATATAGGAAATGAGTTCAAGAGTTAGATCGTTTATGCTGGTAACCCGTGTATTGTCGTGGGACAATACATCTCTGGCCCGCCAGGGTCTTTCGCTGCTTTTCCCTTCTCTTGCGGTTTTCTTGGATGGTGCACGGCACGTGCTGGCCTAGGCAGGAGTGTATAGGATTCTCAAGAACTCAAAAATCTACAAGAATGACCCGACGTGACCCCCCAGAAAGGCCGCGCCCGCCACAAAACTACGCGCCTACGAGCCTAACCTACGAGACATTGTCGGGGAGCCAATACGGTCATATTGGAAGCTTTCCTTTCGCCACTCAAGAACCAAATCCTTGGGAAGGAGTCTTTGATCGTCTGGGGCCTGTCTTCTCGGGAAGAGTCAAAGAATGCAGGATAATGTCGTATAACCATCCCAACCGCGCACCTGTCGAAAAGCAGTTGTACAACTCATGGGACAGACACTATCTGGCGAGGATCTTTCTGATTTCCTCGACGAACTGTTTTGCTCTGGCAAGAGATGTGGTTGCATATCCTTTCTTGACGAGAACACCTGTGTCGTACTGAAATTTGCTCCTCTTCCTTCTCTCTGATTCAAAAGCCACTATCAGCTCGTTTGCTTTCGTCTCAATTCGTTTCATAAACTCTTCCCTACCCACCAGTTCATCTACCACGTCTTTCGCTTCATCATATTCCTCCAGCATCTTTGCCAGTTTTCTATTCGTTATGAAGTAGTGGATCAAGGCGTCTGCAGTGACCTTGTGAACGATCTCACCTCTTGCTTTGACTCCTTCGCTGGCTAGGAGGGCGGTCGCGGCATAGAACATCGAGTAGTAAGAGGAGACGATGACCCAGAGAAAGGATTCGAATTCGGAACTGACTTTAAGCCTGTCCTTGACAGTCTCATCATCTGAGATCATGTAAAGTAATGCAGCAGTCTCTAGAGAAGACTCAGCATTGTCCATGAAGAACGTAACAAACTTCTGAACGGTGTCGTCTTTGGCTCTTAGCAGCCCTTCTGCCAGATAATGCCTGACATTGCGATTCGCTTCCTCTATTCTCTCCTTTGCTATTATGCCATCACCCTTGAAAGGAGTGTGTAGAACACCTCAGCGCCATAGACAACGACGTGATTCTCAAGAACCTCAGTCGCCACATTCGGCTTTTTCGGCATTTCTCTCTCAGACAACATAGACACGAATTGATCTGCAGAGAGAATGATCTCATGCACGCCGATCGTGCTTGTTCTCGCAGCAGAGGACAGTTCATTCTCCACTCGATTCTGAAACATCAGATCGGGTAGTATCAACAACATGTCCACATCTGAGCGTGATACTGCTTTGCCTTTGGCAACGGAGCCAAAAAGAGTCAGACAAAAGAAAGGTGAGACCTTCGTGATTCTGGATACCACTGTTGAAAGTATCATCCGGATGCTTGGCCTAGTTTCGAGAAACTTTTTCGTTCTGAGTGACTCTATGAAGGCCAACACCTGCACATTCTTGTTCACTCTTGGACGACACATGTGCAGGTTGGCTCTTCTCTCTAGATTGAGGACACCGTTCTCAGTGAGTTTCTTCACTGTGTCATACGTTATCCTGTAGTCCTGATGAATCCCTTGTGCAAGTCTCCTGATAGTGTAGTCTTTGGTGAGATCACTGACCATAAGCTTCAACACAGCGATCGCAGTACTGGAAAGATAGGCTGGTTTCAGCGGCTTTGACACGTTATGCACCTAAACACATAACATTATGCATATAGGTGCATAATAAACCTCCCCGACTCTTAGCGGCCTCGATAGGAAACTGAGCCCCGCATTCTAAGCCTCAATGATGAGACAACTGTCAAAGCGAGGGTCCTCCGATATTGCACATGTCTCCAAGGTCTCAGTTCTTCTAGGTCGCCAGATCATTCCTGTTGTCCACGATGGTTCTCATACTACGCGATGTTCTCGCCAATCATCTTTCTTTGATGAAGATAGACGATTATTGGAGTGATCATGGATGCTAAAACGAGCAAGAAAGAAAGAAGGGGATGCGTCCGTGCCAGCTCCTCATATCTCATTGTGCTAGATGAATATGTGACCGTTGTAACCTCTATCCAAGCAACAGTCGTACGAGACGTGTAGGTCCTCACCACATCGCTGACGACAGCTGTGTAAGGTATCGGAATAGTAGCTGTCCTCCCTCCCACCTGCATTGTGGTTGTAGTCCATAGGATTGTGGCCGTGATCCACGCCTGATATATCTCAGTTGCCACCACGCTTGAACGGGCATTCGTAGCAGTAGTCGTTCTCAAATCCACAGAAACCTGTGGGAAAAACGGAACATACACTAACGCAACAAGAACAACAGCCACAACTGCCATCGCAGGTAGAAGACGGTTCACTGCCTCTCCCACACTCCAGCGTTATTAATGCTCAACCATCGGGTATAGGATTTGCCTACTTTGCTTATCAGAACGTCCGCGCGCCAGGGTGGTGCAAGATTCGCCAGAAAGCCTTCCATCGGAACGTGCTTCCGCCACTGCTTGACCAGAACGATCCTTGACGCAGGCATCACAATCCTGCATCATGTCGGCGCGATCTGACCGCTCTTCAAACCTCGCCTTTTTCCTGCCATATTACTTTGCGGACTTTCCACCGCCTCTGGATGCTTCCTGGCCATGTTTAAAGAACGGAAAGCTACACTTAGTAAGACAACCAACCCTAGCATGATGAGTCTACGATGTTGAACTAGCGGGAACATGATTATGACAGAACTGAGAGTCAGGTTGGAGAGACTTCAGCCAATGCGCACTGCATGTACTCACGCCTTCAGCGACACTCCCGAAGAAGACGCATGGAAGAAGATTGAGGAATGGGCGAAGCCTAAGGGACTGCTTCAGAAGGCAGTCAGAACGCGTGTATTTGGTAGGAACACGTACCCAACAGACAATCCCGAACCGCACGGGTACGAATTCTACCTTACTGTCAGTCCTGACGCTGAACCGGAGAGAGACATAAAGATAAGCGAAATGCCGAGTGGACTGTATGCCGTCCTCAGATTCGAGGATCTAGGCAAGATCAGGGAAGCTTGGGAGCAATTGTGGAACTGGACAAAGGAGAACGGATATGAACACATGGGGTGGAAGAAAGGAGAGCACGGCTGGTACAACGGTTTCGAGGAACACCTGAACTGGTATGAGAAGAAAGCGCCGAACGAGTGGGTCTTCGATCTGTGGGTTCAGTTGAAAGAGTAAGAATCCCACAGCGCGCCTGAAGTCGTGCAATACAAACGCATGTCCAAAACCAGTTAGACCATTTCTTTTTATTAGTAGACGCGGAACACTATCATGTAGTGACCAACGGAGTTGGCAGCAATGATAGCATACGTTTTGGTAAAGGTTGAACCGGGAAAAGAAAGCGGGGTCGCGCAGGAGATCGTAAGGGTTAAGGCGGTCAAAGAAGCCGCTTGGACCTACGGTTTCTGCGACATTCTCCTCAAAGCGGAAGTTGAATCCATGCCAGACCTGGACAAGATAGTCTTCAACAAGCTCCGTAGGACGCCAGGAGTCATTAGCACAGAGACAATAATCGTCAGCCCAATTCCCATATACGCTTCTCGCCCTCCCAGCAAGACACGAGCAGTACGCACACGCGTCAAGAGAAGAAGAAAATGAAATGAAAGTGTGGACGCGTGACTTCCTCTGACATGCTATCTCAGGCATCTGCAACAGATCTTCAAGAGGGCTGAAATAACAGTCACAGCACAGAACAAGAAGGAAATTGACGAAGCGATTCATCGCATTGTACGTGTAAGGTACAAGAACTGCCCGGCCACTTGGAGAGAAGTGAAGAAGAAGATAGCCGAAGATGAAGACACTTTCGTTTCTGAGCTTAAGAAAGCACTCGTCAAGCATAAATGAATGATCCAGCCGACACTCTGATTTCCTTCCATAAGATCTTATTCAACAGGTACCGTTGCTGGTCTGCTCCATCTGTCATCCAAGAGAAGGAACCCTTCCTCGACTAGTAATGTGCTGCTGTATCCGGCCGACACTAGAGCACTATGGTCATCTTTCCTTCGAAGACTGGCGTTGCTGGGCCTGTCATCAAGGCATGGCCCTCATCGTCGATCTCTATTGTGAGTCTTCCCCCACGAGTATCAATCCTCACAGGTCCATGCTCGACCAAATGTAGAAGCAGCGCAACCGCTGCGCTGGCTGTTGCTCCGGTTCCGCACGCCATGGTTTCGGCATAGACGCCGCGTTCATATGTTCTGTTCCTGATTTCGTGAGGATCAACTACTTGCATGAAGTTCACGTTCATGCCCCGAGGAAACCGTGTTCTGTCACGGTTAATCGCCTCGGCAATTCCGACAAGGTCTACTCCTGCCACATCTTCCGATTGGAACACAAGGTGGGGTTCACCCGTATTCACCAAAGAGCCCCGCATTGCTCGCTCACCCACACGTACCGACAGGTCTAGGAGGGTGTCTGAGCAATCGCCTCCATCTGTCAAGTATCTTGCCAGGTCTTGTCTACTGGTTCTCACGACTCCCATTTGGACTCTGTACTCATTGCCTATGCGGGAGACGTGTTTGACGCCGTCTCGGGTCAGAACATTGACCTCTGACTTTCCGGTCTGCTCCATGAGATATGCGCCGACGCACCTGATCCCGTTGCCACACATGTCCGCTTCCCCTCCGTCCTGCTCGAAAAGCCTCATGGAACTATCCACGCCCTTCGCGCTTTCTATGAAGAGGATCCCGTCTGCGCCAATTCCAAAATGTCGATCGCACAAGATCTTCGACATCTTGCTCCGGTCGGAGTCAGGCGTAGCTTTGTGCTTGATCTCGTCTCTCAGTATGAAGTCGTTTCCACATCCCTGATACTTGATGAACTCGAAGAGATACCTCATTACCTGTCACCAGTCGGATGCAAGACTGGAGAATGAAGTCAATCTGGCTGAGATAAGTCTAGTTGATTTTCGGGCTGCGGCGAAGCACTCTTCCCAGAAGCGCATCTGTGCGGGTACCTTCGTCGACGACCACTTCTCCGTTCACGAGCACGTATGGCATCCCAGTTAGGTACTGGCAAGGATTGCCATAGACTGCGTTGTTCTTCAGTGTCCTCGGGTCAAATACGACTATGTCTGCGCAGGATTCTTCTCTTACGGCCGGCCAGACGTATCGCTTTCGATGATTAATGCTATCAACTCTTTTCAACCTAAAGAAGGTACGGCGCATAGTTTCATGAACAGTTTTGACAAGATTCGTGAACAGTTCCCAATAACGAGAAACAAGATATTTCTGAACCACGCTGCTGAATCCCCGCTTCCACGCCCAGTGACCGACGCCATCAACAGATACGTCAAGGACTTTTCGACCACCGGAACATATCCGACCGAGTGGGAAGACTACGGAAAACCTTTCTTCGCAAAATTGATTGGAGCCGAGACCGAAGAGATTGCTCTTGTCGAGAACACATCCACTGGCATAAACATGGCCGCAAACGCCCTTCACCCGTCATCAGGCTCCAAAATCGTCACAACGGATCTGGAACATCCGTCAATCGTCTATCCATGGTTACGCAAAGGATTGGGGCTCAAGATACATTATGTGAAGAGTGTCGGTGGACGAATCCTCTTGGAGGATGTGGAGAAGGCTGTTGACGATGAGACTGTCGCCATCGCGATCAGCCACGTGGAATACGCTAACGGCTTCAGGCACGATCTACGAGCCCTCAGCGAGATCATACACGAACACGGCGGCCACCTTGTCGTTGACGCCATACAATCAGCAGGGGCCATCCCAGTAGACGTCAGAAGAGATAGCGTGGACTTCCTCTCGTGTTCCTGCTACAAGTGGCTTCTGGGTCCGGCAGGCGCGGGCTACCTCTACGTGAATGAGAAACTGATAGAGGATCTTGATCCTCCTTTCGTGGGCTGGGCAAGCGTGAAGCCAGAGGTCTTTGGCACAGAGGATTCCTGGGACATTCGAAGCCTCAGCCTCTCTGAAACAGCGACCCGCTTCGAAGTCGGCTCACCATGCCTCCTAAGCCTAGTAGGCGCAAGAGAAGCCCTGAAAATGCTGCTGAACATTGGCATCGATAAGATTCAGGAGAGACTTGCGAAACTGACAGATCATCTCATCACGACTGTCAAGAACTCAGGATTCGAACTCCAAACACCCGAAGAACTCGCCAACCGCTCAGGAATAATCAACTTCAAGACAAAGACACCAAAGAAAGTCGTTGAGGGCCTCAGCAGTGAAGGAATCGTTGTGTCAGCTAGGGCTAACGGCGTAAGAGTCTCACCCCACTTCTACAACACAGAAGAAGAGATTGACAAGGCCATGAGTCAGGTGCGATCCCTGACTGGCGCATTCTAGATCTGCTGTCCTTCCTTGATGTCTCTGTCGCCGAAACACACGCACTCACACTAGTCGAGAGATCTGATCCCGCGGAGACTTAGGTCAGCAAAGTACACGCTAGTAACCCAGCGATACCAGCCGTTTCGACTTCTGTACACAGATTCCGTATTCCTCACCAGACTCCGTCAACAGTACTTCCTCTTCACGACCGACTCGCCATGTCAGAGCATCCCATTTCGAAGTCCTGGGCCCTTGAGCGGCGTTGGCTTGAAGGGATGGTTTTCCTGCTGACTCCAGCATACCCAACTCAATTCAGTTCTGGCAGAGTGTATGTGTCTTCGGGTAAGTCGGCCCAGTTCACTATAACCTGCAGATCGAGTGTTCCCTAGGAAATGCGCTCGTCATGCCAACTAAGGTACGCAGGAATACTGCTAGAGAGACGGTGGTGTGGCGGCAGGGCTCTGCTCTCTTGCCAGCATGGAATAGTAGTAGACGATCTCAGATATTGGAGAAATGGGAGTAACGACCGCAGTAACGATGCTGTTCACAAGTCCGCTGAGAAGGCCGAACGGCGCGCTAACTAAACCAGCGACAGAGGAAACGACGATTACCACAATGCTTACCACCAAATATATGACGAAGGTCTTTCCCCATCGCTTACTGACCAGCTTCCTGCTCCTCGAAAGACTGTCTAAAGCTCCAACATCCTCAACCATGATTACTGGAACCACAAGGTAGAACATCATGGCCAATATTATTCCAGGCACAATCAAGGCGATGAATCCTAGGACAATGAGTATGCCAGTTACGATCGCAACCCCGAGCAGCGAAACAAGTTTACGTATCGTGAAGTCGAAAGCCTCTCCAATCTCTGCGTTCCCTTTGCTCAAAATGTCTGAAGCATATTTGATGCACACGCCGTTCGCTAAGGTGCGCACTATCCAAGAGACTATCGAGGAGAGCAGTATGACGGGGAGCAGATTCACTAGGGATCTCCAGAAAAAGTCTGTAAGTCCTCCACGAGCCAATGCCGCAAGATTCGCTGCACTGTATCCCAAAACGAGCGCCAAGATTCCGCTGACTACGCCTGCCACCATCATCGGAACCAGAAACATGACCAGGTTAGACTTGTAGAGGTTGAACACCAAGGAAAGCGTCTCACTAACAGTCAGTTCCCGCATCGGCCTTTGAGCATTCAGGACTGGCCACCTCTTTCGGTTACTATCCTGATCCACTTAGTTAAGACTTGGCCCGCAAAACTTCCTGTCACCCACGTTGTCCTTCATGTGGACCTTTCATCCGCGCGCAAGGCTCCTGCAAACGTGGATTCCTTTGCCAACCATGGCACAGGCCGGACCACACTTGTGGTCAGAAACATAACAACGAGGAACGACTGGATCTTGCCGAGAAGTCACGTTCACGGAGAAGGATCAAGAAGCCTGACTGATTCGAAGAGCGTGACTACTCTTCCATCTTTCCAATGATCTCTGCGGCATCTCGAACCAGCTTAGGGCAAAGCGTAGTAAACAGCTTCTTCTCCGTTGCCTGCTTCCTTCCCTCAGGAGTGCTGATGTCTAGTCCGAGCAGCTCTCTACACACGATGGAGCCGTTACGAGATCTGAATGCTTCTGTGAACTCTCTAACAAGACGATAGGTCTTCTCTTTCGCTTGCTCATCAACCTTCACCGTTCCACATCTGAGCCCGATTGCCATCAACGCACCAGTCACCGCACCGCATGTCCCACCCAAACGGCCCATTCCGCCGCCAAAAGCCGCAGCCACCTTCAGTGCCAACTCACGATCCAATCCGAAATTAGGCCCATATGCTGAAAGCACTGCTTGCGCACAGTTGAAACCTTCCTTGAAACAGGAGGCCGCACGATCAGCATTATCCATTTCCCGTATCTCCGTTATCAGTACCGCCGTTATCTGCTGGCAACCATAAGATAGGTGCTGCTTTAAGGCTTCCAATCAAATCTCTCAGCCACATCTGATTTGTTCTTGTTCATTTCGTCTTGCCCGCACGACTCCCCAACTATTCACAGCTGTCCAAGGAATAGGGCTTTCTTAGACGCGAGCGAATCTGCAAAGAAACTGAACTCGACTTTGTCTTTCGGCATGTCCACATCGCTCTATAGGCTCATCGAGTAACTGGGGAGATAAAGAAACACCTTCACGACAAACATTGAATAACGCCTCGTCAATCATAGAGTGAATCAAAGGAGGCGCGGAGTCATGCCCTTCTGTTCGAAATGCGGAGTCCGCATGGACGATGGAGTGGTGTTCTGTCCGATATGTGGAACGACTTCAGACATTCCTGCTCCTCCGCCTCTGGCACTCCAACCAGTGTATGTGCCCCCTCTGTTCGCACCAGACACCCAAGGAGCCTACTACGTGCCCCAAATGATCGTACCTATGCGAATGAAGAACACGACAGTCGCGGCTGTGCTGAGTCTTCTCATTGCTGGAGCCGGCCAAATCTACGCCGGAAGAGCAGTCAGAGGACTAGGCATCCTTGCTTTGATTTTCCTCATTGGGTTCACCGGCTACGCTGTGTTCAATCTTCTTGGGTTCTTGCTTGTCGTTCCCTTCATTATTGGAATATTCGCGTGGCAGATCTACGATGCCTACAGTCTCGCGAGGAAATTCAATGAACACACTAGAACCTACGCAAGACCCCCTTGGTAAAGTGCGACTACACAGGACACGCTATGACATCATCGACGTTCCTCTATCGTCTTGGCGAGACCATTCGCTGAGCTTCTTCCTCATCCTCGATCTTACAGTCCTCTTATAGTAGTCTCCAAAGGGCTACTCGTCTTCTTTGGAGATTAGGCCACAGTCAAGGCAACGGAAGAGCTTGTAGGTGATTTGATTTGCAAGAAACCTCTTGCGTCTGTGGTTGCATACGTCGGACCTGGAATAGACCATATGACACTACACCCTTCGTACGGGCCGATTTCTGTCTCACTCAGAATTAAGGGAAAGAGAGCGCCGAAAGTAATCGAGTCAATCATTCAAGCGCTAACTGATCTGACTGGGTGCTTTGATTTTCGCGGGATCGTGGTAATCGCTGCAAGCAAGGAGATAGACGAGGTGACTGTGAATGCGCTTGTAAGGTCAGTAGTGTATGCGATGCTTGAGGCTAGGAAAGGCCCTATGGCGTTCCCGATTGTTCTTGCGGAGTTCAGTATTCCCAAGGTCACTCCTCTGTTCGCTTCCCCTTCGCCAGCTTCACCAAGGAGACGCGAGGGAGCAGCTGAGTGAAGGAAGCACTGCACTATCCTTAGTGCAGCGAAGACCAGGGCCTGACGGAAAAATCCCTGCAGGAAAACCACTCCTGACGCAATCGCAAGCAGAACAGGGATGGCTCTCCGCTTGAAGATCTTCGTAGTGACAGGTACAGAGGCCGCATATGCGAAACCACTTGCAGCCAATACTACGCCAGTATATTGGACCAAAGCCTCTCCTGCCAGACCGGACTCACTCAGATACAATGGCAATATTGGAGTGACGAAGCTGTACGCCGCCTGCACAGAAAGCAGAGCAACGAAGTCTCGCCTCAATCCTCTGAAGTTCCTCCAATCAATCTTCTCGCGGATCCTAGCGATGCCTTTCTTCTCTTCGAAGCGGGCCCAAACCACAAACGGAATCGCCGCCAAAATCATCAACCCGCTGAGCAAGAAACAGTATCTGAATCCGAGAGCAGTCGCCATGGCCACCCCGATGGCAGGACCTAGGAGGGATCCCGCCGTCATGATGGACTGCTGGTATCCTATTACCTGCGGTAGACGGTCTGCATCCACAGAAGCAGCAAGTATGGTCATCACTATGGTGCCTGTCCCAGTTATGATTCCCTCAACCAGCCGCAGCGCCACTACCTGATAGACGCTTGTGGAGAAAGATACGAGAATGAGAATCATAGAGTTGCCGAGCATCACACGATACAGCATCTTCTTGCCTCCAATCCTGTCTGTAAGCCAACCCCACACAGGTGACATGATGGCAAGGGACGAGTTTGAGAGAAGCTGCGCGACGCCAGCCCACATGACCGCCTCAGCGAGGCTACTGACTCCTAGGTCCCCGTTGATGAACAAAGTTAAAAACGCCATCGAAAAATTCCATGAGAAAGCGGTAACGAATTGCACTCCGCAGGCAACTATGACTTGTATCCGGGATCTGGAGCTGGTCACAAACTTCCGCCTGAATTCAAACGACGCCTCGCTCAGTCAGGCGAGGGACGATATATACCTTGGCTCTCGAAGCCCCTTCGACGCTACAGAATCTGGCTATTGTCCTGAACAGAGCTACGCGACTGCGGCATCCTTAAGTTTCTTCGCATCGATCTCTTGAACGCTATCCATCATGTCAGAAGCCCTCCTAGGAACTTGTGGATGGAGCTACGCAGAATGGGAGGGACTACTCTACCCGGAGAAGCAGGGCAAACTCAAGCAGTACTCCTCGATCTTCCCAACGGTTGAGATCGACTCCACATTCTACGCGCTCCCGGAACAAGGAACAGTTCTTGGCTGGACAAAGCACACGCCGCCAAACTTCATCTTCTCCGCCAAGGCCCCACAAACGATCACTCACAAGAAGGCCCTAGACATAGCCCGCGGGATCGAAACTGATCTGAACCAGTTCCTAGAAACCATGAAGCCACTCACAGACGCTGGAAAGCTTGCCTGCGTCTTGTTTCAGCTACCCCCCTTCCTAAGATTCAATCCCCAACGACTGGAATCCTTTCTTTCTCTCCTACCGGACACGCCCAGTTTCGCAGTGGAGTTCAGACATAGCTCTTGGCTGAAGGAGGAGACATTCAAGCTGCTGGAAAGGCATCGAGTAGCCTACACAATAGTTGACGAGCCACTTCTCCCTCCTGTGATCCATGTCACGTCGGATCTTGCCTATGTCCGGTGGCATGGAAGAGGAGAGAAACCATGGTTCAACTACAAGTACTCAGAGGAGGAGCTGCAGGAATGGGTTCCGAAAGTTGGAAAGACTACGGAAAAGGCAAAGAAGGTTGTGGGCTACTTCAACAACCACTTCCACGGCTATGCTCCTGAGAACTGCCTCCAGATAATGCAGATGTTGGGCATTTCGGTGCCACATCACGATGCGGCCCTAAGAAGGCTTACGCTCTTCAGAAAACGTGGGAAAGTGGCGCCTGAAGAGCAGACATTGGACGCTTGGACCAGCACCGCCAAAGCGAAAGATGAACTGCTTCTGAGTTTCGCTTCACAAGAGGTCTTGGAGGCGGCACAAGCCATACCAGACAAGGATTTCTCATTGCGCGAAGACACGTCAAGACGACTTGCAGCCTACATAGGCGACACGACAGCAGACATCGACCTTAAGGAACACACGATTGTCCACCGTTGCCCGACATGGTCCAAGTCAGTCTCAGAGAAGAGATTCTGCCCACACATCGCTAAGCTCTTTCTAAGCATCGACCCAGAGAGAAGCAGAAGCGTACTGTCCCTGATCAGGAAAACTCTGGCAGAATGGAAGTTTGAGTCCAGATTCTCGGTGGAGTTTCCATCCAAACGAACACCGTGACAACGTAGCCTTCGCGAGACAGTGCGTTCCTTTACTCTTCAGCGTAACGAAGTCATTTGTGATACTGTTGTCTTCGCTCGTCATTCTCCAATGTGCAAGGGCCCATCTCACATTAGCAAGCACGAGCTTCGACACTCATTGGCTTGGGAGCTGGAGTCACGATCACGCTTTCTTCATCCCTCGTCTCTTCCGAAGAACAACCATGACTGCAGTTGCCGTGAGTATCGTCACTACACTCGCTACCATAACCATTGGCGCTACTCCCATGGGGGCGGCCGAGACTGCTGATTCAGTTGATACAGTCAATTGGGTCGATTTCTGAGCGAGACTGAATGCATTCGTGGCGAAGACTATCGCCTGTCGATAGTCCGCTTGAGACAACGAGTTCCTTGCTCGTTCCAGTTCCTTAAGCGCATCACTCAGCCCTTCCATACGTCCTTCTCTTCTAGCCTCAGCCGTCTTCGTCTCTGCCTGCTTGATGCGGGCCGCGGCCTCCAAGGCGTACTCTCTCGCTTCTTCCACGCAGTCAGCCTTGGTAAGATGAACCAAATATCCGTCTTCTGCTTTCTGAAGGACAACTAATCCCGCACCTCTCTCCACATCCTTGAAGATGGGGTTTTTGCCTGGACCTACGTCGAACGGTGCATCGTCAAGCGTCTTCGTGGCGGGATCGCCATCCACTAGTCGCACTGGGCCGTCTCCCGATGCCACCAGTTCATCCACGTAGCTTACAAGCACTCCGCTATTCGGGAGAACTGAGTCGTAACCAATTCTCTCGCGCACCTCGACAACATAGTACTGCTTCGAATCGATCTGAATCTTGACAACCATTGTCTCATTGGAAAGAGATTCGAGTGAATGAATCTTGATTGATTTCACCTCTCCGGGCCGGACTGTCTGTATGCCTGAGAAAGGAATCCATCCCAGGGTCATTTTGCACCAGCCAAGCATGTTGGGCCTCTCCGTGCTTCTCGACATCAACCCATAAGGGCCGACATAGATCGCGGCTTCAACGTATACTCCCAGTCCGGCCGCGATAGCGTAGTCGTACAGGTCCGGCAGGCCAAGTTGATGGCCAAGTTCATGAGCGAACGTCCCCCAAGCCGTGTACTCAGTCTGCACCGTTATTCTCTCCACAGTGACACCGTCATTGGTTCTGATCATCGGAGTCGTTGAGTATGCCCAGACAGTTGCCCTTCCTGCCGCCAATATAACCACGACATCATACCGCGAGAAATCCACAACACTGTCAGCTAACTGAATCACGTCTCTTTCGAAGACCCTTCTCTTCTCACTCGGAGAACCCCAATTCGAAATGCCGTAGCTGCTCGCGGACTTTGGCAGCTCTATCCAATCGGCAACGTAGCCTTCCACTGCAAGTTGGTTGTACGATGCTTCCTTGTAGTACGAGCGGAGCTCCTGAAAGACCCTTCTCGAGATCTCTTCACGTTTAGTGTGATGTTTCACATCTGGGAATTCCACAGGCAGAGCCAGAATGGAGCATTTTCCCGTCGTCGGCGGGAAACGAGCGATGAGAGAACTCCTCTGAACATTGACTGCCTGTGTCTCAGCACTTTTCTTATCATCTGAGTAGGCCCCGGCTGGAGTGGTTCTGGTTATTCTGAGGGGACCTGAAACGGAGATCCTGAGCCTGATCTTCTCGATGACTCTTGAAGTCGACCAACTGACAGCCCATTCATAGCTGTCGTAATCCCATTTCACCGTGTACTCATAAGTGAATCCATAGCTCTCGCCTAGAGCCATGGATCTCCTGAAGACCACTTTGAGTGTAGGAGATTCCTCATCTCCACGATTCAGCTCATAGACAAGATCGCCCGCCGAATCATAAACCCCTGTAATTGAAAAAGTGTAACCTGGGCTCACGAGGCGAGAGTCAAGACCGAGAGCTGAACTGTTCAATCCCTTGACCTGCAGGTTCCGGATGATAATGGAGTATCGGGCACGTATCTCTCGAGGAGAGATCACGTGCACACTAGAATATACATACTGATACACATAGTCGTGTGACATAGACAACTGAGCCGGCACATTGATCTGATGAGTTGAAGCAGTTGCGACTAGAATGGTAAGTATGAGAATTGAGACTCTCCTCATGTGGCTGCACGCTCGAACTTCGATTCTTGGATTGTTTCATATTAGTGCTTATGGCTGAATTCTGATTCAAGAACAGCGGGATGTCGACCGGTGCTCGCCGCGCGCATTGGCCAAAAGAGATAGACTAATAGCTTTCTGCGATCGCTTGCAGGATCTCGATCGACTCAGGAAGATCAGATGAATACTTCGTCTTGGCTAGGGAGCAGATGTGGAACGATGAGCAAACCCGTTGAAACGAAGCTCGTGGCATTTGTTGCCGCAATGGGTGCCCTATCAAACGTACTAGGGTTCATAGTAGTCCCGGTGGGTCCCATGACGTTGCACCTCATACAGCTACCGATCGTCTTCTCAGGATTAGCTGTGGGCCCCTTCGCAGGTGGACTTGTGGGTTTCTTCGGTGCTTTCGTCATGGCTTTCACGCTATCTAAACCGAACCCTTACATAGTTGTCGGAAATGCGATTCTCGGGTTTCTTACGGGCACGTTCTACTCCAAGCTGAGACATATGTCCCGCAGGTCGATTCTTCCTCAGGTGATCTCTGTTGTTCTTGCATACGCGCTTCAGATGCCCTATGTCTATGTCACTGATGTCTATCTCATGGGAATGCCAAGTCCAGTCGTACTAAGTATTCTCGTCGTGCTTCTCGTCGAGGACGTGATGAGCACGATGATATCGCATGTGATCTTGTACCGCGTCAACATCAACGAATTCCTCTCACAACACTAGCGGCGGGTTCCATTGCTTCACACATGTTCGAGAAGTCGACACGAATGTCAACAACCTTAACTACACATGCTATCCACGAGGTAACGGGCATAGCCTATGCAACGCAAAGCGATCACAGCCAACTGGATTGAGCAGACCGTCCGAGACTTCCTAGATGATCCAGCGAGCAATTCGCTTGGAGGGCACTTCAAAGAGAAGGCCTGGGATCTGCCTATTGTAGGCTTCTCTAACGGAGGAGACCCGCTTTACCAGAAGCTGAAAGAAGACATCGGCCAGTTCTATTGGACGCCGATAGAACTGTTCCGGAAGACATTTTCAGACTCCAAAGCGACAGCAGATGAACTTACAGTCATCTGCTGGATTCTACCTCAAACCGAACCCACAAAATCGGACAACAGAAAGGAGCTTGTCCACGTTTCGGAGAGATGGGCTAGATCCCGCACCTTCGGAGAAGTGATCAACGACAACCTTCGCAGGCATCTGGTGGAGAAACTCCGAGAAGCAGGATACGAAGCTGTGGCGCCTATCGTTTCTCCTTTCTGGGAGCGAAGAACCTCAGAGAAGTACGGCTTTGCTTCCACTTGGTCAGAACGCCACGCGGCATACGTCTCCGGCCTGGGCACATTTGGATTGAGTGATGGACTCATAACGCCTGGAGGAATGGCTATGCGATGCGGTTCCGTGATAGCACGGATCAAGATCCCTCCAACCGAAAGGCCATACAAAGGTCATCACGAATACTGTCTTTTCTACAAGGAGCAGATCTGCGGGAGATGCATCGCCCGATGTCCGGTCGGAGCCATAACAAAGAAAGGCCACGACAAGGTGAAGTGCCAAGACTACCTTCACCAGAAGATGAATGAATACGTGAAAGCCAACTTCGGATTCGAAGGTTACGGATGCGGCTTATGCCAGACCAAGGTTCCCTGCGAATCCAAGATTCCCACCCCATCAGATTTGAAGCAAGAGGCTCCTTGAGGAACTGTCGAGAATCTAGACCAGAGATTCAGAAAAAAGGGAAAGCATTGTCTTGCGCTAAGAAGAGGCTACATACTAGACGCAGTGTGAACGGATTTTCATCGTTCAGGGAATTGGTGCCAGACAGGATCAAAGAAATCACCGATGAAACGGAGCTGTGCTTCTGGATCGCACATAGATACGCGGGCATGGTCAAGATTATTAGGGAACGATATTTCGATAAGGTGCGCAGTGAGGGATTCGCACGAGGTACCGGAACTTTGGTAAACTGAACTGGCAAGTCTCGGCTCTAGGATTTGGAGCAATGAGGCTGCCAGTCCGAGATGGAGATGCTGCCAAGATCGATGAGCCCGAAGCCATCAAAATGATAAGGTACGCCATTGATCACGGTGTGAACTACGTGGATACAGCCTATGGCTACCACAGAGGCAACAGTGAGTTTCTGGTCGGGAAGGTGTTGCAGGACGGGTATCGTGAGAAAGTCAGGCTAGCCACCAAGATGCCAACATGGCTTGTCAACTCTCAGAAAGACATGGACAAGTATCTGAACGAGCAGCTTGGCAAACTACAGGTGGATCACGTAGACTTCTACCTGCTCCACGGCCTTAACAAGGAGCGATGGCCAAAACTGAAGCAGCTAGATGTATTCGGCTGGGCAGAGAGGAAAATAAGAGAGGGAAAGATCGGTCACCTCGGCTTCAGTTTCCACGACGAATACCCCATACTCAAGGAGATCATGGACAGCTACGACAGATGGACGCTCTGCCAAATCCAATACAACTACATGGATACAGATTATCAGGCTGGAACAAAGGGGCTTAGGTACGCCGCCTCCAAAGGTCTCGCAGTTGTCGTGATGGAACCAATAGCGGGCGGGAAACTAGCCATCAAACCACCAAGAGAGATTCAAGCTCTTTGGGACAAGTCAAACCTCAAGACCACGCCTGCAAGCCTGGCCCTGCGTTGGGTCTGGAACCAGCCGGAAGTATCCATAGCGCTAAGCGGCATGAGCACCCTCCAACAGGTCATGGAGAACGTGGAGACAGCCAATGTCTCTGGTCCAGACACACTAAGCAAAGAGGAACAGGAACTAGTCACCCAACTTGTGACGGCGTACAAGGGCCTTGGATTCATCGGTTGCACAGGCTGCAGGTACTGTGTGCCCTGCCCTCAAGGAGTAAACATTCCTCAGATATTCTCCTTCTACAACGAATACTTCGTGAGAGACAGGGACGACGCGATCAAGAACAAGTACTGGGAACACATTACGCCGGAAAGCCAAGCCAAACGATGCGCAAGATGCAAGAGATGTGAAGAACTCTGTCCACAAAGGCTACCGATACCAGAACTCCTCAGCAAAGCCGCACAACTCTTCGAACAGGACCTTCCGCAACGTGCAGCACGCTGACGCGAACTTGCCAGCTCAGAGAACATGGGACCCAAACCCTTGATCAACAATCGAGGGCTGGAATAGCTCCACGAGACCAGCAGAGGTCGAGAGGAGTAGTCAATGCAAGAGTCTGAGACCAAGGATTTAGTTCGAGAGTTGTGGACGCTTGGGTTTCGATGTGGAACTCATTCGACTCAATTATCGTAGACTGACTCTTTCTCAAAGATTCGAGGCCGACATGCTCCTCCTCGGAGAAACAAGGGATTATCAAAGGCATAGAAGCGATTCGCAGACACCATGAAGAGTCTGGCTTCGTTGAAGGAGGCAATGCTCAACGCGGGTCAGTCACATTGGTCCATGTACAACCAGGAGCCGACAACCGTATCGCTCACGCTCACTTCCAATTACTGAAGTCCTGAAGGAACGATCTAGACGGGCCGCTTGTGGAGATCTTCGGTTGACTTGCTTTCTTAACCAATCAGGGATTGAATATCAATAGGAGGTAGTTCAAGTAACTTGCAATGCTCACCCATAGTAGATACGGGACGAGTAGAAGCGCAGCAGTCTTTGAGACCTTGAGGAAAAAGACGATAGTAAGGGCAATCGCGATCCACATCACGATGATTTCGATTAGACCCAACAATGGCGACTTCAAGCCGAAGAACAGATATGACCATAGAATGTTCAGCACAAGCTGAACGCCGAACACCACGACGGATCTTCTTACAGCAATCTTGTCCAGTCCAGCTTTCCAGACAATGAAGAGAGAAATTCCCATCAGGAGATAGAGCGTTGTCCATACTGGTCCGAAAATCCAGTTGGGCGGAGCAAAGTCCGGCTTACGAAGTCCAGCGTACCATGTCGATATGGCGGGAGTGGTGAAGATGGATCCGACAATGCCTGCACCCTCGCATATCGCAACGGCAATGATCAAGCGAACATAAGCCCTGCTTCTGCCCTTTTCCATTATCGCTTCTCCCACATTCAGGTACGCTAGCCTGCCAATAATCATATCTCATCAACAACGAGTGTGATGTCTAGTGAAGGTTACCTGTTCGCTGAAGACATGAGCAGAAACTAGACACTTGCACGAAGTGTTTCTCGAAATCTGTTCTTCTCGTGACATGCTTAAGATCTAGTAACAGTATGGTCTACGACACATTGCAGAGGAAGTGTGTTGTCTGTGGTTTCGTGTGGCAAATGTGGATCTGAGTTGCCTGAAGCGGCAAAGTACTGTCCTGTATGTGGAGAATCTACTGGGAAGACTGCTGTAGAGGAATTCGAGGTAGCCTCTGACGAATTGGTGAAGAAGATCAAAGAGCTCATTCATGAGGGAAACGTGACCAAGATAATTGTTGAGAATGACAAAGGAGAGAAGCTCCTTGAGATTCCTGCAACAGTGGGCGTTATAGGTGCACTTCTCGCTCCGTGGGTCGCGGCATTAGGAGCCATCGCCGCAGTCGCTGCGAACTGCAAGATCAAAGTTGAGAGAAGAGCATAGGCCAAAGACCCTTCAATGACTGCCACGTTTTCCTCTAACATGGATCTCTAAGGCACACATTTCCACAGGATCTGCGCTAGATTGATACGTGAGAACATGACTCTCCGTTGGTTCAAATCCCACATCGATGATGACTTGTGGTGGCACGATGATCATTGAGCTACATGAAAAGAAGTTCACGAAAGAAATCGTCGAGCCTCGCAAATCGGCAGTAGTACTATTCTACATGCCACGCTGCCCTTACTGCATTGAATTCATGCCGAGATTTCTTGAACTCTCAGAGAAGATTGAGATGACTGTTGCCCAGGTGGACATCTCTAGCTACGACAGTG
>Ga0315282_10001520_pt1 | contig 43449 bp, 35 predicted proteins | sample YL17G07_20_MG_FD_203693 | JGI IMG/M metagenome (GOLD analysis project Ga0315282, IMG submission 203693) | Sediment microbial communities from Yellowstone Lake, YNP, Wyoming, USA - YL17G07_20 | ecosystem: Environmental > Aquatic > Freshwater > Lake > Sediment | place: USA: Wyoming | collected... | reverse complement strand
CTCAACCAGAGGCTGGAGCAGGCACTAAGCAGTGTCATCGCGGCCAACGTCTTAAAGCTTACCCCGGAACTACCGGCGATACTGGCGGCTCATGTCTGGGTCTCCGGCGCCCAGGTAGGCTCGGAGAGGTCAATGACCATCGGGCAGGAGCATGCCTTGTTACTGAGCGATGTTGCTCAGCCTGCCTTTGATTATATTGCCCTGGGTCATATTCATAAACACCAGGTTTTGAGCAGTAACCCGCCAGTGGTTTATCCCGGTAGTCTGGAGCGGCTTGACTTCAGTGAGGAGAAGGATGAAAAGGGCTTTTATCTAGTAGAAATTGAGCCGAATAAGGAGAGGGGTAAGAGGCTTACTTCTTTTGACTTCCACCCGGTGAGCGGGCGGCGCCTTCTTACGATTAATGTCAATATTAAGCCAGAGGATGAACCAACAACGGTGGTGCTCAAGGCTATTGCCGAGCAGCAAGACAAGGTGAAGGATGCTATCGTCCGGCTGAGCATCAGCCTGCCGGCGGAAGTTGAAGGGCAATTCAGGGACAATGAAATCAGGGACGGCCTGAAAGAGGCCCACTACCTTACCATTGCCAAGGAGATTAAGCGGGTCCCCCGCCTCAGGCTGGGGAAGTGGACGGCTGAGGAAATCACCCCCCTTGATGCTTTTAAGGCTTATCTGGAGTCAAAAAAAATGTCTCCAGAACGAGCCAAGCTCTTGCTTGAGTATGGGGAGAGGCTTATCCAGGAGCAGGGGACTAAATAGGGAATCGATTATATACCGCAACTGCAATTGCTTGACTTCTCATTTGCCGATAAGATATACTGCTTATGGTTCAAGAGTTGAAGGTCTAACACCGGCGACATAAGCTTATTTGTGGTCAGCGAGACCGAGCTAAGCTTGAGAGTTTTCTCCCGAAGTCTTAGCTCTAATTATGCCTGAAGCAAGATTCCAATGAAGATTGCTATTAGTGGTAAAGGCGGGGTAGGGAAGACCATACTAGCCTCGCTCCTTTCCCGGACATTCGCTGAGGCTGGCTACTCCGTTTTAGCTATAGATGCTGACCCCAATTCTAATCTGGCGGCTACCCTCGGCTTTCCCCACCCTGATGAGATAACCCCAATATCTGAGATGCGCGCCCTTATTGAAGAGCGGACCGGAGCACCAGCTGGTCAAGTCGGGGGCTTTTTTAAGCTAAATCCCAGGGTTGATGATTTGCCCGATAAGTATTTTCAGGAACATAACGGCATCAAACTGATGGTGATGGGGCAAATTAAGAAGGGGGGGACTGGTTGCTATTGCCCGGAGAATGCCTTGCTTCAAGCCCTGATTACCCATCTTTTGCTGGAACGAGATGAAGTAGTTATTCTGGATATGGAGGCCGGGGTGGAGCATCTGGGACGGGCCACCGCCAGGGCAGTGGATAAGTTGATTATAGTGGTGGAGCCGGGCAGAACAAGCGTTGAGACGGCTAAAAGAATCAATAAACTGGCAGGGGAGATTGGTTTGCATAATATCGCCATAGTGGCCAACAAAATCCGAAGCCAAGCAGATAAGGAATTCCTGACCTCCAGCCTTTCCGGTTTTAAATTCCTCGGTTTCATCCCCTATGACCAGGCGATAGTTGAGGCTGACGTTAACAATCGTCCCGTCCTTGATGCCAGCCAGCCGGTTATCAGTGAAGTAAGAAAAATCTATAACGCCTTATTGCCAACTAAGGTCTTGTAAGTTAAAAATATTAAAAGGAAAGGGGTTCTTATGGCTTACGACGTGTCAAAGATGGCGGACTGGCAGATTGCCGAAGCTGCCGAAGAGCACATGCCAACTCCAGAGGAGTGGCAAGCAAAACTGGGGCTAAAAAAGGATGAACTACTTACCTATGGGAAGGTAGCCAAGCTTGACTTTTTGAAGATTATGGAAAGGCTAAAGAATAAGCCAGACGGCAAGTACATTGAGGTGACGGCGGTTACCCCCACCCCCCTGGGCGAAGGGAAGACAACGACCACCATGGGTCTTATGGAGGGGCTGGGCAAGCAGGGAGAAAACGTCGGTGGCTGCATCCGCCAGCCCTCAGGCGGCCCGACCATGAATGTCAAGGGCACTGCCGCCGGTGGCGGCAACGCCATACTTATCCCCCACACCGAATTCTCCATGGGTCTTACCGGCGATATCAATGACATCATGAATGCCCACAATCTGGCGATGGTAGCCCTTACTGCCAGGATGCAGCACGAGCGTAACTACGATGACGCCCAGCTGGCCAGGCTCAGCAAGATGCGCCGCCTTGATGTTGACCCCACCCGGATAGAGATGGGCTGGATTATGGACTTCTGCGCCCAGAGCCTGCGCAACATAATCATCGGCATCGGCGGGCGCATGGACGGCTTCCTGACGGAGTCCAAGTTCGGCATCGCCGTAAGCTCGGAGCTGATGGCTATATTATCTATTGTCCGTGACCTGGCTGACCTGCGCAAGAGGCTGGCTGAGATTACTGTAGCCTTCGATAAGAAGGGGAATCCCATTACCACGGCCGACCTGGAGGTAGCCGGCGCTATGACCGCCTGGATGCGCAACACCATTAACCCCACCCTTTGCTGCACCGCCGAGTACCAGCCCTGCATGGTGCATGCCGGCCCATTCGCCAACATTGCCGTCGGGCAGTCATCAATCATTGCTGACCGCCTCGGCTTAAAGATGTTTGATTATCATGTTACCGAGAGCGGCTTTGCCGCTGACATTGGCTTCGAAAAATTCTGGAATGTCAAGTGCCGCTATAGCGGTCTCAAGCCGCATGTCTCAGTACTTACCACCTCAATCAGGTCACTGAAGATGCACGGCGGCGGCCCCAAGGTAGTTGCCGGTGTTGCCCTGCCTGATGCCTATAAGAAACCAGCGCCGGAGTTAGTCGAGAAGGGCTGCGCCAACATGCTGCACCACATTAATACCATCAGGACGGCCGGCATCAACCCGGTAGTGTGCATCAATATGTTCCCCACCGATACTAAGGAGGAGGTTGCCATAGTTCGCAAGGCAGCCGAGGCGGCGGGAGCCCGCTGTGCCGTTTCCACCCATTTTTCTAACGGTGGCGATGGTGCCCTGGAACTGGCTGACGCCGTTAAGGAAGCCTGCAAGGAGAAGAACGATTTTAAGTTCCTCTATCCCATGGAGATGAAGCTGAGGGAGAGGGTTGATAAGGTGGCTAAGGTGGTCTATGGGGCTGATGGCGTGTCCTGGGCTTCTGAGGCCGAAGCCAAGGCTAAAGCCTTTGAGGCTGACCCCAAGTATGATGAGTACGCTACCATGATGGTCAAGACACATCTAAGCCTTACTCATGACCCGTCCATTAAGGGCGCGCCCAAGGGCTGGATACTTCCCATTCGTGATATATTGATTTACTCAGGGGCGAAATTCCTCTGCCCGATGGCGGGGATCATCAGCCTGATGCCGGGAACCGGTTCCGACCCCGCCTTCAGGAAGGTAGATGTTGATGTCAAGACGGGTAAGGTCAAGGGACTGCATGAGGTAGATTAAAAGCAGAGCAAAGGATGTTATTTTGAGTTTTTCTATTGCGGTAGCGGGAAAGGGCGGTAGCGGGAAGACTTCTATAGCCAGCATTATCATTCGCTATTTAAAAAATGCTGGCTTAGGACCGATTCTAGCCGTTGATGCTGACCCCAATGCCAACCTCGGGGAGAGCCTGGGACTTGACATAAAACAAACGGTGGGCAAGATACTTTATGACTTTCAGCGGGACAAGATAAACATTCCCCCGGGGATGACCAAGGAGGCTTATTTAGAGTATAAATTAAACGAGGCCATGGTGGAAACGAAAGGGCTTGACCTTTTGACCATGGGTAGAGGAGAGGGCCCGGACTGCTACTGCTATCCCAATACTATCCTGAGGAAATTCGTCGACACCCTGTCGGAGAACTACGCCTATATGGTTATGGATAACGAGGCAGGAATGGAGCATCTTTCCCGGGGCACGACTAACGATATTGACGAACTGCTTATAATCTCTGACCATTCGGTGAAGGGTGTGAGGACTGTGGCGCGGATAAGGAATCTGGTCAGTGAACTCAAGCTCTTGGTGAAGAGACAGTCGGTGGTAATCAATTTTGCCCCGGCAAAGCTAGACCCTCTCGTTATTGCCGAGCTGGATAAGCTTGGAATCAGCCCCGTCGCCATTATACCCTTTGATGAAGAGGTATATCAGTATGACCTCAAGCTGAAGCCGCTTCTTGGCCTGCCCGATGCTTCAAAGGCAGTGACGGCTGTTAATACTCTGATGTATAAGCTGCTTAAACCCGAGAAAATCCAGATGAAAAGGGGGTAGAGATGACCGCGCAACTTATTAAGGGCGCCGAGGTCGCCACACAGATTCGCGAAGAACTGAAACGGGAGATTGCCGAGCTCAAGGCAAAGCATAACGTTGTGCCTGGGCTAGCTACTGTCCTTGTCGGCAGCGACCCCGCCTCACAGGTCTACGTCGGCGCTAAGGAGAAGACCTGCCAGGAGCTGGGTATCTACTCGGAAAGGCATGACCTCCCGGAGAGTACCACCCAGAAAGAGCTTATTGCCCTGGTGCAGAAGCTTAACAAGAACCCTAAGATTAACGGGATTTTAGTCCAGCTCCCCCTGCCCAAGCACCTGAATGAAGAAGAAGTCCTCTACGCTATTGACCCCAAGAAGGATGTTGACGGCTTCCACCCGGTGAACGTGGGCAGGCTGATGATAGGGGAGCCGGACTATATACCCTGCACCCCGGCTGGCATCCAGCAGCTTCTGATTCGCTCCGGCACCAAGATTGACGGGGCCGAGGTGGTCGTCGTCGGCAGGAGCAATATCGTGGGTAAGCCAATAGCCAACATCCTGCTGCAAAAGAGGCCGGGGGCTAATGCCACGGTAACTATCTGTCATACCGGGACCAGGGACTTGGCTTTCCATACCAGGAGGGCGGACATATTAATCGTGGCTGCGGGCAAGCCCAAGGCTATTACCGCCGATATGGTCAAGGAAGGCGTCGTCGTTATTGATGTCGGCGTCAACGAGATTGGCAAGACGCCAGAAGGCAAGAGAATCCTCGTTGGTGACGTTGACTTTGACGCCGTCAAGGAGAAGGCTAAGGCTATCACCCCGGTCCCCGGTGGGGTGGGACCGATGACCATAACCATGCTTATGTTGAATACAGTAAAGGCGGCAAAGATAGCCGCCGGCATAGCCTAGGAGGCAAGGGATGAAATATGAGGTTGAGAAGAAGAAGGCACCGGGCAGGGAGGAGGTAGAGGTGCTGGGAGCCACCTTTGAGGAAGGCAAGCCTGAGGGTGAGGGGCTGGGGAAGTGGAGGCAGAAACTGGAAAGCAGGGAGGAGAGGCTCAAGTACCTGCAAAGCGGCGAGCGCTACTGGTATGGCCAGGAGTGGTACGGCAGTGAGAAACGAAAGAAACCGGCTTGAGTGAGGAGGTTGTAGGATGGCATTTGAAATCCCTAAAACAGCATATAGCGGCAGGATTAAAGAAATAAAGCTGGGCGGCGGTGACAAGGTGGTAACGGTCGGCGGGGAGACATGCTACCCCTTCTACCTCTTTGAGGGGGAGATGCCCCACCCCCCCCGCATCGCCATGGAGGTGTGGGATATGCCCCCCGTTGACTGGGCTAAGGCTGCCCTTGAACCCTTTGCCGGGGTAACCAATGACCCGGTGGCCTGGGCGAACAAGTGCATTAAGGATTACGGGGCGGAGATGATTTGCCTGCAACTAATTAGCACCGACCCCAATGGGCTTAACCGGGGGGCAGATGAAGCCACCGAGGTGGTCAAGAAGGTAGCCGATGCTATCACTGTTCCCCTAATCGTCTGGGGAACGGCTAACCCTGAGAAAGATACCGAGGTGTTGAGGAAGGTAGCCGAGGTCTGCCAGGGGAAAAGTTTGATTATCGGACCGGCGGAAGAGGGCGACCACAAGAAGATTGGCGCCGCCGCTATCGGTTACCACCATACAGTTATTGCCTCAACGCCGATAGACATAAACCTGGCCAAGCAGCTTAATATCCTCCTGGGTAACCTTGGCATCCCCGATGAGCTGATTATCGTCGACCCCACGGTCAGTTGCATCGGCTACGGCATTGAGTATTGCTACTCGGTAATGGAGAGAATGAGAATGGCCGGGCTAACCCAGCAGGATGAGAAGCTGCAGTTCCCCCTTATTTGCAATATATCCAGAGAGGTCTGGAAGACCAAAGAGGTACATCTTGCCGATGGTGAGCTTAATATGGGGGATGCCAGGAAGCGGGGAATCCTGCTGGAAGCAATGTCAGCCATGGTCCTGCTCCTGGCGGGGGGGGACGTGCTCGTTATGAGGCACCCTGAGGCAATACAATTGGTTCGGGAGATGATAGCTGAATTGTTAGAAAGGGGATAAGCCAATGGCAGAAATAGAAAACAAGAGCGCTGATAGCGCCAGCGTTGAGATGATTGAGAAGGCAGCTAAAGACGGGGTTAACACTGCCTTTGACCGGGCGGAGACAACAAAACCCTGCCCCATAGGTGCCGATGGTAGTTGCTGCAAGAACTGCGCTATGGGGCCATGCCGCGTGCCCTTGCCCAAGGGGAAGAAGGAGACGCCCGAGGAGAAAAAGAAAAGAAGGGGCGTCTGCGGGGCTACGGCGGAGACAATTGCCGCCCGTAACTTCATCCGCATGGTAGCCGGCGGGGCAGCGGCCCACTCCGACCATGGTCGGGGGGTGGCTGAACTCTTCCTTGCCGTTGCCAAGGGGGAAGCTCCAGGCTATGAGATAAAGGACGAGCAGAAATTACTGCAGGTAGCCCTGGACTGGGGGGTAGAAATCGGTAACCGCAGCAACCAGGAGATAGCCGTTGACATCGGCAATATCGCCCTGGGCGAGTTTGGCCGGCAGGAGGGAGAGCTTCTCTTCGTGAAGAGGGCGCCGCTCAAGCGCCAGGAGTTATGGCGTAAGCAGGGGGTTGCCCCCCGGGGCATAGACCGAGAAATCGTTGAGATAATGCACCGCACCCATATGGGGGTTGACCAAGATTATAAAAACCTGCTCAAGCAGGGGGTCAGGGCGTCTCTGGCTGATGGCTGGGGAGGCAGTATGATTGCCACCGAGCTTCAGGATATCCTCTTTGGCACCCCGGCGCCGGTCATCGGCAGGGTAAACCTTGGCGTGCTCAAGAAGGACGAGGTAAATCTCGTCATCCACGGGCACGAGCCCTTGCTTTCCGAGATGATTGTCGCTGTCTCCCGAGAGCCAGCGATGTTAGAATTAGCCAAATCCAAGGGGGCTAAGGGGGTAAATTTAGCCGGGATATGCTGCACAGCTAACGAGATACTGATGCGCCACGGTGTGCCGCTAGCCGGTAATTTCCTGCAGCAGGAGCTGGCTCTGGTCACCGGGGCGGTGGATGCCATGGTGGTGGATGTGCAGTGTATTATGCAGTCCCTGCCCGACATCGCCCAGTGCTACCATACCAAGATTATCACCACCTCGCCCAAGGCTAAAATCCCGGGGGCAATGCACATTGAGTTTGATGAGCATAATGCCATAGAGTCAGCCCGGGCTATAGTCAAGGCAGCCATTGAGAATTTCCCCAACCGTGGTAAAAATATTGATATCCCCGATAAGCAGAGCGACCTGGTGGCGGGCTTCAGCCATGAGACCATAAACTACCTGCTGGGTGGTCTATTCCGAGCCTCTTATCGACCATTAAATGACAACATCATCAACGGCCGAATCAGGGGTGTAGCTGGCGTTGTTGGCTGCAATAACCCCAGGGTTACCCATGATGCCATCCATGTGGCAATGATTAAGGAACTGATAAAGAACGACGTATTGGTGGTTCAGACTGGCTGTAGCGCCATGGCAGCGGCTAAGGCGGGGCTGATGACCCCGGAGGCAGCAAAGTATGCCGGCGAAGGTTTAGCTTCGGTATGCGAAGCCGTCGGCATTCCGCCGGTATTGCACGTTGGCTCCTGTGTTGATAACAGCCGAATACTGATGGCAGCTACCGCCATGGTTAAGGACGGTGGCCTGGGTGATGACATCAGCGACCTGCCTGTAGCCGGGGCTGCCCCGGAGTGGATGAGCGAGAAGGCAATATCTATCGGTCAGTACTTCGTTGCCTCAGGGGTATTCACTGTCTTTGGTGTTACCTGGCCAACCCTGGGTAGCGAGGAAGTAACCAACTTCCTGTTCAAGGACTTTGAAGAAATGTATGGCGGGATGTGGGCTTTTGAGCCTGACCCGATTAAGGCGGCCTACCTTATGATTGAGCATATTGACAGAAAGCGCAAGGCTCTGGGCATTGATAAGGCTAGAGAGCGAATACTCTATGATATGGAGATGAGACGGGAGCTTGAAGCCGTCTGAGCATCTATTGAGGATTGGAGGCTAAGATGTCAAAGATTATTGCCTCGGCAGCAATTAATGGGGCTTACAAGATTATTGAGAGAGCGGAAAAGAAGTGGCAAGAGGCTATGGACAAATGGGGAGCCAATGAGCCGGTAGGCTTCCCCAATACCGCCTACTATCTGCCGATAATCTATGGAATCCTGGGAACTAAAGTGGAGAAGCTGGGCGATATGGAGCGGGTACTGAAAAGGTGCCGTTTTCTTCTCCCCCCGCCGGTGAGGGAAACATGTCCTCTACCTTATCTGGCACCAGCCCTTGACGCCGGTATGGCAACCCTCTTCGCCGAGGAGATAATAGAAGCCATAAGGTACCTGGAACAACCCGACTTTTATACCAAGCAGGAAGAACCGATAGATAGCAATATCTGGCTGGGGGCGGCTGATGATGTCATCCTGAGGAAGAGGGGGATTGAGTTTGTTGACGGCACTGCCCCCGGTTTTGCCGCTGTTGTTGGTGCCGCCCCGACCAATGAGATGGCAGTGAACATCGCCCGCGAGCTTCAGAAGGTCAACCAGTATGTCTTTATGTGTGCCGAATATAACGGGAAGAGGTTCGCCGAGCAGCTGGTGGAGGCCGAGGTGCAGATTGGCTGGCCTACGAGGCTGGTCTCCTTTGGCCCCGATATTAGCGCTGCCGCCTTCGCTATGGGCTTCGCCACCAGGGCGGCGATGTCCTTTGGTGGTATTGAGCCCGGCGATTACCGTAAGATACTTATCTATAACAAGGACCGTGTCTTTGCCTTCGTTTTGCCCCTGGGCTATGTTACCGATGAGTGGTATGCTAATGCCGCCGGGGCAGTCAACTGGGGATTCCCCACCATTGCCGATACCCCGATACCCGAGATTTTACCCACCGGCATTTGCACCTACGAGCATGTTGTCTCCAACATCCCCCACGACAGGATAGTGGCCAAGGCGATAGAGGTAAGAGGGCTGAAGGTTGCCGTAGCTGAGGTGCCGGTCCCCGTAGCCTATGGTCCTGCCTTTGAGGGTGAGCGGGTGCGGGGGGAGGACATCTACCTTGAGTGCGGCGGTGGCAGGACACCAATGGTGGAATGGGTTACCACCAAGCGGATGGAAGAGGTTGAGGATGGGAAGGTTGAGGTTATTGGTCCGGAGATGACTGATGTCCCGGCTGGCTCCAGACTGCCCCTGGCGATAGCGGTTGAGGTTGCCGGGAGACAGATGCAGGAGGACTTTGAACCTATCCTGGAAAGACAAATTCATCACCTGGTGAACTATGCCCAGGGGCTAATGCACATCGGGCAGAGGGATATTGCCTGGCTGCGGGTGGCGAAACAGGCGGTGGAGAAGGGGTTCAGGCTGCACCACATCGGTGATATCCTCCATGCCAAGCTGCACCAGGACTTTGGCCGGATATTTGACAAGGTACAGGTAAAGCTCTATACCGAGGAAGATAAAGTAAAGGAGGTAGTGGAGAAGGCAAAGGCAACCTATGCCGCTCGAGATGCCCGAATTGAGGGCATGACCGACGAAGGTATTGAGACCTACTATTCCTGTACCCTATGCCAGTCCTTTGCCCCAAACCACGTTTGCGTTATTACCCCGGAGAAAACCGGGCTTTGCGGCTCCTATAACTGGATGGACTGCAAAGCTTCCTTTGAAATTAACCCCACCGGCCCCAATCAACCGGTGACCAAGGGGGAGGTCTTAGACGCCAGGCTCGGGCAGTGGAAGGGAGTGAACGATTTTATCTATAAGGCTTCCCGTGGAAACCTGGACCACTATAACATGTACAGCATAGTCTATGACCCGTGGACTACCTGCGGCTGCTGTGAATGTATTGCTGCCGTCCTCCCCCTGTGCAACGGGGTAATGACGGTAAATCGGGAGTATACCGGAGAAACCCCCTGCGGGATGAAATTCACCACTCTGGCGGGGACTATCGGCGGTGGCTTGAGCACCCCCGGCTTTGTTGGACATGGCAAGTATAATATCTGCCAGAGAAAGTTCGTCTTGGCCGATGGTGGTATAAAAAGAATGGTCTGGATGCCCAAGATGCTCAAGGAGGAGATTGCCGAGCGGCTTAAGGCGAGGGCTGAGGAGGTTGGCGTCCCTAACCTGCCGGATATGATTGCCGATGAGACGGTTGGCGTAACCGAGGAGGCGATTCTGCCCTTCCTGCAGGAGAAGGGCCACCCGGCAGTGACGATGGAGCCAATACTGGGCTAGGAAGGAGTGTGCGAAAATGGCGCTTACCGGGATTGAGATATTTAAGTTACTGCCCAAGACAAACTGTAAGGAATGCGGAGACCCTACCTGCCTTGCCTTTGCCATGAAGTTAGCGGCGGGCAAGGCGGAGCTTTCCGCCTGTCCCTATGTCTCTGAGGAGGCAAAAGCCAAACTGAGTGAGGCTGCTGCCCCGCCCATCATGCCGGTTACCATTGGCGTTGGCGATAGGGCACTGAAAATTGGCGGCGAGACGGTCATGTTCCGCCATGAAAAAAGGTTTGACAACCCCCCCGGTCTTGCCATCCTCATCAGCGACCAACTGGGTGATGATGAGATTGACGCTAAGCTGGGGAAATTCAATAGTCTTAAATATGAGAGGATAGGTCTCACCCTTCGCGGCAATCTGGTGGCGGTGAAAAGCGATTCCGGCGACGGCGCCAGATTTGCCGCTGTGGTCAGTAAAGTAAAGCAGAGTACCGATGGTGGTATTATCTTGATGAGCACTAACCCTGATGTCCTGGCGGCGGGACTGGCGGTCTGTGCTGAACGCAGACCACTGCTCTATGCCGCTAATGAAGAGAACCTGGATAAGGTGGCGGAGCTGGCTAAGGGGAGCTCCTGCCCGGTGGCGGTAAAAGCCTCCAGCCTGGAGAAGCTGGCAGAGCTGACGACTAAACTAACCAGCGCTGGGGTTAAGGACATCGTTATGGATTCCGGCTCAAGGACTCTGCGCCAGGCGTTTAATGACCAGGTAATCATCAGGAGTGCCGCCCTGACCAAGAAATTCCGCCCCCTTGGCTTCCCCACCATCGTTTTCCCCGGTGAGATGACCAATGACCCCATGAAGGAGGCGGTGATTGCCTCTGTTTTTGTGGCTAAGTACGGCGGCATTATCGTTCTCTCCGATTTTTATGGCGAGAGCCTTTTCCCACTCCTGGTGGAGAGGCTGAATATCTATACCGACCCCCAGCGACCGCTGGCAACCACCGAGGGAATCTACCCCATTGGCGCGCCTAAGGAAGACTCGCCGGTGCTTATCACCTCCAACTTTTCCCTCACTTATTTCATCGTCTCTGGAGAGGTAGAATCGAGCCGGGTCCCCAGCTGGCTCCTGGTCAAAGACACCGAGGGGCTTTCCGTGGTAACTGCCTGGGCGGCGGGAAAATTCGTCGCTGATACTATTGCCCCCTTTGTTAAGAAGTGTGGCATTGCCGATAAGGTCAAGCACCACAAGCTGGTAATCCCGGGGCATGCTGCTGCTGAGAGCGGAGGCCTGGAAGAGGAGCTACCCGACTGGGAGATTCTGGTTGGTCCCAGGGAGGGGTCTAATATCCCTGCCTATCTTAAGACGTGGAAGCCGTAGGAGTAAGAGAGATGATTCTTATTGGCGAGAATCTGAATATAATGTCACAGACCATCGGCCCGGCGCTGAGGGAGAGGAACCCCAAGCCGATTCAGGAACTGGCTAAGGCTGAGGCCGATGTTGATTATATTGACCTTAACATTGGCCCCGCCCGGAAGGCGGGGGATGAATTGATGGATTGGGTGGTCAGGACAGTACAAGAGGCTACCGATAAGCCGTTGTCCCTGGATACCACCAACCCGGTGGCTATGGAGGCGGGGCTGAAGGTGTGCAAGGGCAGGGCACTGATTAACTCCATCTCCCTGCAACCGGAGCGACTGGAGCAGGAATTACCCCTAGTTATAAAATACAACGCCGCCATGATTGGGCTGCTGTGGGGGGTGGAGGGGATGCCCCGCGACGCCGCCGAAAGGGGGGTCCTTGCCGCCGAGCTTTTATATAAAGCCGGCGAGGCCGGTATCCCCAACGAGGATATCTGGATTGACCCTATTCTTACCCCGGTGTCGGTGGAGATAAACCAGGTAAAGTCCTGTTTTGAGTTTGTGGGTATGCTCAAGGACATTGCCCCGGATTGTAAGTCTACCATAGGGCTGTCCAATATCTCCAACGGCACCCCGCAACACCTGAGACCCCAGCTTAATCGGACTTGCCTGATAATGCTGATGAAGTACGGGCTTTACTCGGCAATCGTTGATGCCTTTGATTCTGAGTTAATCGCCATCGCCAGGGGCAAGAGGCCGGAACTGGTTAAGCTGGTGCATGGGATGCTGGACGGCGAAAGACCCGACCTCTCCTCCTTGAATGAGGAAGAGGTAAAATATGCCAAAACAGTGAGGGTTCTTATGGACGAGACCCTCTATTCCCACTCCTGGCTTGAAATATAGAAGGGGGAAAATAGATGAGCCTGCAGCCTCTCTTTGAGGCAGGAAAATTCGTGGTCACGGCGGAGGTCGGCCCGCTGAAAGGGACCGACGTCACCGAGATAGGGGAGGTGGCTGAGCTCCTGCGGGGGAGGGTAAACGGCACCAATGTTACCGACCAGCAAAGCTCGGTGATGAGATTGGGCTCGCTGGCTGTCTGTCACCTGCTGAAAGAAAAGGGGCTTGACCCCATATTCCAGTTGACCTGCCGGGATAGAAATAGGCTGGCGCTGCAGTCTGACCTGTTGAGCGCCCATGTTCTTGGCATTGAAAACGTCCTGGCTATCACCGGCGATTTACCGGTGCTTGGTGACCATCCCCAGGCCAAGCCGGTCTATGACCTGGACGCGGTACAGCTTCTTGAGGTGATAAAGAGGCTAAACGAAGGTTATGATATGGTGGGCAATGAGCTTAAGGGGAAGACGAAGTTCTTCGCCGGGGCGGTGGTCAATCCCGGGTCAACTACCCGGGCTGGCTTTGAGCTCCAGATTATAAAGATGGAGAAGAAGATTAAGGCCGGGGCTAGATTTTTTCAGACCCAGGCTATATATGAACCTGACGTCTTCGCTAAGTTTATGAAAAGAGTTGAAGGATTTAAAATCCCTGTCTTGGCGGGAATAATACCCTTGAAATCAGCTGGTATGGCTCGATTTATGAATAAGAATGTGGCCGGGGTTTTTGTCCCCGAAGAGCTGATTGAAAGGATGACTGCGGCTGAGGATAAAACCCGGACGGGGATAGAGATTGCGGCTAGCCTAATCAAGAAACTGAAGGATATGTGCCAGGGGGTGCATATTATGGCTATTGGCTGGGAGAAAAAGGTGCCGGCAATTCTGGAGGCTGCCGGGCTTTAAACTGATTAGTGTGGGGGCAGGATGAAAATTAGCCCGTTGCCATTACCAGACCAGAAGAATTATGAATACGCCTATAAACTTGCCTATAAACTCGCCGGTGAGCAGTTGGGCAAGGTTGATATAGAAGAGCAGTGCCGCAAAAGTGGTGCCAGACACTTGGTAGTAGATTCTCAAGAGCTAATCATCATTGACTATTTAAACCAGTCGTATCAAGTTACTTTTCCGGATATTCAGGTCTCGCTGGTGGGTGGTGGGGCGGAGGTGCCGATAAAGGACAAGATTTTAATTCTTCACTATCTAACCCTGGCCAAAGGCATTCCCCTCGCCAATAAATTTATCGCCTTCAAGGAACTCCCTGAAGGGGCTAACTATTTCAAGACATTCTCCAAGCGGTCAATAGAGCCCCTTACAGAGCATTTCGGTAGAGAGCCTCATTGGCTGGTAGATGCTGCCGATAAATTAGGCGGTCGTAAGGTTGATTATGGCGACGTGGCGGTAACTATTAGCGCCTTCAGCCGGGTACCAATAACCATAGTTTTATGGCGGCGAGACGAGGAATTTCCGCCGCGAAGCAATATACTATTTGATGCCACCGTCCCCAGCTACCTCTCTACCTATGATATAATCGTGGTTTGTGAAAACATCACCTGGAAGCTGGTAAAATTCTTGAAGGAAGGAAGGGCTAAGTCCATTGGGAGGCTTTGCTAAACAGTTAGAGGAAATACTATCCCGATATGGGGGGGATAAGGGCGACCTTATTCCCATACTCCAGGAAGCCCAGGAGAGCTTTGGCTACCTGCCGACGGAGGTAATGCAAAAAATCGCCAGGTTTCTCCGCTTGCCTGAGAGTGTCGTTTACGGGGTGAGCACCTTCTATGCCCAGTTTACATTTATCCCCACCGGCAAGAGGAGGGTTAAGGTATGTCGGGGGACTGCCTGCCATGTTCGGGGAGGGGTACGCATCCTCCGTGAGGTGGAAAAGCGATTGGGCATTAAGCCCGGAGAGACTTCAAGCGACATGGAGTATAGTTTGGAAACAATTGCTTGCTTTGGCTCATGTGCCTTAGCCCCGGTGATGGTGGTTAATAAGAATGTCTACGGGCGAATGACAACTACCAAGGTAGGACAAATCCTGGCTAAATAGGTGAGGTGTAATAGTGACTTTTGACAAGATTAAAAGTCAGGCAGTATCAGAGTGGGAAGCCCTGGAGCGTAGCGATAAACCTCGCATCCTCGTCGGGGCGGCAACCTGCGGTCGAGCCGCCGGTGCCGTGGCTGTGCTTGAGGCTATCAATCGTGAACTGAAACGGCATAAGATTAAGGCTAGTGTCACTCAGGTTGGCTGCATCGGGTTTTGCTATGCTGAGCCGATAATTAATATTATCAAGCCGGGTCACCCCCATATCTACTACGCCAATGTCACCCCTGAGCTTGTGGTGGAGCTTATCGATGACTATCTTGTTAAGGATAACCCCCGCCCTGACCTGGCTCTGGGCACCGTCGGTGACACCAGCGTAGGTGATATTCCCAGGCTTTTTGAGCTGCCGATGCTTAAGCCCCAGGTACGTATCGCCCTGCGCAACTGCGGCTTTATTGACCCGGAGAATATCAACAACTATATCGCTAAAGATGGCTATAGTGGTCTGGTTAAGGCGCTGGGGATGAAGCCGGAGGCGGTGATTGAGGAGATAAAGAAGTCGGGGTTGCGTGGTCGTGGTGGTGCCGGTTTCCCCACCGGTCTGAAGTGGGAATTATGCCGAAAGTCACCGGGTACGCTAAAGTATGTGATTTGCAATGCCGATGAGGGCGACCCCGGTGCCTTCATGAACAGGTCGCTTCTTGAGGGTGACCCTCATGCTGTTCTTGAGGGGATACTCATCGGAGCCTACGCTATCGGGGCAAGCGAAGGCTATATCTACATCCGGGCTGAGTATCCCCTGGCTATTGAGCGCCTGAAAGTGGCTATCACCCAGATGGAAGAATATGGACTGCTTGGTGATAACATTCTGGGTTCTGATTTTAGCTTTGAGCTAAAGATTAAACAGGGGGCGGGGGCTTTTGTCTGCGGCGAGGAGACAGCGCTGATGGCATCTATTGAGGGCAAGCGGGGCATGCCCCGCCCACGTCCTCCCTTTCCTGCCCAATCTGGCTTATGGGGTAAACCGACTAATATTAATAATGTAGAGACCTGGGGGAATGTGTCGGCAATCTTACAGAAGAGCGCTGACTGGTATGCTAGCTATGGCTCTGAAGGGAGCAAGGGAACCAAGACCTTTGCCTTAGCTGGCAAGATAGTTCGTACCGGTCTTATTGAGGTGCCGATGGGCATCCCCCTTCAGGAGATTATCTACGGGATTGGCGGTGGCATCCCCGGTGGCAAGCGCTTCAAGGCGGTCCAGACCGGTGGTCCCTCCGGCGGCTGCCTGCCGGCAAGCATGTTGAATTCGCCGGTTGACTATGAAACGCTGACCAAGGCTGGTTCCATTATGGGTTCGGGGGGTATGGTGGTAATGGACGAGGACAACTGCATGGTTGACATCGCCCGCTACTTTATCTCCTTTACCCAGGCTGAGTCCTGCGGCAAGTGTGTCCCCTGCCGTCTGGGAACGAAGCAGATGCTGACTATCCTTGAGGACATTACCAGTGGCAGGGGCAAGCTGGAGGATATCGACCTGCTGCTGAACCTAGGCGAGCAGGTCAAAGCCGGCTCGCTTTGCGGGTTGGGGCAGACAACGCCCAACCCCGTCCTGACCACCATCCGTTACTTCCGCGACGAATATGAGGAGCATATTAAGAAAAACCACTGCCGGGCGGCAGTGTGCGAGGGGTTGGTCAGGGCGCCGTGCAGCCATACCTGCCCGGCGGGCGTTGATGCCCCTCGCTATATCCGCTTCATTGCTGAAGGTAAGCCGGCTGAGGCGTTAGCCGTAGTCAGGGAGAAAATTCCCTTCCCCTCAGTCTGTGGCTATGTCTGCATCCATCCCTGCGAGGCTAAGTGCCGGCGGGCTCTGCTTGATGAGGCGATTAGCATTAAGGAGCTCAAGCGGTTTGCCGCCGAGCATGGCAACGGGCTATGGAAAGAGAAGCTCGAAGTAGCCCCCGCTACCGGTAAGCGTGTTGCCATTGTTGGCTCGGGACCGGCCGGACTTACCGCCGCCTACTACCTGGCTAAGCTAGGGCATGCGGTGACCGTCTTTGAAGCCCTGCCCGAGGCGGGGGGAATGATGCGGGTCGGTATTCCTGATTATCGGCTGCCCAAGGATATACTCAGGGCTGAAATCAAGGAGATAGAGAATATCGGGGTTGACATAAAGACAAGTACCCGGGTGGATTCACTGGATGAGCTCTTCACACAGGGTTATAACGCCATATTTATTGCCACTGGAGCACACCAGGGCGTCAAGATTGGGGTTAAAGGAGAAAACAGCCCCGGGGTGATGGACTGCGTCCGCTTCTTGCGGGAGGTGAGCCTGGGCAAGAAAGTCGAACTCGGAAATAAGGTGGCGGTTATTGGCGGGGGGAATGCCGCCATAGACTCGGCGCGAACTGCGCTCCGCCTCGGGGCTAAAGAGGTAACTATCCTCTACCGGCGGACTCAGAGCGAGATGCCGGCCAGTGCTGAGGAGATTGAGGGGGCTATCGCTGAGGGGGTGAAGATTGAGTTTCTGGTAGCGCCGTCAAGGATAACCAGGAAAAATGGAAGGGTGGAACTGGGCAGCGTTCGCATGAGGTTGGGGGCGGTAGATGCCAGTGGTAGGCCCCGACCTGAGCCAATCGAGGGCAGTGAGTTTGCTATGAGCTTTGACACTATTATCGCCGCTATCGGTCAGCGCCCGGAAATTCCCGCCCAGTTTAATTTAACCCTGGAGCAGGGGAATACCATTGAGGTTAACCCTGATACCCTGGCTACCAGCCGGGATGGTGTTTTTGCCGGCGGTGACGCCAAGAGTGGACCGGCTTCGGTGATTGAAGCCATTGCCGACGGAAGGCAGGCGGCAATCTCTATAGATAAATACCTTGGGGGCAAGGGCGAGATTGATGAGGTGCTGGCGCCGCCTGAGGAAATAACGGCTGCCGAGGAAGTCCTGGAGGAGGGGAGAGGCAAGGTGCCTACCCTTCCTATTGCTGAGCGACTTAAAAGTTTTAGGCTGGTCGAGCTTGGGCTGGACGAAGAGATGGCGATTAGAGAGGCGAAGCGTTGCCTGAGGTGTGACCTTGAAGAAAGAGAGTAAAAACCTGGATGTAATCAGGCTGACTATAGACGGTAAGCAGGTTAAGGCGAGGTGGGGGATGACCGTGCTTGAAGCCGCCCAGTCGGCTGGTGTCTATATCCCCACCCTTTGCGCCGACCCTGACCTGAAGCCATATGGGGGGTGCCGCCTCTGTATTGTGGAAATAGAGAAGATGCGCGGTCTGCCCACCGCCTGCACCACCCCGGCCACCGATGGCATGGTGGTCCACACCGATACCCCGGCAGTAAACGAGGTTCGCCGCACCACTGTTGAACTGCTCTTAGCTGACCACCCCAGCGAGTGTCTGATATGTGATAGAAGAGAGCGGTGCCAGCCCTTTGACATCTGCCTGCGCAATGTGGCGGTAACCGAGCGCTGTGTAACCTGTCCCAAGAATGAGCATTGCGAGCTACAGGGCATCGTTGACTACCTGGGGATTAAGGAATTGCCCTTCCGCGGGACAGACAGGCCGCTACCGGTTGACGATAGCAACCCCTTCTTCTACCGCGACCTGAATAAGTGCGTCCTTTGCGGGAAGTGCGTGCGGGTATGCGATGAAATCCTCGGCGTTGGCGCCGTTGACCTGATTTACCGCGGTTATTCAAGCAAGGTCGCCGCCTTTGGCGATAAGCCGATAATAGAGTCAAACTGCGTCTCCTGCGGGGAGTGCGTTGCTCATTGCCCGGTGGCGGCTCTCATGCCGAAAGAGACCGAGCGGCCAACAGAGGAGGTAAAGACTACCTGTCCCTATTGCGGGGTTGGCTGCCAGATGTATCTGGGCGTTAGAAACGGGCAGGTGATAAGCGTTCGCAGCGACCGGAACAATAACGTGAACAAGGGTCGTCTTTGTGTCAAGGGGCGTTTTGGCATTCCTGAATTTATCCACCACCCTGACCGCCTGAGTGCCCCCCTGGTGAGGCGAAATGGGAAACTTACCGAGGCAAGCTGGGACGAGGCGTTAGACCTGGTTGCCAGCAAGCTAGCCAGTTATAAGAAGGATGAGGTAGCCGTAATTTCCTCGGCTAGATGCACCAACGAGGAAAACTATCTCATGCAGAAATTTGCCCGGGTGGTATTAGGCACTAATAATATTGACCACTGTGCCCGGCTGTGCCATTCCCCCACGGTGGGCGGTCTGACGCAGACCTTCGGCAGCGGGGCGATGACAAACTCCATCAATGAAATCGGTGACGCTATTTGTATTATGATAATCGGCAGCAATACCACCGAAGCCCACCCTGTAATCGCCATGGAGGTGAATAGAGCCGTACAAAAAGGGGCAAAGCTCATCGTGGTTGACCCCCGTGAAGTAGATACCTGCCGCTATGCTGACCTCTGGCTCAGGCTTAAGCATGGCACCGATGTCCCCCTGCTTATGGGGATGATGCGGATTATTCTGGACGAGGGGCTTTATGACTCGTCTTTCGTAGAGGAGCGCTGCGAGAACTTTGCCGCTTTTAAGGCGGCACTTAAGAAGTTTGACCTGGATTCTGTGTCCCGGATTACCGGCGTGCCCGGAGATAAAATAGTGGCCGCTGCCCGGCTCTATGCCAGCACTAAACCGGCTACCATCCTCTACACGCTGGGCATCACCGAGCACTCCCACGGTACGGATAATGTAATCGCCGTCGCCAATCTGGCAATGCTCACCGGGAACATCGGCAAGCCTTCTTCGGGGGTAAATCCGTTGCGGGGACAGAACAATGTCCAGGGTGCCTGTGATATGGGCTGCCTGCCTAATGTCTATCCCGGCTACCAGGCAGTAACCGACCCGGCGAGCAAGAAAAAATTTGAGGCTGCCTGGGGTTGCTCTCTATCGCCAAAACCGGGGCTGACTCTTACCGAGATTTTTGATACTGCCCTCCAGAAACCGGTGAAGGCACTTTATATCAGTGGCGAAAACCCGGCGCTAACTGACCCTGATGCCAGGCACGTCCAGGAGACGCTGGCCAACCTGGATTTCCTGGTAGTTCAGGATATTTTCCTTACTGAAACCGCCCGGCTGGCGCATGTGGTTCTGCCCGGAGCCAGCTTTGCTGAGAAGGATGGCACCTTCGCCAACACCGAGCGGCGGGTACAGCGAGTGAGAAAGGCGGTTGAGCCGGTGGGCAACTCCAAGCCTGACTGGTGGATTACATGTGAGCTTGGCAAGAGGATGGGAAGCAGTGGTTTTAATTTTTCTCATCCTTCCCAGATAATGGAGGAGGTATCATCCCTTGCCCCGAGCTATGGCGGCATCGCCTATGGGCGCCTGGAGAAGGGCGGCTTGCAGTGGCCATGCCCTACTCGCCAGCACCCGGGGACGCCTATCCTACACACCAAGCTGTTTACCCGGGGCAAGGGGCGATTTATACCCCTGGAATACAGACCGCCAGCGGAGCTTCCCGATAAAAAATATCCCTTAATCCTGAGCACAGGGCGTTGCCTGTATCATTATCATGCCAGTATGACAATGAAGGTGAGGGGGCTTAACATACTGAGGGGCGAAGAGCTGGTGCAGATAAATCCCAGGGATGCCCTGGCCCTGAGGATTGCCGACGGCGATAGGATAAAGGTCACCTCCCGGCGGGGGGAGGTAACAGCCAGGGCAAAAATAACCGAGGTTACTCCAGAGGGAGCCATCTGGATGACCTTTCACTTCGCCGAGAGCCCGACAAATATGTTGACCAATCCCGCCCTTGACCCGGCGGTAAAGACACCGGAGTATAAGGTCTGTGCGGTTAGGGTGGAGAGGGTGAAGCGCTAGATTATTGCCCAGAGCTATATTATAATTGCAGAAAGCTGGCTTTTGAAGGTCACTTTTACGGGCTCGTAGCTCAGAGGCAGAGCGGGCGGCTCATAACCGCTTGGTCGTAGGTTCGAGTCCTACCGAGCCCAGATAGCTTTCCTTGCTCGTGCGGGCCGGGGCGGGCTTCGGTCCCCTTTTCGCAGAACGGTTACTTTTCATTGTTTTTGCCCCCGGTTTTCTTCCCCTTCGCCTTCCTCTCCGCCCTGGGCGGCCTCTCGGCCCTGGGCGGCCTGGGGACGTCCACGCCGTAGTGGGCGTTCACGGCGTCGATGACGAGGCCGTCCCAGCTGACGCCCAGCCTCGCCTTGAGCCCGTTCAGGGCCTTGAGCCCCTCCGCGGTTGTCCTCGCTGAGAACACGTGCTGCTTCTCTCTCGGCATCCTGGTTCACCCCCTTCCTGCTGCAATAATGGCGCGTTTGGGGGGCTTCGTACACGGCAACCAAGGAAGCCTGTGGGCGTTTAGGGACGTCCAGGGAGGGCGCCGTCTGAATGCGAAGGATGGGGCCTACCGCGGCACCAGTTTTGAGCGATAGGCCCCAAACGGCAGCTATTTCGAGGCGGCTTTTGCCACGGTCGACCCCAGAAGACCCTTTAGGGCATGCCCCTAGGCTCGGACGGCCCCCTCGCCCCCCGCCGTAGACCCGAGAAGCCAGTGTCTTCTCAGGCACATGATTGATTTAGGTTGCACGACGCACTCGAGCGGTTACCGCCAAGTAACCAGCAGAGCAGGTTTAGAGAGCAGACAGTGTGGAAGTTAGTTTATGGCAGAGTCACTAGGAGGTAATAATTTGGCTTTTTGTTAGCGCACTGGTCCCGACCTTAGCGAGCATATGCTATACTTGTCACCAAGGTAACATAGTTTGCAGACTATTTGTCTTGCGGCGGGATATACTTAACTGAAAAGGGGTGGGCTATAAAGAGAAACTTGAGAACCAGGGTATCCAATACTTTTTTTTCAATTGCTGCTGGATTAGTTGCGGCTGCCATAGTGATAAACATATCTGCATTAGACGCATATAATGACTATCTAATTCCAGTGGCATTCTTCCTTGTATTTGGTATCTGCTTCTATATGTGGGTAATAAGGAGGTGAGGGGTAACGAGGATTCTATTGTTGGTCTTGGTTGCTATCGCTTGGATTGGGTTGCCAGGTGCACTGATAGGTTGGATAGCTGGGTTCTTTGACTGGCATATCGTTGCAGCGATACTGTGGGGATTGTTTATTCTGTATACTTACCCACGTTCTAGGCGTAGGTGGGGTGGGAAAGTAGATGCGCTTACCTACTTCCTTGCCTTTGTTCAAGCTGGCATAGGAGGGCTGGTTGCTTTCTTTGTAGGGCAAGTTACACACTAGAGGCAAGTTACCGTGCTGTCGAGGCTGAGTATCAAGCGGTCTTCTGGGGGGATATACTTAGCTGAAAGGGAGTGAGTTATGATGGACAAGAAAGACACTATCACTAGGGCGCTCAAGTATATCTTTAGTGGTATTGAGGAGTTACGACAAGCATTCCCCCAAAAAGACTTCACTATTGATGGGCGCCTAGTGGGAGACATTGGCGAGGTCATCGCTACTCTGGAGTACGACATACATCTTTATGAGGTCCAACAGGCGGGCCATGATGGCAAAACCTCGGATGGCAAGAAAGTGCAAGTTAAATCTACTTTCAAGGATTCTCTAACATTCAGGACAGTACCAGACTATTACTTAGGCTTCAAGTTATTCAAGGACGGTCGCTATGAGGAGATTTTCAATGGGCCTGGTCGGATAATTTATGAGAATTACCAGCACAGGAAAGGAATTGGGGAAATACTACTGTCCTTCCCTATAAATGAACTGAAAAGACTGTCAGAGTTGGTTCCTGACTCAGAGCGTATCCAAAGGGCTGCCTAAGCGCTGGGCGCTTGGACGTGGGCCGACCCCAGGAGTCCCACGTCACGAATCGGGGCCCGCCGGATTTTTCACGAGTGCCAAACCCCACCAAAGTTCTCCCTAAAAGCTATTGACAGCACTATCTCAATGTGGTAAAATTTCTTATGGCGTAAAAAATACGCTATATAGATAAAATGACATATTGAGGCAGGCGCTTGACAACAGCGACATTAGCATTCCGTTCCCAGGACGCCATTCTCACCCTTTATGGTGATTATCTCCTTAAACGCGGCGGTGAGATCGGAATCGGTAGCCTGATAAAGCTACTTGGTAATCTTGGTCTTTCCCAGCAGGCAGTACGCTCAGCGGTATCACGGATGTGCCGTGCCGAGCTGCTGAAGGTGAGGCGGGTAGGGCGCAAGAGCTACTACTCGCTGACTAAAGATGGCCACCAGTTACTGACCAAGGGCGCCCAGCGCATCTTTGAGCGGAAGAACTCCCACTGGGACAGGAGCTGGAATATTGTTACCTACTCTATTCCCGAGCAAAAACGCCAGGCGAGGGACAGGCTGCGCCTTGAGCTAAGCTGGATGGGTTATGGCGCCCTGACCGAAGCCACCTGGATTTCACCTTACGACCTGACCAAAGAGGTGGAAGAGCTGGGGGAGAGGCTTCATATCAGGGACTATATCCAAATCTTTCAGGCGAGAAACCAGGGCTTTACCGACCCGATAAAGCTGGTATCCCTTGGTTGGGATTTAAGCCGGATACACCAGAAATATGCCAGTTTCACCCAGAAATATCAGCCCAAGCTTGAGGATCACCTGAGACGGCGCCGTGCCGGCGAAACTATTGAACCCAGCGAGTGCTTCGTGGAGAGGTTTGGTCTAATCCATGAATACCGTAAGCTACCCTTCTTTGACCCTGACCTGCCTACGGAGCTTTTGCCTGAGGATTGGCTACGACCCAGGGCGGCAGCCTTATTCCGTGAATATCACGACCTTCTCGCCGATAAAGCCAATAAATACTTTGACTCGGCATTCAACGAGTACTAAATTAACCAAAGGAGGAGAGAGTGGAAGCATCTGAAATCCTAAAGCAGTTTAGTGATGTCTGGGAATTGCGGCATGAATATGCCAAGGACTGGAAGCGCAGAACGGGGGGCAAGGTAGTAGGTTACTTCTGTACCTATGAGCCAGAGGAGGTCCTGTATGCGGCAAACGTCCTTCCTGTCCGCATACTGGGTGGGCATGAGGCTCCTACCCTGGCTACGCCGCACATGTTTGACATGTGGTGTCCTTTCTCCAGGGACTGTTTAAATCAAGGGCTGCAGGGCAAATACGACTACCTGGATGGGATAATGGCGACTAACTGCTGTCTCCATCCACGCCAGGCTTTTGGAGCCTGGACAATCCACGTGCCAACCCCGTGGAATTACTGGTTTGTTATGCCCAATGCCGTGCGCAGTCCTAGAGCCAAGAAGTTCTTAAGAGGGGAGTTGGAGGATTTCAAGAAGGCAATAGAGGAATGGACAGGAAAGAAAATCGCCGACAAAGACCTTGACCGGGGCATAGATATTATGAATACCAACCGCCGCCTGATGAAGCAGGTCTATGAACTGCGCAAAGCGGATAATCCGCCTCTCACCGGCGCTGAAGCCATGACCATGGTCTGGGCAAGCCAGCTTATGGACAAGAGAGAGCATAATGAGTCACTAAAGCAGCTAGTTACCGCTCTCCCTCAGCGGAAGCTTGCCCGCGATACCGGCGTCCGGCTGATGATTGTTGGCAGTGAGAATGATGACCGCCCCTTCATGCAGATGGTAGAAACAGTAGGGGGCACCTTCGTTATTGAGGACCACTGTACCGGCTCAAGGTACTTCTGGGATGAGGTCGTTCCCGATAAGGACAGGCTTCAGGCTATTGCCAACCGCTACTGCGACCGCGTGCCCTGCCCGAACAAGGACTGGGGAATGCAGGATTGCTCAAGAGCTCGCTTTCCGCATATTCTGCAGCTAGCTAAGGACTACCGCGTTCAGGGGGCAATCCTCATTCAGCAGAAGTTCTGCGACCCCCATGAGCTTGATATCCCAAGCCTGAGGCGGTACCTCGAGAGCAACGGCATCCCCTGCTACTTCCTCGAATTTGAGGTTACTGTTCCCATCGGTCAGTTCCGTATCCGGGTGGAGGCGTTCCTGGAGCAGATACGAGCTGAGGAATTATTTGTCTAAAAAAGATTAGGGGGAAAAGATGGCAAAATACAAAATAAAGGGTCTGGATTGCTGGAACAGGGCTAAAGAGCTGAGGGCGAGGTATTATAAGGACTATCAGGAGGCGCATCAGCGGGGGGCTCTGCGCTGGGAGGGGGGAGCATGGAGTTTTGATGCCATTCCCCAGGCGCTTGAAGGCGAGGTGCATGGGCTCACCGAGGAGCCCTATGGAGCCAGCATTGGGGCTGACCCGGCACTACAGGTCAGATATCAGGAGGCAGCCGAAGGTAAGTGGGGCTGCGCTCGAGACCTGTGCGCCTACCTGCGTAACTACTGGGGCTCCATAGTCCTTAACGAATTCGCCTTCGGTGGGGAGTGGCCCAAGGCGGACTTCATCTTTCAGAACCATATCTGCTGCACCCATGCCAAGTGGCTTCAGGTAGCTGATGAAATTGAGGGCGGCGATATTCCCTACTTCTGCTTTGACGTTGGAGCCGGTGCCTACGACAAGATAGGCGAGCGCCAGATAAACTACGTGGTGGAGCAGCTCCAGGACGGGATTGACTTTCTGGAGAAGGCTACCAAGAGGAAGATTGTTGACGAGAAGCTGATTCAGAATGTCCAAAATACCTATGATTCCTGCTGTTACTGGGCAAAGACGTGCGAGCTTAACCAGGCTATCCCGGCGCCGCTGGATGAAAAGACGATGTTCTCTTTATATGTCCTTGGCACCCTGGAAAAGTCACACAAGGACATCGCCGATTTTTATAAGAACCGACTCTATCCCGAGGTGAAGGACCGGGTGGCGAATAAAATCGCGGCGGTGGCTGATGAACAATGCCGGGTGCTGGGTGATAGCCAGCCGCCCTGGGGCTTTCTCAGCATCTTCCGCTATCTGGAGAAATATGGTATTGTCTCTGTAGCCAGCCTTTATACCTTCTCCCTCATCGGCTGGTGGAAAATAGATAAGGCGGGGAAGCTTGTGCCTTATCCCACCCTTGAGGAGCAGGGCATAACCATTAAAGACCGCGACCATGCCCTGAGGCTTTTAGCCGAGGGTGAGCTTAAGGGCAAGCTAATGTGGGCGCCGTTTTACGGAGCCAAGTACAAGAATGATATTGTAGCCAAGATTGCCAAGCAGTGGAAGTGTGACGCCTCGATAATACACCTTAACCGTGGTTGTGAAGGGACAGCCCAGCACCAGATGGAGATGAAGATAGCCGTGCAAAAACTGGGGCTGCCGGTAATGACCTTTGAGGGTAATATGGCTGACGAGAGAGAGTTTGACGAGGGTCGGACGAAGCGGTTTATCGACCTCTTCGTTACTGAGACCCTGGGGCTGAAGAAGGTAGCCGAATAAAAAGACTTGAAAGGGGGACAGAATGATATCTGCAGGAATAGATGTCGGTGGCAAGAATGTACATATTGTTATCACCAAGAACGGCACAATACTAGCCAAGATGGGGGGACCGACCGGGATTAACAAGGCTGAGGCGGCGGAAAAACTGTATGCGGAGGCACTCAAAAAGGCCGGGCTCAAGAGAGAGGATGTTACCCGGGTAGTAGCTACCGGTAGCTCCGGCCCAAGGGTTGCCTTCGCTAACGGCGTTATCCCTGATGCCGCCGCTGATGCCAGGGGGGTGATTAAGCTTATCCCCTCAGCCAGAACCATTATTGACGTTGGAGGTGAGGAAGGTCGGGCGATAAAGATTAGCCCCGAGGGGAAGGTTCTGGACTTTGCCATCAATGAGAGATGTGCTGCCGGTACTGGTACCTTTGTTGATACCATGTCCCGGGCACTGGAGGTGCCAGTGGAGGAAATGGCAAAGCTGTCACTCAAGTCCACGCAATCCATCCCGATGAATGCCCAGTGCGCTGTCTTTGGCGAGTCTGAGGTGGTTTCCTTGATTCACCAGAAGACCTCGAAGCAAGATATTGCCCGCGCTGTCCACGATGCCATCGCCGGGAGGATTGGCTCTGTTGCCCGCATCGTCGGGCTGGAGAAGGATGTGGTCATGATTGGCGGGGTGGCTAAGAATCCGGGATTTGTTGAGTCCTTAAAGAGGGACCTCGGCATGGAGGTGAAGGTGCCCGACGACCCGGATTTTGTCGGCGCCCTGGGCGCGGCTACCGCCGCTGCTGCCGGAGTGCTTGAGGAAAAGGTACAAGCTAAGGTCGTAGAAAAAGAGACGATTGAAGAGGGGAAGGCTTAAATAAAAGGAGGAACGAGCAATGGTTGAGACCAAGAAGGTAGAATACTGGAGGTGGCCAGAGACCTCGTGGGTGAACCCCGATATAGACTGGAAAAAGGCTAAGTTTGTTACTGCCGGGGTTGATGTCGGTTCAGTTAGCTCACAGGCAGTAATCATGGTTGATGGTCAGCTCTATGCCTATAGCAATACCCGCACCGGCTCGGATAGCCCGGAGAGTGCCTGGAAGTGCATAAACATGGCCCTGAAAGATAGCGATATGAAAGTGGAGAATATTGACTATTGCATCGGGACGGGCTATGGTAGGGTAAATGTCCCTATGGCCCAGACGACAATAACCGAAATTGCCTGCCATGCCCGGGGAGCTAACTTCATGTACGGTCCGGAGATAAGGACGGTTATGGACATGGGCGGTCAGGACTGTAAGGCTATCCGCTGCGACGACCGGGGCAAGGTGATGAAGTTCATGATGAACGATAAGTGTGCTGCCGGCACCGGGCGGGGTATGGAGGTATTTGCTGACCTCATCAGGGTTCCGGTCTGGGAGATTGGCCCCCGCTCCTTCCAGATTGAGAAGGAGCCACCGATGATAAGCAGCACCTGCGTGGTATTTGCCAAGACCGAGGTCGTTGGCTTGCTCCAGGAGGGGGTGCCCGAGAACGATATTATGGCGGCTTATTGCGCCGCTATGGCTCACCGCATAACCGAGCTGCTAAACCGCCTGGGTATGGAGGAGAAATTTGCCATCACCGGCGGTATCGCCAAGAACGAAGGGGTGGTTAAGAGGCTGGAGAAGGAATTAGGCGTCAAAACCGCAGATAAGGTCTGGTATGACCCGAAGATGAAGGATAAAGGTCTCCCCTTTGACACTCAGATTGCTGGCGGGATTGGAGCCGCCCTCTTTGCCTTTGCTATGCTGGAAAGAGGCAAGGCACAAAGTGCAAGGAAGGCATAAAGCGAGGCGGAGTTGTTAGCTAATTACGGTTTCAAAGACGGCTCAGGTGACTGGTTTCTGAGTGTTGACACTGATAAGTGCAATGGCTGTGGCAAGTGCGTGGAGGCTTGCCCGGCGAAGGCACTTGAGGTCGGCGAGGATGAGTATGACCCCTTCCGGGAGGAGCCGGTGGTCAAGGTAACATCGGGGGAGCGTAAGAAGCTCAGGTATACCTGCGCCCCCTGCCGCCCCGGCTATGGGGAGAACCCACCACCCTGCGCTGCCGCCTGCGAGTTTGGAGCTATCGCCCACTCCGACGGATGGAAGCTCCTGTACGGGCAGAAGTAAATTAGCCCTTTGGAGTTAAAATGGCGGAATTTGAGCCTAAGATATTAGCTTTTCTCTGTAATTGGTGTGCTTATCGGGGGGCTGACCTTGCTGGCACTTCACGCTTCCACTACCCGCCAAATGTACGTGCCATCCGTCTTATGTGCACCGGCTCCCTTGACCCGGTCTATGTCCTCAAGGCTTTGCTTGACGGCGCTGATGGCGTTCTGATTGGAGGCTGTCACCCCGGGAATTGCCATTACCAGGACGGTAATTATAAAGCTATGCGCCGGGTTGAGGTCTTGAAGAATATCCTGCGCCAGGTTGGCATTGATGAAGAGAGAGTCTGGTTGCGCTGGATTGATGCCAGTGAAGGCGGACTCTTCAGCGAGACGATAAAACAAATGGTGGACGCTCTCCGGGCTAAGGGCCCTAACCTGATGAGGAAGCCGTCGCAGGTCTGGCAGGAAACGGTCGGCTGTAAGCCGGAAAAAGAGCCCAAAAAAGAGAGGGTAAAATGAAGATAGATACTGTTTTAACAGTAGAGGATGGAAATACCCTGGGCGCTTTGCGGAGTTTTCTGGGCAAGCTCCTCACCGAAGGGGTTGTTGACTATCTGCTGGTGCCCCTGGAGATCTCACACGGTCGCACCCTGGCTCAGACATTGGTGAAAGACCCGGCTCGCCTTGACCGGGCTAATCCCTTCTCTCCGGTGATGCCGGAGAGCGGGGCTGCCATCGTGGCTCAGCTCACCATTGACCACCCAGGGAAGAAGCTGGGGGCGGTCCTCAAGCCCTGTGAAATCCGGGCTTTGGTCGAGCTGGTCAAGCTGGGGCAGGCGAGCCTGGAAAACGTTATTATTATCGGCACCGATTGCCTCGGCACCTTTGAGGTGGAGGACTATGCCAAGCTTATAGACGAGATGAAGGGTGCTGAAAAAGGGGCAAAGGTGCTCGCCGACATGCGCCAGGGGACAAAACTACCCATCTCCTTGCGCCCAGCCTGCAAGATGTGCAACGCCTTTACCCCCTTCACCTCTAATATAACCCTGGAGCTATTCGGAATGAAGGACGGGGTTTTCATCAGCCTGGACGACAAGCTGGCCAAGAAGCTTAAGCTAGAGGCAAAAGAAGCCCCGGACCGCAAGAAGGCGCTTGACCAGTTGCTGGAAAGCCGAAACAAAACACGGGAGCAGGTGTTTAGTGAGTTTCGGGAAAGGACAAAGACCATCGTTGACTTTGCCAATTGCCTGGACACCTGTATCATGTGTTATGCCTGTTCGTCGGCTTGCCCCTTGTGCTACTGCCGGGTTTGCTTCTTCCGCACTGATACCTTTGAGCCGGAATCGGAGCGCTACTACCGCTGGGCAGACCGGGAGGGGGCACTACGAATGCCGACAGAGATACTTCTCTATCACCTCACCCGATTAAACCATGTCGCCATCTCCTGTTGTGGCTGTGGGATGTGCGAGAGTGCCTGCCCCCGCAAGCTCCCCCTGACCACTATATTCCAGACAGTAGGGGAGGGACTGCAGAAGGCGCTTAACTATGTCCCCGGCCGGAGCGTGGACGAAGAGATACCGCTGGCTACTATCCCGGAAGTCAAGGTTTAATTGCCATGACCGTCACAAATCCACTTTTAGAAGCCGCTGAAGCTATAATTGAGGCGGGAGGAGAGGCGCTTAAGTCCTGCTACCAGTGCGGGCTGTGCACCGGCGCCTGCCCGTGGAACCTGGTTCGTAGCTTCCTCACCCGGAGGCTCATTCATGGCGCCCAGCTTGGCCTGATAGAGCTTGAGAGTGAGGATGTCTGGCTTTGCGCTACCTGCGGCGCCTGCGTGGAGCGGTGCCCCCGCGGGGTGGAGATTGTTGACATAATGAGGGCGCTACGCCGCATTGGAGCCCAGTGGGCGGCAACCCCGAAGAGCCTCAAGACGGTAATGGCAAGCCTGGGGTCGGTGGGAAACCCGGTGGGGGAGGCACGGGAGAAGAGAGAAAATTGGGCTAAAGACGCCAAGGTAAAGACCTTCGCCCCCGGCACCGAATACCTGTATTTTTCTTGCTGTGTCCCGGCCTATGACCCGCAGGCTAAAAGAATCGCCCTGGCTACAGCTAATATCTTAAACAAAGCCGGTGTTGACTTCGGGATTCTTGGTAGCGAGGAGAGTTGCTGCGGGGAGAGTGCCCGCAAGGTAGGGGAGGAGGCGCTATTTCAGAGCCTGGCTCAAGCCAATATTGAAGCCTTTAAAAAGCACGGCGTAAGCAAGATTATTGTCTCTTCACCACACTGCTATCATACCTTTAAGAATGAATACCCCCAGATTGGCGGGGATTTTGAGGTCGTTCACATTACCCAGTTCCTGGCGGGGCTAATCGAGAAAAAGAAAGTAAAGCTGACAAAGCCCCTGACCAAGAAGGTCGCTTATCATGACCCGTGCTACCTGGGAAGGCATAACAAGATATACGATGAGCCAAGAAGGGTGCTAAAGAGCATCCCCGGGCTGGAACTGGTCGAGCTTCCTGACTGCCGTGAGGAGAGCCTCTGCTGTGGGGGTGGTGGGGGAAGAATATGGATGGAGACCAAGAAAGGGGAGAGGTTCTCCGACCTCCGTATTGAACAGGCGCTTGGCGTAGGTGCTGAGGTGCTGGCTATAGCCTGCCCTTATTGCCTGCTTAATTTTCAGGACAGCCTTCTCACCATGGGTAAAGAGTCTGTCCTGGTGATTAAAGACATATCTGAACTGGTCAACGAGGCAATTTAGATGGAGAGAAGAATCGGGGTCTATATCTGTCACTGCGGGGCTAATATCGCCGCCACCGTCAACGTTAAGGAACTAGTAGAGTTTGCCGCTACCCTTCGCGGGGTGGTGGTCGCCCGCGATTATATGTTCATGTGCTCCGACCCGGGGCAGGAGCTCGTCAAGAACGATATTAAAGAGCTGAAGCTGAACCGGGTGGTGGTAGCTTCCTGCTCGCCCTTGCTCCATGAGCGTACCTTCCGCCGCGTCTGCCGTGACGCCGGCTTAAATCCCTACCTATTTGAGATGGCTAACATCAGGGAGCATTGTAGCTGGGTACACGAGGAGGGGGCGACAGAAAAGGCAAAAGAACTGGTCAGGGCGGCGGTGATGAGGGTTTACTATCATCAGCCCCTGGAGTCAATGGAGGTGCCGATTAATGCCAACACCCTGGTCGTGGGCGGGGGCATTGCTGGGATTCAGGCCGCCTTAGATATCGCCAACGCCGGCTATAAGGTCTATCTGGTGGAGAGGGAGCCTTCTATCGGTGGGCATATGATTCAGCTCGACAAGACCTTCCCCACCCTTGACTGCTCGGCTTGTATTCTTACCCCCAAGATGAGCGATGTCGGCTCCCATCCCAATATTGAGCTTTTAACCTATAGCGAAGTAGAGAAGGTCTCCGGCTATATCGGCAATTTTAAGGTCAGCATTAGGAAAAAGGCACGCTACGTTGACGAAGAGAAGTGCAATGGCTGTGGGGTGTGCCAGACTAAGTGCCCGTGGAAGGTAGATAGCGAGTTTGACGCTGGCCTGGGCAAGAGGAAGGCTATCTATACACCCTTCCCCCAGGCGGTGCCCAATATACCGGTCATTGACAAGGAGCACTGCGTCTATTTTCTGAAGGGAACCTGCCTTGCCTGCGAGAAGTTCTGCGAGGCGAAGGCGATTGACTTTGAGCAGAAGGACCAGATTCTGGAGATAGAGGTAGGTTCAATCATCCTGGCTACCGGCTATGACGCCTTTGACCCGAGCGTTATTTCCCAGTATGGCTACAGGAAATACGATAACGTTATTACCGGGCTGGAGTTTGAGCGGCTGTCAAACGCTGCCGGCCCAAGCGGTGGCCAGATCCGGCTCAAGAATGGCCAGCCACCGCAGAGTGTGGCTATCGTCCACTGCGTTGGTAGCCGTGATAAGAATTTCCACGAATACTGCTCCCGCGTCTGCTGTATGTATGCCCTAAAATTTGCTCACCTCATCAGGGAGAAGACAAAGGCAGAGGTATATCAGATGTACATTGACATGCGCTGCTTTGGCGAGGGCTACGAGGAATTTTACGAGCGGGTCAGCACCCAGGACGGGGTGAAATTCATCAGGGGCAAGGTCTCAAGGGTGACCGACCAGGCTCTGAGCGATGAGGAAAAGGGAAGGCTCGTTGTCTGCGTCGAGGATACCCTTTTGGGCAGCGTTATCCGGGTGCCGGTGGACATGGTCATCCTGAGCATTGCCCTCCAGGCGAGGGCAGACGCCGACAAGGTAGCCAAGCTCTTCTCCATTGGCCGGAGAGCCGACGGCTTCTTCATGGAGAGGCACATAAAACTTGAGCCGATAGCCACCCTCACCGATGGCGTCTTCATTGCCGGCTGCTGTGAGAGCCCCAAGGATATACCCGACACCGTCGCCCAGGCGAAGGGAGCTGCCGCCGAGGTCTTGAGCCTGCTGGCACGGCATAAGGTGGAGATTGAACCCATTATCGCTTTCGTTGACGAGGAGGTCTGCTCCGGCTGCGGCCTGTGTGCCAAGGTTTGCCCCTTTGGTGCCCTCTCCCTCAGCGGTAAAGAGAGGCTGATGCTCGTCAACCGGGCTTTGTGCAAGGGCTGTGGCGCCTGTGCCGGCATCTGCCCATCCTCAGCCATTTCCTTAAGCCACTTCACCCCCCGCCAGATACTGGAGCAGGTAGAGGCTTTGACCTATTAAATGGCTAAGCTAACTATTGACGGAGTTGAGGTTACAGCGCCAGAGGGGACGCCAATACTGGATGCTGCCCAGCAGGCGGAGATTTATATCCCCCACCTCTGCTCCCACCCCGACCTTCCCCCGGTAGAAGAGCTAAAACCAGCCCAGGCTATCTATCGTGGTGAAAAGCGCCTTGAGAATAAGAAGCCTGAGCTTGTCTATGAGGGCTGCCAGCTCTGCGTGGTGGCGATTGAGGGTAGGGAGGGGTTTCAGCGTGCCTGCTCAACAAAAGTGGGCGAGGGCATAGTGGTCAGCACCAATACCCCTGAGCTTCAGGAATACCGCCGTGACCGTCTTATGCTTCTTCTGGCCAAGCACCCCCACGCCTGCCTGACCTGTGCCCAGAAGGAAGGCTGCGCCCGCTTCCCCTGCTCCATGAACATCCCGGAAAAAGAACGGTGCTGCCCCAAGTTCGGTAACTGCGAGTTCCAGAGGCTGGTTGAGTACGTCGGGATTAAAAAAGAGACCCCGCGCTATATATTCGAAGAGCTGCCGGTTATGAAAGAGCCCCTTTTGGAGCGGGATTATAACCTGTGTATTGGTTGCACCCGCTGCATCAGGGCGTGCCGGGACTTGCGGGGGGTGGAGGCTATTGACTTTGTCTTCGATGAAGAGGGGCGAGTCCTGGTCGGTACCGTTGGTCCTACGCTTGGCGAGTCTGCCTGCCGCTTCTGTACTGCTTGCGTTGAGGTCTGTCCCACGGGCGCCCTGGTAGATAAAGAGCCGTTCAAGACAGTCCCATGCCAGAGTGCCTGCCCGGCAGGGGTAGATGTACCCCGATATGTTCACCTCATAGCTGAGGGGAAGTTTGACCAGTCATACGCCGTGGTCAGGGAGAGGCTTCCCCTGCCCTCGGTGTGCGGCTATATCTGCCTTGCCTTCTGTGAGGAGGAATGCCGCCGGGGCGAGGTGAACGAGCCGGTCGGTATTCGAGCCCTTAAGCGGTTCGTCAGCGAAAACCATACTAATTTATGGAAGAAAAGCTTCAAACGCCCCAAAGCTACGGGGAAGCGTGTTGCCATCGTTGGCTCAGGACCAGCGGGTTTAACCGCCGGCTATTACCTGGCAAGAAAAGGGCACGAGGTAACTATTTTTGAGCAAGCCTCTTTGCCCGGCGGCATGCTAAGACAGGCTATCTCCCGAAAGCGCCTGCCCAAAGAGGCCCTGGAAGGGGACATTGAAGAAATCGTTAAGGCTGGGGTGAAACTAAGGCTTAACTCCTCCCCCAGCATCAGCCAGCTTCTTGAACAAAAATTTGACGCCGTGTTACTTGCCACCGGAAGCACCTTCGTGGGGCCAGCTACCCTCTGGCTCAAGGAGGAAGGAGTGGAACTTACCCCCTGGGGGAGCATCAAGGTCAATCCAGAGACCCTCACCACCAGCCGGGAAGGTGTTTTCGCCGGTGGCGATGTGCTCCTCGGGGGCATTTCCGAAGATTTTATAAGTGTTAGTGCCGATAAAGAGGATTTTGTAAAAGCTTTAATTGAACGATTGGCTGTTTATCGGGGGGATTCCTCTCGTTCTGCCATCCAGGCCATTGCCTCAGGCAGGAAGGCGGCTGAGGCTATCGACAGATACCTTGGTGGGGACGGCGATATTAGCGAAACCCTGCTCCCCCCCGAGAAGCCAAAGCACTGGCTTGGGCGTGAAGAAGGCTTTGCCGAGCTAAAGCGCCTTCCCGCAGCTTACCATTCGCCCACCCCCCAATACGCCGGCTTGAGCCGCGCAGAGCCACCCCTTAGCTCGGAATTAGCTACCGCCGAGGGTAAGCGTTGTCTCAGGTGTGACCTCAGACTCCTCATCACCAAGCCTATTCTGGCGCCAAAAGAGGAGCTCTGGCTCGAATTCACTACCGAGAATATAGGTCAGGCTCCCGAAACAGAAGGCGTCTACCAGCTGCTGGATGCCGAAAAGAACGTCATTTACATCAAGGGGACAATAAGTTTGCGCCGGGAGCTAGGGGAGCAGCTTAAGGTTCAGAAGAAGGCTTGCTACTTCATATATGAAGAAGCACCGATGTATACCAAGCGGGAGAGCGAGCTTCTCCAGCAGTATCTTGCCCAGCACGGCCAGATGCCCGAGGGAAACCGGGAGCTAGAAGACCTGTTCTAGGCGGCAAAATCCCCCCTTTATTGCCCTCTAAAAGGCGAAGTTGACATAATGCGACCCTTTCTGACATAACGCAACCTCTTAATGAATTATTGGCGACTTGTTTTGTGCCTAAAATAGCCAGAATTAGAAAAACTAGCTGGCAAAGAGAAAATCCTACCCCGGTTTAGCTGAGAACACAGTTAGCTGAGCAACTAGCCCTCAAAAGAGCAGACCCTTAGAGAGTTAAAAAGGTATAAAAAACCTATCTAGCTCTACATAACATATATAGTGCGTCCCAAGATTATGCTTGTAAGGATTCTCGGGTGAATAAGGCTGGCAAAGTGGCTTAACGAAAGTCCTTAATCTTTATTTTGGTGGCTTCCTCTATAACCTTGTTGGCATATTTATCCAGTAGTTTCTTACTGTCAGTTGTCTTTCTTGCTGCGGCTATTGCGACATTAAGAGTCCTCTCTTGTGCAGGGCTATCTAATGCAGGGCTATCTATAATATCCATACATTCCTTGAGTGCTTGGATATGTGCCTCCAGATTCCTTACAAGCTCTCCTATAGCCTTTTGTAAATCCGTTCCGAGAATCGAAGCAATCCTACTTATGTATAGCCCTCTAGTTCTGGCCTGTCTAAAAGTGAATTGTAGCTTGTCCACGGTGACGTACAGGTATAAGCGTGTCTTTCGTATGTCTTTTATACCTTTTACATCCGCGAACTCCATTAGAAGTTCACCTTTAGTCATATCTACTGCCCATTCTATAATCTCATTCAACAATCTTTCTCTACGTTCTCTTTTTTGCATGCTTTGAGTATGCAATATAGATGCAACTCCTATACTGAGAGCAACAAAAACCGCAAGAAGCATAATACCGGCGCTGATAGCCTGTGCCCACTCTTTTAACCATTTTAACCATTCCATACCCCCATTATACCACTGTGGGGTGGGTTACCTTAAATCAGTGATAAATCAGTGATACAAAGTACCTACGGGAATGCCGGAGTGGTTTGAACCCGGGCACGGTAAATATACGCCGAAACCGGTATCCTTACCCTTAATGGGATGCCTTGGTATCAGCGACGTAGGGTTACGCACTATGAATTCCCTTCCACAACCCCGGCATTTCACCTTATAACTTACACTTCTTGTCGCCATGATTCTTGCGCCTGGCTTAAGTATAGCATAAATTACACCACCGCTGCCTATCCAGGGGCGCTCAGGCATACTTAGACACGTGTAGGAACCCTCAAACGCCTAGATTTTGACTACAGCGCGTCATATTAGACTAGCTGTGCTGTCTTGGACAGCGTGTGGCTGATTCGCTCCAGAAGCTTTCTCAGCCCCCACCTTTCGACCGCCGAAACCAGCACCGTGCCCTCATCAGCCGGCTCGCACTGCCGGGAAAGATAATCCAAAGCTGTATTCTCATCCCAGCTCTGGTCCTCACCGAGCAACAGGTCAATCTTATTCAGCACGGTAATCCGGGGCTTGTTCTCGAGTCCAAGGTCAGCCAGAATGCCCTCAACTACCTGGCACTGCTCTGAAGCGTTGTGGGATGTTATGTCAACTATATGAAGCAGGATACTGGCTTCGAATAACTCCTCAAGGGTTGCCTTGAATGCGGAGACGATGGTGGGTGGCAATTTCCGGATAAAGCCAACGGTATCGCTCAATAAGACCCCTTTTCCATCAGGAAGGTTTAAGCGCCTGGTGGTGGGGTCAAGGGTGGAAAACAATTTATCTTCAACGAAGACGCCGGCACGAGTGAGAGTATTCATCAGGGTACTTTTGCCGGCGTTGGTATAGCCAACCAGGGCGACTATCGGGATACCGGTCTTCCGGCGCTGCTGCCAGTATAAGTGGCGGTGCTTTCTTATGTCCTCAATCTGCGCCTCAAGCCGTTTTATCCTGCGCTGAATAAGGCGCTTATCGGTCTCAAGCTGGGTTTCGCCGGGACCCCTGGTGCCAATGCCGCCCCCGAGCCTCTCTAGGTGGCTCCACTGCCCGGCAAGGCGAGGAAAAAGGTATTGGTGCTGGGCCAGCTCTACCTGTAACTGCCCCTCCCTGGTTCTAGCCCTTCGGGAAAAGATATCCAGAATCAGGGCTACGCGGTCAATCACCTTTACCTGGAGTGCTTCCTCCAGATTTCGCTGCTGGAGCGGCGAGAGCTCGTCATCAAAGATTACGACATTATACCCGGTGCTATCCCTTAGCGGCAGTAACTCAGCCAGCTTACCCCTGCCCAGATAGTGGGTTCTTGATGCCGCGGGCAAGCGCTGTATGAACCTCCCCATCACCTCCGCCCCTGCCGTGTTGGCTAGCTGAGCCAGCTCCGTCAGCGAATCCTCCGCTGACCACCTGCTGGTATCCCGCTTGCTGGCTACCGCTACCAGGAATGCCCGCTCCGGTACCCGGGTAGCAACCGTCCCTTTAATAATAGCCCTCCTATATTATGTAAAGCTACTCCCCATTCTCACGTTTCTCTTGCTATCCCGCCATGCCGACAAATGCGATAAGCCCTTCACCACTGCTACATCGGGGACAGTTAGCGACAAGCGCACATAGCCCTCGCCGTGCTTGCCGTAGCCTACCCCGGGGGTAACTGCCACCCCGACCTTATCCAATAAATCGGTGGCAAACTCCACCGAGGTGTAGCCTTGGGGAACCCTAGCCCATATAAAGAGGCTCGCCTTGGGGGGACGGGCTTTTAGCCCGATATTATTCAGCACCTCGATAATCAAATCGCGGCGCCTCTGGTAGATGTCGTTATGCGCCTTAACGCAATCCTGGGGACCGGTCAGGGCGGTAATGGCCGCCTGCTGGATAGCCTGCGGAATCCCTGAATCCAGATTTGACTTGAGCCTTTTCAGGGCGTCTATCATTACCCCGTTACCCACCACCATTCCTATCCGCCACCCGGTCATATTATAGGTCTTGGACAGGGAGTGAAACTCCACCCCCACCTCCCTGGCTCCATCCGCCTGCATAAAGCTGACCGGCTGGTGATCGTCAAAGGCGACCTCAGAGTATGGCCCGTCATGGCAGACCGCCAGCTTGTGCTTCCGGGCGAATTCAACTACCCGGTTGAAGAAATCAAGGTCAGCCACAGCGCTGGTGGGGTTATTAGGATAGTTTATCCACAATAGCTTAGCCCTCTGCAGGATATAAGCCGGTACGGCGTTTAAATCGGGAAGAAAATTATTTTCCTCAAGGAGGGGTAGATAGTAAGGACTGCCACTGGCAAGCATGGTACTTGTGGCATAAACGGGATATGCCGGGTCAGGCACCAGGGCAACATCCCTGAAGTCAATAAAGCAAAAGGTAATATGGGCAATACCCTCCTTTGAGCCGATGAGGGGTAAAACCTCTTTGTCAGCGTCCAGGGAAACACCAAAGCGCTTCTTATACCACCCGGCTATCGCCTGGCGCAACTCGGGTAGCCCCTCAGTCTCAGGGTAGCGGTGATTAACCGGGTCTTTTGCCGCCTGGCATAGCCTCTCAATGACATGGGGGGGCGTGGGGATATCGGGGTCACCCACAGCAAAGCTAACCACCTCCTCGCCTTTAGCCCTCTTCTCGGCAATCTTCCTATTGATTTCCACGAAAAGATAAGGGGGTAAATGTTCAATTCGTCTTGATAATCTCATCAGGCCATTCTCCATTAAAGATTATTTTGGCCGGGCCGCTGAGAAACACATCCCCTACCCCATCCCACTCCACAACCAGCGTCCCTCCCGGTAGTTTTATATCAACCTTATTGCCGGTATAACCATATAGCTGGGCGGCAACGGTAATAGCGCAGGCACCGCTACCACAGGCCAGCGTCTCCCCCACTCCCCTCTCCCAGACGCGGGCTTCGAGCTGCTGCTGGCTTACTACCCTGGCGACCTCAAAGTTCACCCGGTCAGGAAATATTGCCAGGTGTTCTACCTTTGGCCCCACCTGAGATAATGGGAAATCGGATAGCGGGCGCCGCCAGAAATAGACAGCGTGCGGGTTCCCCATCGAGACGAGGTTGAGGAGCAACTCTACACCCTCTACGGTAACAGGATAGCTCAGCATTGACTTTATGTCAACTAAATCCCTGCCCGGCTCTATTACTACCGGGATATCACTGGCTTTAAATCTTGGCTCCCCCATGCCAACCTTGAAATTATCCACCTGGCTACCTGCCCCATGCTCAATCTTTCTTATACCTGATATTGTTTCCACCAAAATCTGAGGAGTCTCCGCCCTGACCAGCCCCTTTTTTAAAGCATATTCAGCCAGGCACCTAAGGCCGTTGCCGCAGGCTCTAGCCTCAGAGCCGTCGGGGTCAAAGACCCTCATCTTGAAGTCAGCGACCTCTGAAGGTGAAACCAATAACAAGCCGTCAGCACCGATACCGAAGTGGCGGTCGCACATAGCTAGCGCCAACCGCGACCAATCGCGCTGGGCTTCATCAGCCTCCACCAGCACAAAATCGTTTCCTGACCCCTGCAGCTTGGTGAAGTTCATAAGTTGCCACCTATAAAGCTAGTTACCAGTGTCTTAATCCGAAAGTCCATCCCTTTCTCTATATCAAACCACCTTATTCTATCATCTTTCAACCGAAACCAGCTATATTGGTGACGGACAAGTCGGTGGGTTTCAAACTTGATTTGCTGGATGGCAGAAGCCAGGGTTAGCTCCCCTCTAAGATGCATGCCAATTTGCTTATAGCCTATGCCAGCCATGGCTGGCAGACTGAAGTCATAACCCTTATTCAGCAGCCTCTTGACTTCATCAACCAGCCCCAGCTTTATCATTTCGTCCACCCTCAGGTCAACCCGCCGATATAGCTCCGCTCTATCTGCAGTCAGGCCTATTATCAGGGTTTCATATAACGGTTCCGTCTTAAGCTGAAGCTGAGAGAAGGGAACCTTGGCGCCTCTATGTACCTCAAGAGCCCTTATTATGCGGCGGACATTGCCGGGGGCAATCCTCTGAGCTGCCACCGGGTCAACCTGCGCCAGCTCAGCATAAAGCTCTTCCTTCCCCACCCTCTCCAGACTGCGCCTTAATTCCAGGTCAGGCGCTACCTTCGGTATCTTCCAGCCATCCAGCACCGCCCATACATATAGCCCGCTGCCACCGACCAGTATTGACAGCTTATCTCGCTTTTGAATATCTTCAATAGCCTTGTAAGCAAGCTGCTGATATTGAGCCAGGCTAAAGTCCTCATCGGGATTGATTATATTAATCAAATGATGGGGAATGAGGGAAAGCTCCTTTTTGGTGGGTTTAGCCGTGCCGATATCCATATAGCGGTAAACCTGCCGGCTATCGGCACTCACTATCTCCCCGTCAAAAGCCTGGGCTGAATCAAGTGCCAGCCGGCTCTTGCCAACGCCGGTTGGACCAACTACAGCCAATAGACGGCTCATCTCGCCCGCTTAATTTCCGATGTTTGTCTCACTATGCCCAGAAACTCGTCTGCCTTTATACTGGCGCCGCCGACAAGGGCACCGTCAATCTCAGGCTGGTTTATAAACTCGGCGATATTAGCCGAATTTACGCTGCCCCCGTAAAGAATGCGCACCTGTTGGGCAATCTCCCTGCCATATTGCTTGGAGATGCGCTGGCGGACAAAAGCGATGGTATCATTTGCCTGCTTACCGCTAGCTGCCCTGCCGGTGCCGATAGCCCAGACTGGCTCGTAGGCTAAGATTAAGCCACTGGAGTAGTATATTTGGGCTGAGGGCGAGCCTAGCTGCTTAATTAGGCGTTCTTCCGTCTTCCCCGCCTCGTTCTCCTCAAGGGTCTCGCCGATACATAGAATCGGCTTCAGCCCCACCTTCAGCGCCACCTTGACCTTTTTATCTATAATCTCCTCGGTCTCCCTGAAGTAGTGCCGGCGCTCGGAGTGCCCAATAATGACAAACTCACAAAGCTCCGCCAGCATCAGCGGAGAAATCTCGCCGGTGTATGCCCCCTTTTCCTCAAAGTACATATTCTGCGCCCCCAGTTTTATCGAGCTTCCCTCAATCAGCCCTTTTATCGCGGCTAGAGAGATAAAGGGGGGACATATTACCTTCTCCACGCCTTCTATCCACTCAAGCCCGGGGTGCATCTTCTTGACCAGCGCTATCGCCTCGCTCAGCGTGGTGTTCATCTTCCAGTTACCAGCAATCAAAGGCATGCGCATCTTAGTCTCCTAAGCGCCAAATTTAGTCAGCTTTAGAGCGTGAGCCATTGCCAGGGGCACAATCTCGGTCGCCGGCAGCCTACCCAGTCCGCCCAAAATACAGGCTGACTCAGAAAACTTCTCTACCTTATCGGGGCGGCACCACTTAGAGTAAAGGAGTATTGGCACCGGGTGCCAGCTATGCCCCTTGAGCAAGGCCGGGGTGGAGTGGTCGCCGGTAACGACAATGACATCGGGTTCAAGGTTAAGCAGGGTGGATAGAGCGCTGTCAACCTCCTCTATAACCCTCGCCTTCCGCTCAAAGTCGCCATCCTCACCGGCAGAATCGGTCTCCTTTATATGCACGAAGAAGAAGTCATACGCCTTATAGTTCTGCTTCATGATATCAAACTCCTCTTTGATGGTGGTGCCGGTCTCCAGGACCTCCATCCCGACCAGCCTGGCCAGTCCCCGATACATCGGATATTGAGCGATGGCGGCGGGCTTTAGTTTATAGACCTCGGGCATGGTGGGGAGATTAACTTGTCGGGAGAAGCCGCGCAGAAGCACCATATTGGCCGGGTGATGCTTGGCCAAGACCTTTTTGGCTTGAGTAACAAACTCATTGGCAATATTAGCCATCTTATCAGCTTGTGGGTTTAGGGCAGTAATAGGCCTTGGTGCTACCCCTACCTGCTGGGGGTCAGAGTCGCTGACCTCAGGAGACAATCCTTTGCCCCGAAAGACAGCGATAAAGCGGTGCTCCCTGACCGGGCAAACAGAAAGTTTAACCCCCTCTATCACCAGCCCATCAAGCAGGCGGCACAGCTCAGCGCACTTCTCGGTAGAGATACGCCCCGCCCGGCGATCAGTGACAAGTCCGGCTTCATCCACAGTACAAAAATTGCCCCGGGCGGCTATATCCTCCGGCTTCAGGTCAAACGCTATCCCCATCGCCTCCACCACCCCCCGCCCGATGCTAAATTTAAACGGGTCATAGCCAAAGAGGGCAAGATGACCCGGGGTACTACCCGGGGTTATTCCCGGGCCAACCGGGTCAATAAGACCGCATATGCCTTTACTTGCCAGCCGGTCGAGGTTCGGCGTATTAGCTGTCTCAAGCTCAGTCTTACCCGTTTTCGGACTGGGCAATCCGCCCAAGCCATCAATGACCAGCAGCAGAATTTTAGTCGGGGAGGTGATAGAAATTTCCTTCATTAGCTCTAGATTATCCACTTTAAGCCCTCCGCTCAAGCAATACCTCCACCCCGGGCAATTTCTCGCCACCCAAAAATCTCAGTGAAGCACCGCCCCCGGTAGAGACAAAGGTCATCTTATCCGCTAGCTTCATCTCAGCCACAACCTCAGCCGTGGAACCGCCGCCGACAACAGTGGTCGCCTTAAGACTGGCCAGAAGCCTGGCCATAGCCTGTGTCCCCTGAGCAAATTTAGGTATCTCATATATGCCCATGGGCCCGTTCCAGAAGACTGTCTTGCAGCGGCGTAGTTCCTCGGAGAAATTGCTAATAGTCTGGGGGCCGATATCGGCAATACTCCAGCCTGGCGGTATCTCTTCTACCGATACTACCCTGGCTTCAGCGCTGACTCTATCGGCAACAACCACATCAACTGGCAATAGCAAGCGCCCCCCCCGCCCAGCGGCATCCTTCATCAGCTTAGCCGCAAACGCCAGCTTATCATTCTCCACCAACGACGAGCCCACCTCATAGGATTTAGCCTTCAAGAAGGTAGCCGCCATACCACCACCAATGAGAAGACAGTCCACCTTGCCCAGGGTATTTTCTAATAAGGCAATCTTGTCACCCACCTTGGCACCGCCAGCAAGCTCGGCGAAAGGGCGAGCCGGGTTAGCCAAAATACCCTCCAGGACGTTGATTTCCTTCTCCAGCAAAAGGCCAGCCACCGCCGGCAGATAGTTGGCAACCCCCACTATCGAGGCATGGGCCCGATGACTGGCGCCAAAGGCATCATCCACATAGACGTCAGCTAGCCGGGCTAAGGCTTGAGCAAAGGAGGGGGCGTTTTCACTCTCCTCAGGCTGAAAGCGGAGGTTCTCCAGGAGCAGAACATCGCCCCCCCTTAGTCCTTCTACCTCCTTCTCCACCTC
>Ga0315282_10001519_pt1 | contig 43470 bp, 50 predicted proteins | sample YL17G07_20_MG_FD_203693 | JGI IMG/M metagenome (GOLD analysis project Ga0315282, IMG submission 203693) | Sediment microbial communities from Yellowstone Lake, YNP, Wyoming, USA - YL17G07_20 | ecosystem: Environmental > Aquatic > Freshwater > Lake > Sediment | place: USA: Wyoming | collected... | reverse complement strand
GTTCGCTGCGAAGTATAGTGGGGTTGGTCGACCAGCGAATTCGGAAAGGTAATGTTTTAGTTCCTCTTGCGAATCTTTGTCGTGACGAAATTCCGTGTAAGCCTTCTCCAGCTCCATTAGATTTGCCGTTAAGGTCTCAGGGACAAATCGTCCACCGTATCGACCATATTTTCCACCTATTGGATATCTTGATAGTTCTTTCAAAGTTGAACACTTCTAGCGTTCTTGATGAACTGCACTATCCTCGCACGATCTTTCTTTCCTGGGCTTGACTCCACGCCGCTGGCAACATCGACCGCGTACGGCTCCACGGTTCTAACCGCTTCTGCTACGTTCTCAGGATTCAAACCTCCAGCCAGAATCACCGGTTTGGGATCGATAGCTTGTCTCAATCGTCTACTCGCAGCCCAGTCGTGCACGCGTCCAGTCCCGCCGCACCTCATAGCCGATAATGTGTCCAGCAATACGGCTTCGCAAGATCCTGAGATGTTAATCAAGTCTTTGGCAGAACAGTTCTCTCCATCAACGCCAATGATGGTCGCCACATCGTCCTTCAACTCTTCAAGAGTGCTGTTGCACTCGTTGATGTCGCAGTAGATTTGAAGCAAATCGGGTCGTAACATTGAGTTCAGTTTTTTGAGATTTTGAAGATTCGATTCTTTCGTGACAATGACGCTTGAAACGAAAGGTGGGACCTTTGCCAAAAGCAACTGCGCACGTTCCACTGAAAGGTTCCTCGGAGAGGATTCAACTCTGATCAAGAATCCAACAGCATCCGCGCCAGCATCGATGGCATCAACTAGATCTGTCTCGTTCGTGATCCCACAGATTTTTACTCTAACAGTTCTCATTGGTCATCGTGAACTCCTTCAGTATTTCTTCAATGTCTCTGGCTTTCATGATGGATGAGCCTATCAGAAACGCGTCAGCCCCAACTTCCAGAAGTTGATTTAGATCGTTCCTATCCTGTATGCCACTCTCAACGATCACAATCTTGCCGTCTGGCTTGCGGTTTTTCAGAATCTTGCGAGCTGTTTCAAGGTTTACGCTAAGATCGCGTAGATCCCTATTGTTTATTCCTAGTATGTCCGCATCCGTATCCAGAGCATGGGAGAACTCTTCCTCATTATGCGTCTCTAGTATGACTTCTAGATTCTTCGAATGGACAAAGCTAATCATATCTTGAAGTGATGGTTCACAGTAACCTCTGTCAAATAGCGCAGCTATCAAGAGAACTGCGTCCGCTCCTAGTCTTGAAGCGGCTTCTACCTGAACTTTGCTGGATACAATATCTTTCATCAATAAGGGCAGATCGACCGTTTCTCGGACTCTACGCAACAGTTGAAGTGATCCCCCAAACCTCTTGGGTTCGGTAATCACTGAGATTCCGACCGCACCCCCATTCTTGAAGGCCAAGGAGACCTGCACTGGATCTATTTCGTCACGTATGTTGCCCAGTGATGGAGAACGTTTCTTGATCTCCGCCACGACAGGGATGTGCTTGCAGGTGGTTATCGCTTTGACGAGGCTGACCGGTTCCTTCTCGACTCGGTCTTGAACATCGTAATAGCCGTTACTGGTTCGTTCCATGCTCTCGTTTGCGAGTATGTCTAAGAAATCAGTCAATTTCTGATCCCAACTCTCTTAGCTTCGACACGGATCCGCCGGATGCTTTGATTAGACCTTCCAGTTTTCGAAAAGCCTGTCCATCATCAATTGATCTTCGCGCCAACTCCATCGCCTCTTCGAGATTGCTAGCTATTCCTCCGAGTAAGATCCCTACGGCCGCGTTTACCAGAACCACGTCTCTTTTTGGACCATTCATTCCAAGCAGTATCTTAACGGTCGTCCTCGCATTCTCGGTCTTGGTCGATGCTTCAAGATCTTCTATCCTCGCGGCCGGTACGCCGAAGTCGGAAGGAACCTTCACAGAGGTTTTCACTGTTCCTTGAGTCAACCAGGCGATCTTTGTCTTTCCAACGGTTGATATCTCGTCTATGCCGTCTAAGCCGTGAACTACAGCGCCCGCCTCACAGCCCAGTCCTTTAATTGAGTAAACGATCTTCTCAACTAGATTCTCGTCATAGACGCCTATGAGTTGGGCAGATGCATTCGCAGGGTTCGTTATTGGTCCAAGAATGTTGAAGATGGTTCTAACACCTATTTCTTTTCTCGGTGTGGCGACACGCTTCATCGCTGGATGGAACTTTGGTGCGAATAAGAATCCGATCCCCACGCTTTCTATTGATTCTTCAACCTGTTCTGGACTCGTATCGAGGTTTAGACCTAGCTCTTCCAAGACATCAGCGCTTCCACATTTGCTTGTAACGGACCGGTTTCCATGTTTTGCAACGTATACTCCTGCTCCAGCTACAACGAAAGCGGATGTTGTGCTGATGTTGAACGTCTTCAAGCGGTCTCCTCCCGTACCGCATGTGTCGACCAGTCTTCCTTTGATCTTAGAATGAATCTGGATAGAGAAACTCTTCATGACCTCTGCCATAGCCTGCAGCTCGGCAACTGTCTCACCCTTCATTCTCAGAGCCGTTAGAAATGCTCCGATCTGTGAATCTGTTGCCGACCCTGATATTATCTCAGTCATTGCGTCGAAGGCTTCTTGATGGGACAGGTCTAACCCTTCGACAAGTTTCCCAATCGATTCTCTGATCATTCTACTCGATCCCGTCCAAGAAATTCTTGAGAATACTCTTCCCGTCACTGGTCAGTATCGATTCGGGGTGAAATTGAATCCCATTTATCGGATAGTTAACGTGGCGAACAGCCATGACCTCTCTATCATCTAAAGATTCGGCTGAAACCTCCAGGCACTTTGGGATCGATTCTCTATTGCCTACAAGTGAGTGGTATCTGGCTCCAACAATCGGGTTCTTTACTCCTCTGAAGATTCCTCGACCGTTATGTTTTACGAGGCTCGTCTTTCCATGCATCTGCCTCGTGGCTCGATTAATTTTACCACCGAATGTTTGAATGATTCCTTGATGGCCGAGACATACACCAAGCAATGGCGTCTTCGGGCCTGTCTCCCGAATAATGTCGGAGCAAATTCCAAAGTATCGTTTGTTATCTGGACTTCCTGGGCCAGGTGAGATTATTATCCTGTCTGGAGATTGCTTCTTAACTTGAATCAATGATATCTGATCGTTTCTAAATACTACTGGATTGGCGCCAAGTTCTCCGACATACTGGACTAGGTTGTATACGAAGGAGTCATAGTTGTCAATAACTAGGACTTTCATTCTTCATCTCCTGCGATTGTTTCAACGCTTTCATTAGGGCTCCAGCTTTGTGCTCGGTCTCGTACCATTCACGTTCAGGCTGGGAGTCAGCTACGATTCCAGCGCCAACTTGGATGTTAGCGCGTTTTCCGTCCACGACCAACGTTCGAATGGTAATCGCGAAGTCGGAATCTCCATTCCTTGAGAAGTAGCCTACAGCCCCTGCATACGGTCCTCTTCTGGTAGGCTCTGATTCTTCTATCATCTCCATCGCACTGACTTTTGGTGCGCCACTAACCGTTCCCGCGGGAAAACTGGCTCGTAACACGTCGAAGCTGTTGTATTCGTCTCTTAGGGTTCCCACGACTCTAGAAACTATGTGCTGTACATGACTGAACCTTCTGACCTTCATGTATTCAGCTACGTTCACGGTTCCGAAATTGGAAACTCTGCCAACATCGTTCCTCGCGAGGTCCACAAGCATCGCATGCTCTGCACATTCTTTCTCGTCTGACAGAAGATCACGCGCCATCTTCTGATCTTTGGCAGTGTCATTGGACCTAGGGCGAGTTCCGGCTATGGGGAAAGTTTCAACAGTTTCGCGTCGAACCCTCACAAGTGTCTCTGGGCTTGATCCTATAATTGCTCTATCCTTCATCTTGAGAAAGTACATGTAAGGTGAAGGGTTGATCTTCCGTAGGATGTTGTAGAAACGGAGTAGGTTTCCTTCAAGCTTAAACTCGTAGCGCTTGGACAGCACAACTTGAAAAACTCTTCCATTCATTATGTGCTCCTTAGCGTCAGAAACAATTCTCTCGAAACGTTCCTTCGAAAGATTCGTGGACATGCTTGAATGAGAAAGTTCAGAATCATTGATTGGACTCTTCAACAGTCCACTAATCTCAGCTAGTCGATCCTTCTCCGTATAGAAGTAGAAAGCCTCTCTATTTTGATGATCAAAGATCATGCCATCATCGTAGATTCCCATCTCAATATCTGGAAAGGACAAATCATCCTTACATAGACTTGGCAGATTCTCCCAGTATCTCACCGAATCGTAAGAAATGTATCCAACCGCTCCTCCAACATAGCTCATTCCCTTATAGTGAATCGGTCTCTCGCTGACGAGGCTTTCAACAACTTCTAGAGGATCATGATGCTTCTTGACAGCTCTCTCTCCAGTTTCCAGATTAGCAGTCTGTACGAGCTGATCCTTTGCGGTTAGTACTGTCGTAGGGTTGAAACCAACGAACGAAAAGCGGGAAAGTTTCTTCGGTCCTTGAACAGACTCAAGGAGATAGGCGAAGTCGCATCCGTTTTGAATCTTCTGGAATGCTTCTAGAGGAGTTCGTCCAAAAGGAAATCGCTTAAGCTTAAGCCTAGCTTCCCGTTGCTTCGAACCGCGAACAAGTCCAAAGACGATACCCCATTCTGATCGATCTCCGAAACTCAGGCCTCCAAGATACATTGACGCCTTATTTAAGTCCTTAGCGTACTATTTTGTACACCTAGATAGCCCACAAGATAGGGTCAGCGATCCCCACACGAATAACAAGCCTTGCTCCCAAGTTCATAACTTTCGCACTCATCCAAGGCGTGGTTTAGTAAATCTTCTGTAATAATAAACAGGACTTGGATTGAGCAGCTGAAACGAAAACCAGTCTAGTCTTCCTTCTCTCAAGCTTTATGTGCTCAATATCGCGATCTTAGGGTGGCGCGGGGGTCCCCGAGACCTTAATGCTAAGGCGGGAGTCAGGTCAAAGGGGCAGGACAGCCTGTAAAAGGGCTGTGTCAGACTTAAGATCCGCTGCTGGATTGAGACATCCTGTGGCGTAGGCCTTCGTGGGTTCGAATCCCACCCCCCGCATTATTGGGTGCTCACACAATTCTGTTGTGGTCTAAACGTTGGGAGATGAATCCTTTGACCCGACTGAATCAACGCTATCCCTAGGAGCGTTCACATCCCGGGCAGAATATACTCTCCAAATCCAATGACTTAGCACAGAACTTACACCATCGATTCGAAAACGGGTTCCACATTTGAGATAATACCACATTTCCTTCCTTGGAGAATACAACAGATTATCTGAGTCGCACAGTCTCTTATGCTCTGAAATAGCGCCTTCTTAGCCAAGGCAAAAGTATTTGGATTGCGTTAGCAAGTTTCTTGATGGTTAGTTGAAAAATACCGTCAGAAACGTAGATTCCGAACAAAAAAAGAGAACTGTTCGGTGACAAACATCGGAGCTTGAGAAGAATCTCTACAATGGATCTGGCTCACACAAATTCTCTCTATTGTTTGCGACGCGGCCACAGGTAAGACAAATCCAATGAGGATCCTTGGAAAACCTCCTCAAACTATCTATCCCGCCTGTAGCAACTAGTTTACACAGATGTTTTTCGTGTCCTTCGTGAGGCTTGCTCAAGTCTTAACACCCTAACGATTCTTAGCGAAGTCTAGGAATAAAACGTTTTCTCATGTAATCATGAAAACTTATCCAGCGACTTTGCTCTATCTCAGAGCTTTGTCTTACGAATTTGAGGATTTCCTTGAACTCAGGAGTCTCTGATGTTTTCAGCAATTCATATATTGCCATTTCCACACAGGACGGATTGGCACCTTCCCTAACCATTCGATCGAATGCTACCCTTCTGTTATCCGGGCTCCTGGATGAAATTGTGTCCTCCAGAATGTAAATATGGTACTTTCTTCTAATCGCCTCTAGTACCGTTTGGAAAATGCATATGTGAGATTCTATTCCCATAACTAAGATTTCCCGCGGCTTGGTCATCTCTATTCTCTCAGCGAAATCTTGTGATTCGAAACAGTTGAAAGTGGTCTTCTCGATCGGCTTGTAGTATAAACCCAAAGCTTCCACGATATCCTTTACTGTTCTTCCTAGGCCTATTGGATACTGCTCTGTCACGATAATGGGGATGCCTAGAACTTGAGCCGCCTTTATCATAATGATTGCATTCTTAGCAATATCTTCAGCCATGTGAATCTTGGGAAGAAGTTTTTCCTGGTAATCTATGCACAAGAGTAGAGACTGGTTCTTGCGTAACATAGCTGAAATCTCCCGACGCTATCAAAGAAGTTCATGATTGCCACACTACTCTATGCGTCAACTTACTCCTCAAGCTAGACATAACGTTTTTGTTTGAAGCAGGAATGGCTTTTGGACGTAGCCCCCAAAGAACGACGGCATATCCGAAAGCCTAGTTGGCCCTTGTTATCGATGCTCTAGCCACAATGAAGAAAGAGACTGGAACTACGATTTTGCTGGTAAACTGGTGCGCGAATCCCCCGCCCCCTGACTATTGATGTCATCCGCGGTAGTCTGGTTGAATTTGCGTTTGAGTAGTGATGAGAACGCTAAAATTCCTGCTTTGAACTGATAGAATCGTCTCTTCTAATAAACAGGTCAATATAGTGTTCTAAAGCCCCGATAGATTGGCGAGAAAAGGTACTTTGAATTGATGTGCAAATCTCAACCAGTGTCTTGTGGGCTTTGGGTTTGCACCTTAGCAGAATTGTCATCGTTCTACTTCTGGTCTGCGTTGCCATTACAGCATTTCCTAAATTGGATGCCGCGTTGTCACAGGATGAGATCTCCCTGTATAGTCGGATCAATGATGTGAGATCGAAGGCGGGGCTAAACCCGCTGCATTTGAATGATCTTCTCGTTAAGGTTGCTCAAGAGCATTCTATGGAGATGTTGAATTCAGGCTACTTCGACCATACATCACATGTCGATGGGAGCACACCCTACGATAGGGTTGTGCGATCAGGATACTATGATGGATACTATGGCATGAGGATGGTGTTAGAAAATATCGCGTTGACTGGGTCTGGAGTCGATGTCGATTCTGTAATGGATATGTGGATGAATAGTAAAGGTCATGCCGATAACATTCTGAATAGCTACGTGAATGATATGGGAGTCGGGGTAGCACTAGGCGTTTATCAAAACATGGCAGATACGGCGTTGTATACTGCAGTCTTCGCTTACAGGGCCAGCGGTGAAGGAAACAACCTGACTATCACTGCTTCAACTGGGGCGTCGACGGCATTTCTCTCTACGTCAACGGAGTCATCAACTATTCTAGATGAAACGGCTTCTACATCAACGATTATTCCATTGGAAACCACATCAACAGGCACCACGCAGGTGACAACTCAGACTTTCACAGCAGTCACAACTGTGAATAGACAAACAGTCACCCCCTCCACATTCATTACAACAGTCGAAACCTCGTTGACGCAGCAAGGAAATGAGTTGAGAATTCAAATCGTTAGTAACTCGACCATTAGAGACCTGGCCTTCGACTCCAGTAGGCGCTCGATAAACTTCAGTGTCAACGGTCCATACAACACAGAAGGGTTTTGCCGCGCGGTCATTGCTAAACAACTCCTGGATGGAATCCCGCTGGTATACGTGGATGAAAATCAAGTAGACGCGAACATAACCGAAGATACGACCAATTACTATGTATACTTCATCTATGGTCACAGCAGTCACAGTGTAGGAATTTATGGATCAAACACTATACCCGAGTTTGTGCCATACACCACACTGATTGTTCTGACTCTAGTCTCAATAATGATTCTGAAACGAAGGAGACAGACTGTGATCAAGGATTAGTCGGATCTAAGTGCTCACGATCTAAATCCGCAGAGGACGATTTGATGGTTCGAGAACTACACAGAAAAAAATAACCTGTGGTGTTGCAGTTGAGACTGAATCGTCAGCAAGCTTTCGGCTCGATCTGACTTTTACTCAACGTCTTACTATCTCCGCAGCAACTAGCGGAATGGAAACCAATGGAAGCAGTATTGTCACATGAACTTACATGTGTAAAGAGCTATCACACATTGACATCGGTTGTTGTTGCAACTATTGCTGGGGCGATTAGATATACCTCGTTCGGTCTTGAATGTTTATCGGTAATGCAATGAGAATGGACAGGGCAGAAACAAAATGAAAATGGCATGATTGCATTGTTGACTCTTGCTCCAATAGCGGCACAAAAGGCCCATAACTGCTAGCATTCCTGAACAAGCGAAATGGCGAAAGACATGAAAGAGCTACCAGAGCTAACAAGAGCAGCATTTCACCTGACAATACTCTTTCTTATTCCGAATGCGAGCGACTTAGTACTATCAACTCGATTGGATTTCCTAGATCCTGTCTCATTGATACGATGGGGAGGAGTCATGGGTATCGCCATTATTATCTTCGTCGAGACAGGGTTGCTTTTCGGCTTCGTCTTTCCCGGCGATTCCTTACTCATCACGGCAGGAATGCTGGCTGAGGAAGGACATCTAGATCTTGGCTGGCTTATTGTTCTCGCTACAGTAGCTGCTATCACAGGCGATCAAGTCAACTATATGATAGGCTTTCGTCTCGGCAACAGACTCGTGAAGCATTATGCTCAGTTTCGCACTTACCTGACAAGAGCTGAAGTGTTCTACGATAAGCATGGAGGGAAGACAATTGCATTGGCGCGATTCGTTCCTGTTGTTCGGACTTTTGCCCCTGCTATTGCGGGTGCAGCAAGAATGAGTTACCGCCATTTCACTGCGTATAACATCGCAGGCGGCATCCTCTGGGTCTTCAGCATGACACTAGCAGGCTATAGCTTGGGCAAACTTCCCAATGTTGAGAAATATCTGCTTGTGGTCATAGGGGTGGTTGTGATTGTATCATTGCTGCCTTCGCTTCTCGGCTGGAGAAAGATGAGAAACAAGCGCGGTATGGACTCGCAATAGCTATCCGCCCTAGATCTTTTGGTGAGTTCCTTCCGATATGCTTCCGAACTGCTGACCTGCGGTTTCACTGTTAAACTGCTCCGCTAATGTCATCCCACTCGTCGCACCATTTTCCTTTCAGAAGAGCACTCAAAAACAGGTCGAAAACAATGAAATGAACTCGATACGCACACCGAACAGACAACAGTGGTTCTCGGTGGCCGCACCATTAGGTGATGACATATATTCAGCCCCCCTGATAGTTGTAGAAAAAGTCCTAGAGACACGTGGAGTTGAAAAGAGTACTATTCGTTTGTGTTGAGAACGCTGGCAGGAGCCAAATGGCTGAGGCTTTCGCAAACCACTATGGAAAAACTAAGGTAATCGCTTCGAGCGCAGGCGTTAGATTGGCTGAAAAGGTAAATCCTATTGTTGTTGAGGTTATGAAAGAGAAGGGGATCGACATATCCGCAAACAAGCCCAAACTACTGACTGCTAACATGGTGGAAGAGGCTGAACAGATCATAACAATGGGGTGTAGTGTCGAGAAATTCTGTCCAGCTCCCCTCTTCAAGAAGGTAACGGATTGGGATCTGGAAGATTCAAAAGGGAAACGGATCGAAAAGGTTCGAGAGATAAGAGACGAAATCGAAAAGAAGGTTACGAAACTACTCGAAGATATGAACTCATCAAAGTGAAATGTACGACCGTGTCAGACTGATCCTTGGTTTGATGCGTGTCTGCCTGCCAAATATTGAAGCTGACATAGTCTAGCGCAATACTTATATGACGTATAGCTATTACGCTATATAGCGTGAACGCTATGGACCAGATTAGTATGATCAACTTCAAATCGACTGTTTTCGAGGCACTAGGGGACCCGAGCAGGCTGAAGATATTGGACTTCTTGAGAGCGGGTGAAAAATGTGCATGCGATATAGTTCCCACGGTTGGTTTTGCTCAGCCAACTGTTTCTAGGCATTTGAAGGTCCTGATTGATTGTGGTATTCTAAGGAGACGCAAGGAAGCTAACAAAATGCTCTATTCAGTTACCTCTCCCAAGATCTATGACCTGATTGATTTGGTAGATGCACGCTTTATCGATTCTCTGAGCAAAAACGTGATCGCTAGAATAAGGCAAGGATATCGATAGAGTACTGCGGTGGAAAAGAGGTGATGAGCACGAACGAGACTTCAAGCGACGAGAAGAAAGCAGGTTTCATATTCTGTGTCTGCACAGGCAAATGTCCAGGATTCAAAGATTTGGATATGTGGGATTTCATAAACACGGTCAGAGCCGAATATCCAGTTGAGTATGCATTCATTCATCCTATGCTCTGCGATGAGGATGGAGATAGATTCCTTCAAGACTTCCTGCGAAATGATAGAAAATACTTCATCTCCGGATGCGCTCCTGTAATGCAGAAGAAACTCTTTCGAGATGCGTTCACAAGGGCGGGACTCGACATAAACAAAGATCTAGTTTCACTCGATGTTAGAAATATGACCACGGAAAAAGCGCTTGACATCGTGAGGAAAGCCCTGGAAGAGACTGCGAATTGACTGAAGAAACGTACATGAGCGTATCACGAAGCAAGATTCCATGGTATCCCACAATTGACTATGTCAAATGCAACCTGTGTGATGGAGATCCGCAGTGCCTAAAGTTCTGCCCACATGGAGTATTCGAGTACGAAAAAGAAAGCAAGAAACTGACTGTCAAGAACCCATACAATTGTGTAGTTTTCTGCAGAGCCTGCTCAAAAGTGTGTGCCGCTGACGCGTTGAGTTTTCCAAACAAGAAGGAGATACTCGAGTTGATAAAACATGTCAGAGAAGAGAAGTAAACACATTATCATTCCATGTAGCGGTATAGGCAAGGGTGTGGGCACAGTTGCACGCAGAGCCACGTATATAGTAACAGATGAAATATTGCCGAGAGAGACAGAAACAACATGCCTCCCCTTGCTTACCATCGAGGATAAAGAAGCAGTGGAGAAAGTAAGAACGAATCCATGTATAACCATAGATGGTTGTATAGCGCAGTGCGCAAAGAAAAATGTAGAATACCATAGAGGGAATCTGAAAGCAGCCATCAATGTATTGGACGTTTTGAAGCAAAATGCTGGGCTAAAACCTGGTACGGTTCTTGACATTGGCCCAGATGGCGAAAAACTCGCCAACAAAATTGCCGACACAATAGCGAAGATCATTGGTGACACAAATTGAAGATAACCTCAAGAAAGATCGGTCTAATCTCATGCAGTGGAGAAGATCTACCCGAGGGCACCATATCTAGAGTCGCGACAAGGAGAATCCTTGAACAGAGGGACGATACAGTAACCATATGTCTGCCACTGTTTCTGGCAGGAGGTCAAGGAGAACGAGATTTCGCCAAAGAAAACCCGTGTATAACCGTCGACGGATGCGAAAAGATGTGTGCTGCAGTGGGCGTGAAGAAATATGGAGGAGTGACTCCACGCTCCTCAATAGTAGTGTCGGAGATAGTGGGAAGGCTTAAGTGGCCGAAACCAACGTCGAAAAGCAAAATCGCGGCAGAAGATGAAGAACTCGTTAGAAAGACTATGAAGATTATAGATGAAAGAATCAAAATTGTAAAAGAAGGTAAGGACTAAGGATGCTAGAGGAACAAAAGAAAGTAGCAATTGCCGTATGCACCGGAATGGATCAACCACTGGCGACAGTAGCCAGATACGCTGGATACCATGTCTTGGAGAAACTGAGACCTGATAAGACAGTATTACTCTGCACCCCTGCCCTTTTGGGAGGCGTGCAGGAAGACGTGGATTTCATCAAAAACAATCCAGCCCTAGTAATAGATGGTTGCGAAGAGAAATGCTGCGAAAAGATCGTTAAGAACGCCAATGGCAAAATACGTGCCATCATAAACGTCAAAGACGTCTTGAACGAGCACAGAGAATTTCAGCCTGAATCAAGGGTCAAACTAGGACCGAATGGAATGAAGCTTGCAGAGACAGTGGGAGAAATCGCTGCAAAGAAAGTTGACGAAATACTGGAGGCTGACAAAGCTTGAGCGAGAAGAAAGTTGCCATAGTCGCATGCACCGGAATGGGCAAAACCCTAGGGACTGTGGCAAGACAGGTTGCGTACAAGGTTGTGGAAGAGTTACGACCAGAAAAAACGGTCTTGATATGCATTCCATCGATGGCTGCTAACGTGGGAGAATACAAGAATCAGGTGAAGAATTACCCATCAATCATCCTAGATGGCTGTGTTGAAAGATGCGCTACAAAAGTCATATCCGACAACAATGGCATGATCAAAGGAAGGCTATTCCTTCCACAACTAGTCAAGAAATATGGGTTGAAACCTGGTCCTAGAACAGACATCGGACCAGAAGGAGAAGAACTAGTTACAAAGATAGCTCAAGAAGTTGCCGAACAGGTTGACAGGCTTCTGCCGTGAACTCCATGGATCACTTGGAGTTTAAACTTGACAAATGGACGTTCAAGGTCCCTAAGGAGCTCCTCTACAACGAGAATGACTGCTGGGCAAAGATAGACGACAAGACAGCCACAGTAGGCATCACCGATTTTCTCCAAAACCTCATGAGCGACATAGTCTTCGTAGAACTTCCCAAAATAGGCAGTAGGGTTGAACAGTTCGATGAAGCTGGATCGTTGGAATCGATAAAAGCCACTCTCGACATAATCTCGCCAGTCTCTGGAGTAATTCAGGACGTGAACTCCGAACTAGCCAATACTCCAGATCTAGCCAATACTGATCCCTACGGCAAAGGGTGGTTTCTCAGAGTTCAGCTCTCAAACTTCGAATCTGATAGAGAGAACCTGATCAATGCAGAAACTTACCTTGAAGTAATGAAAAAGAAAGCCGAAAAAGAACAGCAGAAACTGAAAAAAGCTCAGTCCTCATAAAAGGAATACATATGTTCGGTCGGATTCTATGACTCAGTACTCAACGATCGTCGAATGGACAAAAGATCTTGATGGGTTTCTGAAATGTGGAAATGGACACACAGCAGTGTTTTCTTTTCCTCCGGAATTCAACGGTAGAAAAGGCGTATTCACACCTGAAGACGCGTTTGTAGCCTCACTCAACATGTGCATACACATGACATTTCTAGCTGTTAGCAGGAAGGCCAGATTGAACCTTGTTCGATACGAATGCGAGGCGAAGGGAGAGACTGAATCTGAAATTGGCAACCTATACCATTTTTCCAAGGTAACGCTCTATCCAAAGATTGTCGTCAAAGGCTCAAGCATGGAAACCGTCCAGAGGCTTCTGGGAATAGCGAAGAAGAATTGCATCGTATCCAACTCCGTGAAATGCCCTGTAGAGATATCTCCAGAGATTAAGTTGGAGCAGGGATGAGTATTGCATCATCCTTCAGAGTCATATCAAGACTAATAGTGGAAATGTAAGTTGAGTAAGATTCCGAAGGTCAAACCGCCTACAGACTATCCCCCAGAAGATGGCAGTTATCTGCGGGGAAACGATTACTCGCCAGTCGCGGTCACGATACTTCTACACACGTATTACGATAAGATACCTGATTTCCTCCAAAACTTGGCGAAAGTTGCCGTGGAATCTGGTGCAGCGTTAGCGGGGTTTCTCCAAACTGAGAATATCGGTATCGAGAAGTTGATCTGTAATGTTGTCGCAAATCCAAATATTCGGTACATAGTTCTATGTGGGATCGAGTCTGCTGGACACTGGCCAGGGGACGCATTCGAATGCTTCATGAAGAATGGGATTGATGAGAAACGGTTCATTATAGGATCCAAGTCTCCCACACCCTATCTATACAATATTATGCCTGAAGCAATCGAGCGATTCAGGAAGCAGGTTACGCTGATCAGCCTCTTGTCGGATAAAGATAGAAAGATCCGGATAGACCCGGAAGTGGTGAAGAACGCTGTATGGTCATGCCATCAAGAAAACCCATCAAGTTTCTTAGACTACACAGTTTATGACGTGGGAGCCTATCCAGAACCTCCGATATGCACCAGAATAACGTGGAGGACTACACGACCTTGGGCAAATAGTCCTGAATCAGATGGGCAGAAGGTAAAATGGATACAAGAGATGGCATCGCTTAGACGCAAACAGGAACCGACAAGTTGAAACTAGAAGACATGCTCGTGCATCTAGAATCTATAACATCATCTTGAAGAGCTTGTTTACGCGCTCAACCCATGTTCTAGGTTGCGAAATCTCTCCACAATCTTCAATCAGTTCTTTGTTATCCATGGCCTGGTAGCAGAGGACCACCGCATCGACATGAAGCCTGCATAGTTCATTCCAAATTTTACTTATCTCAGAACTAACTCTCAGCGTTCTTGGATCTCCGGTCACTTGATCTATTTTTCTCATGAGTTCTGCTGCAACTTTCTGAGTTTCCTCTTTGAGCTTGCGTATTCTCTCTTTTTGTTCTTCCATCTTCACTCATCTGTGGATCTTCAATGACTCGGACTGATGGAAATCCCGTTTCGCATATTAGCTTGTTACGGTGTTGAAAGTCTCCTTGATGGTTGATCTCTGTAGTGTATAGAATATCCATTTTCCAGTTCTTTCAGACTTGACTATGTCGTTTCTTTCAAGAAGGTTTAGATGATGAGATGCGTTTGGCTCCGTTAGATCCAGTGCCACCATGATCTCACACGTACACATAGGCCTGTTCTTAAGAAGATGCAATATCTTGATTCGGGTGGCATCTGCCAAAGCTTTCAAAACATACGACTGTCTCTTGACAACTTCTCCATCCAGTTGTTCTACGAGTTTCTTTAGTTCTCTAACGTGCTCTTGGGAGTCCTCACATTCACATAATCCTGATTCCAGCAGCCTTTCCAGTCTAGCCTTACTCATAATCTTCCTCATCCACGCCTACATCTAACTGGCGTAGAAAGGTATATAATGCTAACACATCAACACTTGTTGATCTGACGAATCAACTTCGCGCAAGAGGAAGAAGCATTGGCGTGTAAACCAATGTCTACAAGGAAAGAATCTCTCGGGGTTTTCGAGAAGTATCTGACAGTCTGGATAGCCGTATGCATAGTAGTTGGATTGCTGGTTGGCAAGTTCCTGCCAGAGTTCGGGCAATTTATGGACTCTCTCAAGTTCAGATCTTTATCGATTCCGATCGGCATTCTATTGTTCTTCATGATGTATCCTACGGTTGTTGGAATACGGTTTAGCGACATCAGGAAGGCAGCGAGCAGGCCAAAGCCATTGCTTGTTACGATAATAGCTAACTGGGTGATAGCTCCTCCACTGATGACGCTATACGCAAACACATTCTTGGCAGGCAACCCACAATACATCGCAGGAGTCATACTTCTGGGGCTGTCACCTTGTACGGCCATGGTTATGTGGTGGATGTTTCTTGCCAAGGGCGATATGGCTCAGGGACTGATCAATACGTCAATCAACGCTTTACTAATGCTCTTTCTGTACGCGCCACTCGCAGCCCTATACCTAGGCATAAGTAGCATACCTGTGCCATGGGATCTAATCGCTGTCAGTGTTCTGGTGTTCATAGCGCTACCAGTGGCATCAGGCACAATCTCTCGAAGGCTGATAGTGGAGAGAAAGGGAGAGGAATGGTTCACAAACACTTACATCCCAATTGTCGGGAAGATATCGATCGTTGCGCTGCTGACAACTCTAATAGTTCTCTTCTCATTTGAAGGGAAAGCAATTCTCAACGATCCTCTCCTGGTTGCTTATCTTGCGGCCCCAAACCTTCTGCATTACGCCACCATGATCGCATGGACTTTTCCGCTAGGATATTTCGCAGGTTGGGCATATGAAACCGCCATAGACACCACTCTCATAGGATCCAGCAGTCACTTTGAAGTTGCGATCGCAGTTGCCACCACTCTTTATGGTATCGGGTCGGGTGCGGCTCTAGCAACAGTCATAGGACCGTTAATGGAGGTTCCTTTGATGCTTTCGCTAGTTAAGCTGGGTTTGTATACGAAAAAGTATTTCCCGAGGAAGAATCACACGTTTGAGAAAGAAGAAATCCAAGTGTAAGAAAAGGATGAGCAAAGGTGAAGGAAGAAGAGATAAGAAAAACCGTTAGAGACCGCTACGCAAGGGTAGCAAAGAGAGGCAGCCCATGCTGTACTCCCATAAGCTCCTGTTGCGGAAGTACCGATCGAGCCCAAGACATAAGTAGGAAGATGGGGTACACCGAAAAAGAACTTGGAACAGTTCCTGAGGGAGCGAACCTAGGTTTAGGCTGCGGAAACCCCGTGGCTCTAGCATCGTTGAAAGAAGGAGACACGGTTTTGGATCTTGGTTCTGGCGCAGGATTCGATTGTTTTCTCGCAGCGAACAAAGTTCAAAAGAATGGCAAAGTCATCGGCGTAGATATGACGCCTGAGATGATTGAGAAGGCAAGAGAGAATGCTAGGAAAGGTAACTATAGCAACGTAGAGTTTAGACTTGGAGAGATCGAGAATCTTCCGGTTGCAGATAATTCAGTCGACGTAATCATTTCAAACTGTGTAATCAACTTAGCTCCCGATAAGAAAAGAGTCTTTACAGAAGCCTACAGAGTCCTTAGACCGGGTGGAAGACTTATGGTCTCTGACATAGTTCTCTTGAAAGAACTTCCAGATTCGATAAAGAACTCTGCGCAGGCGTACGTTGCCTGCCTTGCCGGAGCCATGATGAAAGACAGGTACCTAGACGCAATAGATGTGGCAGGATTCGAGCAAGTCAAGGTAATTGACGAGACAACTTTTCCTGTAGAGTATATAGTCAATGATCCGGCTGGAAAAGCGGTGATCGAGGGTTCAGGAATGCGAACTGAGGACCTGAAAGAGATCGCGGATGGAATTCTAAGCGTGAAGGTTTCAGGAACGAAACCCCAAGAGATAAAGTAGAGTCACGCCTCACCCGCATGTGAGAAGATGTCTATCGACGGACTCTATGGTGTCGACAAGCCTACCAGATTGAGAGGGCAACGCGGTTTCTTCAAGCTCTCAAAACAATCCGAACTTTCTGAAGAAATAGTACTTCGGAAAATCTAATACAAATGTGGATAATCCTGAGAATCCAAGTGTGAAGAGAACCTGATACGGTGAAATTGGTGGCACAATAATTCCGTACACTCCCAATAGTGCAAAACCAATTATGGTGACTATGGTGGATAGGAGCAGTGCGTTACCCGGCCTTGAAGACCAGAAATGTCTTCTCTCCCTAACGACGAGAACTCTGAATTGACTGGTAAATACAAGAAGCAACAACACAAAAGTCTGCAGCGCTTTCCATTCAAGATCGTAGTAGTTTAAGCCGACGAAAACTGCAATTGCGCCTTCCACAACGAGCAGAATGCCAATAATAAGCGAGGCGAAAGTAACATTTTTCAAATTCCAGACGTTTGGATTACCAGTGCGCTTTACTCTATCCGTTGCCAGAGACATCGTTACAAAATCATTTGCAAATACAAGAAGAACTATACCCAAGACAGAGAGCAGCGCTTGATGCAACCAGAAGAAGCCCAAAACGAGTAGACCGATAAACTGTATTACCTTAGTAACTTTGTTTATGACCCATGTTAAGGCTCTTTGGTATATTTCCCTACTTGTCGTTACCGCATCGATTATCTGCCTAGTGCCTGGCTCTGTCAAGATTATACTCGAAGAAGCTTTCGCCACGTCGGTTGAATTATATACGGCTATACCTACTTCCGCCTGTTTAAGTGCTGGCGAATCATTCACTCCGTCACCCGTCATTCCTACCATATATCCCTTCGATTGGAGGAGTTTAACGATCTTATACTTGTCTTCGGGATATATCTCAGCAAATCCATCGCATTCTTGGATAACCCTTTCCTGTTCTATTTCATTTAGGTCTTTGATGTCTGAAATTCGACAAATTCTGTTTCCAATCGATACCTGACTGGCTATCTCTTTGGCTATAGCAATATTGTCGCCAGTAAGCATCTTTGGCTTGACTCCCAATATTTTCAGTTCCTCAATCATAGTTTTTGAGTCTGGTCTGGGTGGATCGGCTAGTGGTAAGAATCCTACAAATCTAAGATTGTTCAGATCGTTGCCTTCTGATCTGGCGACCGCTAGTGTTCGGTATCCTTTCTGCGACAGTTCTTCCAACTTCGTGTTAGCTTGAAGCCGAGTTTTTCCATCTATCCCCTTGCACAGAGACATGACTACCTGCGGCGCACCTTTGGCTACTTTGAAGCGCTCACCTTTTCCTTCGACAATCGCTTCAGATCTCTTAGTAGCTGGTTCGAAAGGAGTAAACGAAACCTGCTCGTATTCAGGGCGTACATTCAATGTTTTTGCATATTCAATTACGGCAACATCTATCACGTCCTTACTTTTCTCGTTGGACGCCAGACTGGCCATAAGTGCGACGTTGTTTTTCTCAAATCCAGAAAAAGATATGGGGTCACTAACGGACAGTTTGTTTTGTGTTATCGTGCCTGTCTTATCAAGACAAAGCACTTCAACTGAAGCCGCGTCTTCAATTGAATTGAGTCTTGTAACTAGTACACCTTTCTTCGCAAGTTCGATAGCCCCTGTTGCTAGCATAACAGCAAGCACAGCTGGCAGAGCGACGGGAACAGCGCCCAGAAGGAAAGTCAAAGCAATGGCCAGTATTGACAGAATGCCCATGTGCATTAGCATAGCATCGATTGCAACCAAGATAACAGCAACTATACTTGCATACATCAAATACTTGACGAGAGCCAGCATTATCTCTTCTTGATGAGATTTTGGCTTCGCCAATTTGACAAGTTCAACCGTTCTCCCAAAGTTCGTGTTCACTCCTGTGTTAAGTACTACAGCCTTAGCTTCCCCACGCTTCACCATGGAACCAGAATAGACGATACCTGATGAGTGCAGGCTCACCGGAAGTGATTCGCCTGTTAAAGCGGACTGATCAACGGAAATTTCGTCACCAGTCAGCAGTTTGGCGTCCGCAGGCACAAGATCTCCAATCTCGAGAAAAATTACATCTCCTAGCACGATCTCTTTGGCGTCTCTTATTACCCATTGTCCGTCTCGTAGTACCCTTGTTGATACTGCCAACTTACTCTTCAGAAGTTCCAGTGCTTTTTGAGAACCGCGCGTGTGTAGGAAACCTATAACCACATTCAGTGTGAGTAACGCAAAAACTATCACTACTTCAAGATAGTGACCCAGAAAGTATGAAAGTACAATCGTCAACTCAAGTAGCCATGGCATCGGACCCCAGTAACGCGATAACAAGTCAACGACAAGATTCCTTTTCTTCTCCACTACCTCATTGTATCCAAACTTTCCAATCCGACTCTTAGCTTCAGAATCTCTAAGGCCATCCATCGAAGTGCTAAGTAATCTAATCGTTTCCTCAGCAGAAAGCTGCTCATACTCCAGTGTCTTTTTGATTTCCATGAAGTTCAATCATAGATTGCGACTTTCCCGTATGATAACCCTTCCGAGCCAAATTGACATTCCGTTACTGCAAGTCTTTCCTTATTTGTTGCTTTGTAGTAAGAAATTTGAGAACACGTAATAAAGAAACAGGAGACTCGCCTGTGACGAGTTTTATGCTACCCAAGCCATTCAGTTCGCTGCCATCGGACTGTGCTGACATCTACAGCGCAGGAAAACACAAGATGTTATCCCGAGTATTATTCTATTCCCTAAGCTTGAATACGGCGCGTCCCTTTGAGGTGATACTATGTTTGTAACAATAGGTATTCATTATCCGAAACCGGAAAAGAGAGCATTCTCCTCGATGCAATGCGCAAATTTGGAGAAGTGCAAATGAGGCATGAAGGTCTGATAATCGTGCACGCACTTAGGGACGAAAAGGCCAAGGCGGTAATTGGGCTGGCCATCTGGAATTCAGAAGAGTCGTATCTTGCCGCCCGCGAAGATATGAACAAGGCTCTTGAGGGCGCTAAGTTCGATGGTTGGGAGGACAAGCCCCATATTGTGTTTGCGTGCGAAGCGGTTTTCTAGTTTCTTCTATCCCATGCGATGGCCGCTTTTATTGAGATGAATATGAGATCCTAGGGCACAGTGCCAGATATGAAGAAAAAACATTCCTACAAACGTGGCTATCCCATTGGGGTTCTGGTGGGCTTCGAGGAGAGACTGGCTGCTGTATGGCAAGTCTTCAGCAATGTGGTCAAACCCTATCTCACCATTGAACTCAATGGATATGATACAAAGGCTCGGTACAACTTTCACGAATCCATTGTGGATACCTTGAGGCCTCTTATCAAGGAAGGTGTTAGGACCGTGGTAGTCGCTGCTCCCATGAAGACTAACTACTGCGCTGATTTTCTCAGCCATGTTAAGAAACATCATTCGTGGCTTATCCAAGGGAATGGATCTAACGCTGCAACATTCGGTGAACTGATAGGCTCTGCAAGCAACCTTCATCAGGTATCGAAACTTGTGAAGACCAAGGAGTTCCGCGATATATTAGCTGAGGCCACATCCCGGGATGCCGATCGTATAGTCGATACTTTAGAGAAACGTCTAAACGAAATCGATGCAACAGCCAACGTTCTATATTCACTGAAAGAAATAGAACAACTTATCAACGAACTGGGTGAGCATGGCAATCGGACACCAGAATATATTGTGCTAACGGACAGGTATCTAACAGATACTAAAGAGAAGAGTAGAGTTAACAGACTTTTGCAGATCTCAAAGAACAAAAACATTAAGACAAGGATAGTCAGTGCAGAGACGAAGGCAGGCATACGCATCAGCCAATTCGGAGGGCTGATCTGCCTCACAAGAGCTGATTGAGTGGAGGCGTGTGTCCTCTACTGCTCAAATCAAAGTAAAAGCAGGAGAACTGTGGAAGAACAGCTCGTCGAAGAACTGCATGAAACGAGGAACACTGAAATCCAAATGACGGGCAGTATTCGACGCGTCAGCGACGTTTCTGTATATGCGCTTTTCTGAATTTATTGTCGCATTTCGGACACTTAAAGAACCCTATTAGTAGCGCCCGACCTTTCGCTTTTGTTGACTTCATTTTCCACGTTTTGACAGGTTTGTTGACCTCGGTACCACACTTTGGACATTTCGCCAACTCAGACACCTATTATACAATAGAATTGGTACCCGGACATATTAAAGAATGGTTTTTGAAAAAAAAATCTATCATGTGTTGGTTGCTAACTTGGCGGCTGGTGTATCTGAAGCAGACAGGTTCAAGAATGGGCGTCGACGCTGAACTCGACCAGAGAGTGCATAAGAGACGCGCCACAATACAGGAGGGAATCCAAATGTGTATTCTAAGGGCTAACGTTATGAAAAACTGTGGAAAATGTAAATCGTCCGTTAGGTTCCATTGTTCCCTGCGCAGGAAGACGGTGAAGAAGACGTATTTTGATAGCAAGGACAGAAGGCCAGCAATGCCCTAAAGCTCTATCGCTTCGCTCGCCATCTAGTCTTGCACACTGAACTTAACTCTTAACTCGTAAGTGTTTGCTTTTGAAATCTGGAGTGATGGAAGCGATATTTCTTCTATCAACCGAACCAAGCTAATGGTTCAATTATGCGATACTTTCCCTGAACCACGAGCAAATGAGACCCTCGCGCCATCTTTCAAGAAATACAGTAGGCACTACCTACCCTCCTATGGTGCCGGGGGGTTGGCAACATCGTTAGATCTTGACGAATGATCTAACATCGAATGGCCCCTTCATACGCAGTTGAGTATTTCATATATTCTCGAACAACACTTTACATGATCTTTCAAAGTTTTACGTTTACCCCTTTTCCCTTCATCCAACCAGATATCGCAAACATCTTCTTCTTTGGCGATGCTGGCCATCAATCTTTCAACCCTATCTTCTTGGATTTCTCGAGTTATGTCCCAGTCAAGACTGATCTGCTTGTTCACTTCAAGTATCGGAGGACACATTTCCAGATCTCGTATCTCAACGGTTTTCGAATGCTTAACTGAAAGACTTACCTCGACCTTCGATCTCTTCTTGTCAAAAGAGTATAGGCGGAATCTCTCAGCGTATTTTTCAGGAAGCACAATATTCCATCTACCCCCTCTGAAATTACTGTACGGAAGGACCAGATGCGTCTCGGAACCCTCTAATAGCTTGAAGTACAGCCAATTGTATGGTCTCACGAGTTTGAGGAAAATCATCTCATCATAATTCATATCCGTGTGGGCGTCTATCGAGACTATCGGAAGATCTGTTAGATTTAATGCGTAATGGTGTCGCCACCTGTTTCCTCCAATCAGTATGGAGTTGGGAGGCAATAATTCTCGTTCAACGATCTTCTTGCGTCCCTGTCTCTTGACCCATGAACTCCATACATGAAATGTTGGGTTATGTATTCTGAAGAATTCGGCTGTAACGTTATGATTATCAGCAATTTCATCGGCAATTCTTTTTGTGTAGCTATCGGCGTAAAAAATGTGTTTTGAAAGCATAGTGCCGCCCATCTCCAGATTACGAAGCTGACATTGAACGCGACTCTTTAAGTCTCATCTAGCCAGCGTTCCCAACTAGGTCGATCCAGAGTTTTGTGGGTTTCCAACTGTGGATGGTGATTGTATGACCTAAGGTTGTAATCATTCTTCTTGGTAGATGAACAACTAAAGAATAACTTAACAAGTGCATGTGGGATTTTGCGCCGTAACGTTACTACGTTTGTAAGGAATTAAGCAGAGGAACTTCACAGTTGTTTGACTTGCGTTTCTCAGTTGATGAACTTCATCAGAAGGAATAAAGATAAAATCGCCTTCCTTGAACTCCTTTCCATCTTTTCCATCCGTCGCCAACCCCTTTCCTTCAAGTATGAAGATTTCATGTTCCCAAGGGTGACGATGGAGTGGGCTGAAACCGCCTGGTTCCATCTCGAAGAGTCTCATAGCGAAATTTTCGGCGCCTACATCTTTCGTTATCAGCCACCTCACCTTTAGCTTGTCTGCGCCTTCTTCAGCCTTCAAAGCCTCAACGAGTTGATAATTAGAGATCCTCATATGCCCAGCCCCGTCCAACCATCGTTTTCTCAATATAGTATGAATCTCTTATGCTTTCCTCATTCACCATCATGTGTCAGTGAGTAACGGCTGGCTTTCTATTTCAATTGTCATACTAATTGAAACAAATCAATTCTCTTACTTACTCAAACCATTTCAGACTGAGAACTCCTCAGTCACAATCCCTTGTCTCCCCATAGAATTTCAATCGGCATAATATGTCCCGCCATTATGAACTCTCGCCCGACACGTTAGAATCTTAGATTCTCAACGGCTGATTTCATTAGGATTGGTCTACATCCGCCTAACAGCGATGGCCACCGCCCATAAACCCATTCATAAGCCTTTATGCGAGAATTCCACGCATTACCCTTACTCAGGTTGACAAGTACCATGCGCCCTCCAAGTTTCAAAACTCTCTTGAACTCTAGAAGCACGTCTGAGATAAGAGGTGTATCGATCAAGTCAAGCATGTGACTATTGAAGACAAGATCGAACATCTCATTCCGATAGGGTAGATTTCGAGCGTCTCCGAGACTAAGTCCAACTCTCTCAGATAGTTTATGTTTTTTGATGATTCGTCTCGTCTTTTCAACCATTTTCGTGGACACATCTATACCATAGGCTTTTCCTTGGTTTCCGGTTCTCTTAGCAAGTTCTAAGAGAATTCGACCCGTGCCAAAACCAACCTCCAAAACTATGCAGCCCGACTTCACGCTTGCTATCTTCAACGCTCTCTTCTCGGCTCCACTTTCAAACCTAGTAAGATGATCGTAAACGGGACTTAGATGATCGTAAAGACCTCGAATTCTCCGCGATGATAATGTGACTCTTCGATTTCCCAAATTACTCATGTTTACCTCGTTATTGTTATTGAAGTGAAAATCAAATAGGAAAACGTTCCTACTGAGGCAAAACAGAGTTACAAAACTAATAGAAACGTACGGGCTGAGAACAGAAAAAAGAAGTATTTCAAGCCCGCAAACAGTCTGTTTCAAGCCGCGGGGAAGAGGCATTTCCATTTCGGATTGAGTCAAACGCTAGGGTTATCGTTGCGAGACTTCAAACTAGGCCTGAGCGCTTCTTTGACTCTTCATATTCTTGGCTGCGAGTCTATACTTGAAAGTCTAATTATGTAATTGGCAAAGGTAAAGTTCCGGTCAGGCTCGGAACCGACATCAAATTTCTTGTTAAGTTTCTTTGCGATATTGAGTTCGATTAGCTTTGAAGTGGATCCAAACAGGTCGAACAGGCCCTTAGAGAAGCTTTCTGGATTGTCTAGTATTCCACTTCTTCTTATACCGAACTCCTTCTCAAGATGAGCATAGATCTGAGGTACCGTTTTTCGACCAAATAGCATTTCCAGCGTCTCGTCAACCATTTCAATAAGCTGCAATGCGACCCTAGCTTTTTGACAAATCTTCAAACCTGTATCAGGCGTTGTCTCAATCGGGCCAGAAACACGTGTAGCCAAAGTTGAGTGCACCTTTTGTTCACTAGATACATGGTGAGTAGGATATAAGCGTACCGAACTCGGTACACGTATGTGCCCATGAATCTATAGAGATGCCGATGTAGGCATGTCGGCCAAGACCCAAAAGCCTACCGAAAACTCATCTCTTTAGATATGAGCCCTGATCACTTTCTTAAGAGGTTTAGAAATGTCGATAAGTTTTGAAAAGGTTGAACGGTTTGCCGAGGTTCTCGACCCCGCCATTGACTTCCAACTAACTAGACAGTTGATTGAGCATCGCAAAGATCCCTTGACAGGTGATCGATCAATCATTTTGCCAGGACGACAGGGTTACGTGAAGCACTTCTTTGAGACAGATGAAAAATTTCTTTTCGATTACGCTGAAGAAACTATGAAAGGGTGCCCCTTTTGCCCGCTAAGTGTTGAGAAAACTACTCCACGATTTCCTGCAGAGATTGCTAGAGAGAAGGATAAAGATAGGAAAATCTGTCACCTTCCCAAGTCTCTTCGCCCACATTGAGTATAACGCGGTAACAGCATTAACAACGCGTCACCTGCTGAAACTAGATGGGTTTAACCCTCAAATGCTAAGAAACGATTTTCAGACTTCACTTGAATATGTGAAGAATGTGCGTTCCAAGGATCAGGATGTTCGGTACGCTGCATTGGTGGTGAATTACTTGCCTCCAGCAGGTTCGAATGTTTCGATGAAAATTGAAAAAGTTGAGGTTGTTTTAGTGTGGGTGGAGAGTGACGTGATACGGGATCATCGGTACGATAACTACTACATCGCTGCTTGGGGTAGTGATGCGCCAGTTGATGAGATAAGGGGAGTGATAAGTCCTGAGATTCTTCCAGAATTATCCTCGCACTATTATGTTGAACTTCGTTTACGTCCGACGGAATTAAATTTGATGATAGCATGACTCGATTGCATTTGGTAGAATTCGTGAGTGGAAGAGCTATTCCACTAAACTGGCATAGATCTTGGTAACATCGTCTCTTGAGAAAGCGGATTTGGGTGGAATCTGTGCGATCAATACTCCGCTTCTTAGAACGCTCATTCGTACGTCCTGGGAGTTTCTGAAAGTGATTCCGAAATGGCTTATAACATCTATTTTCATGCCTTGGCTCTCTATGACAGCCCTTAAACGCTTGGGGTCAACCTCTCTGATTCCATCCGGACTGATTACCAGGACTCTTCTTCCGTCTCTTGCACAGGTTTCTTCCACAGGCTTGTCTTGAATAGTTTGTGGGGAACCTGTCGGATGTGACCCGCATACCGGACAGCTGTCACGTTGTGCGATGATTAGGGTGTCGAATGCGAGATGTTTCAGGTCTATGTATAGAAGTTTGTTTTCTAGACGTAGAGGTTTACCTGTTACATAGTTTATGGTTTCGAGTACTTGAATGCTTGAGACTACGCCTGTAACGGATGGGTGAACCCCAACTACAGCGCATTTTGGTAAGGCATCATCTTCTAAGCCTGGGTAGAAGCATTCGAGGCAAGCTGTCTTTCGTGGGATAATGCTGGAAACATTTCCATAGTATTCTATGGCTGAACCGAAGATGTAGGGGATCTTTAGTTTCTGACAGGCCCTATTCACAATGTAACGTGGCCCGATCCTATCGAAGCCATCTACAACCACATCAATATCCTTTAGAAAGGTGTCCACGTTTCTCGAGTTCAGCGAAGCGGGGATCGGGTCTAGGTCAACATCGGGATTTAGCCTACAGAGTTTTTTCCCTGCAACCTCGACCTTTGGGATGCCTAAAGAATCAACATCGTAGAGAGTTTGTCGATGTAGGTCAGAGCGGGAAACCACATCTCTGTCCACAATTCGTAGATACCCCACGCCCATTGCCACAAGTTTCTGAACTGTAGGCGAACCAAGGCCACCTAGGCCTAGGACGCATACTCTCGCCCTTCTAATCTTCTGTTGTCCACTATATCCAATGTCATCCAGAACTATCTGTCTCGAATAGGTTTCAAGCTGTTTCATAGAGAGTTCGTTCTTCATGTCTGTCAATGATTTATCCGCCTCCGACTGCGGGTAGAATTGTCAGTTGATCTCCTTCCTTTAATTCAGTCTCAAGTTGTTTCAGGAATCTCGTGTTGCGATTGTTAACCAAGAAACTTAACGATCCTCTTACTTCACCGTTCGTGTCGAAGAGTTCGTTCTTGAATTTCTCTCCGAACTGGGAAATCAGCGCTGCTAGAGCCTCGGATACAATCGTTGCTGATACCTCAACCTTCTTCCGACCTCCAGCAGCATTTACTAGGTTTCCAAAGAGTGTTACGGTAACCTTACCCGTTGCCCACACCCAACCTATCTGTATTTCAGATAATCAAACGTTTGTGCATCAAATTTATGGAGAGCACGAAGAGCATCAATGCGACGACAACGATCCATATAAGGCTGTAGAACATGTCCCAGCCGATGGTGGCAAGCGTTAAGCCTCTTAGGATTCTAACCACATGCGTTAGGGGAAGGAATGTTTCGGCGATTATCCTGATGGGCGTAGGCAGTATAGAAATTGGAAAGAACGTTCCACTGAACAGGAACATTGGAGTAATCAGCAAATATGATGGGTAGTTGAATGAATCGATGTTCGGCACAATGGCGGTAAAGCACATGGCCAATGCTGCAAATAGAATTCCCGAGAGAAAAGAGAATGGTATAACAAGAATAGCCCACTGAGGGTTAACAAGTCTAAAAACGGATATGACGAGAAGAATGATGGAACAGTTGATTGCGCTTTTCGTGGCCCCCCATAATAGTTCTCCTGCAATTACTTCGTCAATCGTCAAGGGCGTCGTAATTATCGCATCGAAAGTCTTCTGATAATACATTCTAACATAAGATCCGTACGTGCATTCGAAGAACGCAGAGTACATCGAGGATATTGCAACCAAGGCGGGTGCGATATAAGCCGCATATGAGATCCCTTCAAACTTGCCCACATAAAGCCCGAGTCCAAACCCAAGTGCAAAAAGGTACAGTAAAGGCTCGATGAATGGTGGGATGAAGTTGACCTTATAGGTCTTCATGAAAACATCCTTGTTTCTGAGCCAAACCTTCCAAGCTCTCCCTGTCAATCTAGGAATTCTAAGTATCGAGTTGACACTCATTCTCTCAGCCCCCTTCCAGTCAACTCCAAGAAGACATCTTCGAGAGTTGCTCTTCTGATCAGTGTGCTCTCAATCCTAAACTTGCTCACAATGTCGCGAAGTAACTGCTCTGGATTTTTGGAAAAAATGTGTATCTTGTTCTCTACCTTTTCAAAATGTAGCTGCACATGATTTTCCTCAAGGTATGAAGCGATGTTCTCGTTGGTAGTGATCTCCAGTACGTCACCTTCAATGTGTTTCTCAACTAAGCTTCGAGGTTTTCCCTCAGCAATAATCTTTCCATTGTCAATTATTACCAGATGGTCACACAATTCTTCAGCCTCTTCCATGTAATGTGTAGTTAGAAGGATCGTTACACCTTCCGCTCTGAGCTCACGCAGCCTCTGCCATATCATGTGTCTAGCTTGAGGATCAAGCCCAACCGTCGGTTCATCAAGCACAAGAATTCTAGGGTTATTGAGTAGTGCTCGAGCAAGAATAAGTCTACGCTTCATACCCGTAGAGAGTCTCTCTATTATGACATCCTTCTTCTCGTCAAGTTGAAAAAATTCAAGCAGTTCTTGAGCCCTCTTTCGAGCCTCAACCTTTGGAATACTGAAATAACGAGAATAGACCATTAGGTTCTCGAAAACTGTAAAGTCTGGATCCAGATTGTTCTCTTGAGGTACTACACCAATCACCTCCTTGATTCTTCGGGGGTTTTTGTCAACGTCGATTCCAGCTACCTTAAGCCTTCCTGACGTCTTGGGCGAAACACAGCATATCATCCTCATCGTCGTCGTCTTTCCAGCTCCATTTGGACCTAGAAATCCAAACAACACGCCTTTGTTAACACCAAAGCTCACAGAGTCAACGGCTGTGAAGTCGCCAAACTTCTTGGTCAGGTTTTCCGCAAGTACAATGCTCTCCAACGGGGGTTGTCTCCACTCGAACTTGACACGTCTTTCACTATGATAAGAACTCTCTGACTCAAAAATCATGAGATAGAAAGCAAACATCCTATTCTTGGTTCGTTCTACGTAAGAAGCCACTTAATAGAGAGATACAACCAGTGAGTAACTCCAACATCGGAGACATCCTATGTTCCAAAACCTCGCACAATTAGATTCGAGACTCGAAGGAATTATCGCTATTCAAGGTATCGGACTCAGTTCCAACGTCTACGTGATCAATGGTGAAGACATAACGCTCGTTGATACTGGAATCGGTAACGAACATAACAGACTTGACCAGATATTCATACGGTTACAGTTGCCAATCCAAAATGTTAGACAGGTGATTCTAACTCATGCGCATCCTGACCATTTTGGCGGACTATTGACAATTCAATCCCTTTCCTCACCACGAATTCTAGTTCACAAGCTTGACAGTGACGAGGTTGAAGGATTAGATAGGAACCGGATAACTTGGATTGACGATGGGGACGTTCTGACAACCAACCGATGTAGACTGAAAGTTATCCACACGCCAGGACATACTGCAGGTAGTATTTGTCTCTTCGACGAGATCAACAAGATACTCTTCTCAGGCGACACAGTCTTTCCTGACGGTTTATTCGGAAGAACGGATCTACCAACAGGCGATTCTTCAGCTTTAGTCAACTCGTTAAGAAAACTAACCATTCTCCAAGTAGATTCTTTATTGGCAGGTCACGAAGGACCCATCATCGACGATGGAAGTTCGCATATCAGACTATCGTATGAAATGGCACGAACGTTCTTTGATACAGCGTAAGTCAATTGGTCGCAGAGAAGGTTATGGTCGACCGCAACGCGAACCTTTGCCCTGGTCAGATTTCAACCTCAAGGGCTGGGAAGGAATGGATAGCTTCCTCTGTTCTTCTGTTGTTGAAATAAGCTAGATTGGCATGAGTCGTATGAGTCAGGCTGGATTCTGTTCTTCCAAACTTTGAGGAAATACTTGGACTCCGCTAGGCATTTCTGGGCATAGCTGATTGGCAGGGAATCCAACTGGGAAGTTAAGTACCATGACAATTGCCTATTCTATGACCTGAAGTCTTATACCTGTACGAATCGTGCAGGAGATTATTGTGCCGTGTGGTGTAAGCTCCACAGTGCATTCAGGAGATAGAAGGATAGAACGAGTCGTCTGTGAAAACTGTGGAAAAGAGATTATGCCTTAGGAATTTACGCGGTACGGATGCCTATGTTGCGACGGAGTGTAAGTATTTCATGTCTATCATGAATTTGCTTCGTTGTCTTAATTGATAGAATTCAGCTGAACCCTAACGTTATCGTGTGACAAGACCCCTTCCTGCCCGCCAACACCTATAATGCTGACAAATGCGATTCTATTACCGATTCCATCTATCAGATAACTCCAGGAGACTCTTGATAAGAAAGAAAGACGCTGATAGAACATAGCGTCTAGCCGTATTCCACCCAGTAAGATTTTCCTGTACTCAGTGTCTCCTTCTTCCAGATCGTTGCATCTCTCTTAACTTTCTCAACTGTCTCGATCAGTGTCGGAAAGACGTCTTTTCTATTGCCTCCGGCAACCATAACAACGAATATGAGATCACCAAGACTTAGACGCCCCGTCACGTGATGTATGAGAACTTCCACAATCCCAGGCCGCTTCTTCATTTCCAAGGCTATACTGGAGAACACCTTCTCTGCTTTCTCTTTGTAAGCTTCCATCTGGAGGCCTTTCACATTCTTACCGTCTTGACTTGTACCGCGAACTATGCCAAAAAAGGATGCAATCGCTCCGACCTCTCTATACCTCTTGTTTGATCTTATCTGTTCTATCAGGTCTTGAATTGATATCTTTCCTTTTTCACGAATCCCAACATTCCTGCTGTTCACTCAGACCACCTTTGAATCAGATGATGATCGAATAATAGAGAGATCTGAAGTCCGTTGCTTGAAGAAAAATTTACCTTTTTCATCCTTCTTAGTTACTTGGCTTAGCTGCCCACAAGAAAAGGCCTACATTATGAAAGACCTTGAGATGCTATCCGACCGCTACAAATTCTCCATTGATTTTGTGAAGCAACTTCATAAATTGTACAAGGATTCAGCTGAAGCTTCAATTGAAGCTTTAAGATCACCCAGTAAGAGGTACTATTTCAGAGCGAATACACTAAAGACGTCTGTAGACGACCTTCTACAGAGACTCGGGAGCAGAGGCATCAAAGTTGAGAAGCATGACGCAATAGAGGAAGCGGTCTACACTCCCATTGAGGGCCCCTTCACCATAAAGAATGAGGGAAGAAAGGTTGTTGTTGAAAAGTTTACCGCAGAATCGGTCTTGCAGGGATCCCATGTCTACGCTCCCGGCATAGTGATCTGCCGAGGTCTACGACTCGGAGAACAAGTTACCATTGTAGATGATCATGGACAGACTGTGGCCAATGGACTTGCAAGAATGAGTGAAAATCAAATTCTCGCTTTCAGGAAGGGGCTAGCTGTAGAGGTAACAAATTCGATGTATAGGGCACCGAGCCTGAGAGAGACTGAAGAGTTCAAACAAGGTCTTCTCTACCCACAGTCTCTACCAGCGATGGTGACTAGCCGAGTCCTAGATCCTCAGCCGGGAGAAACCATATTGGACGTGACATGCTCCCCCGGGGGAAAGTTGACTCACATATGTCAACTCACAAGGAACAAAGGAATCGTAATCGGCGTTGATCGGAACAAGAGGAAAATATCCACTACACAGCAAACTGTAACGCGTCTCCAATGCAAGAACGTCAGCCTGATAGTTTCAGACGCACGATATTTGGATATTGATCATCCACACATAACAGCCGATCGTTGTCTAGTAGATCCTCCATGTAGCGGTCTCGGAATAGTACCAAAACTCTACGAACATATCAGTCAAAAAGAGATTGAGAATCTCGCAGAGTACCAGAAACAATTCCTCAAAGTCGCTTCAAAAATAGTTAGACCTGGCGGCATTGTGGTTTACAGCGTCTGCACAATCACAACTGAAGAATGTGAGAACGTTGCTCGATTCGGAGAGGAACACTGTGGGTTAGAACTTGAAGAAGAGACTCCATTTCTTGGTTCTCCGGGCTTCAGATCAGATTTCGACCACGCCAAGCTTACACAAAGGTTTCATCCTCACATTCACGGCGGGGGTTTTTTCATCGCCCGTTTCATTAAACCCCGATCAAGATGAATGGCGAAGCTGTAACCATTAAGATACAATCTTATCTATTAAGAAAGAAAATCTGAAGTGAGACAAAATGAAGTTCTCTGAAGACGTTCTGACGCGAGGAAAACGTGGCAAATTAGAAGTTCGAGCTCTCGAATCCAGAGGTTCCTACGTGATGTGTAAATACCTAAACCCTGAGACGTTAGAGTCAGCGGATAAGAAAGTCAAACTGTCTCTGAAGAACGAAAAAGGCGAGGTTAACGAGTATTTCATCATACCCCTGAAAGATTCGACGCGTTCGCTCCTAATATCAGCTGAGAAAGAAGAGAAGGAAAGGAAAGTATGGAACAGTGAAACTGAGCAAGAAGAAGATCTTTGGAAATAGAAAGTCCGAAGATGTGCTGTTCCATGCTAGGTTACTGGAAGCAACTCGAGTAGAGACAACAGTGGGATACCCTCAACCTTGTCTTTCCCGGTCTTGTTCACCAGAACAGCTACTGCTGTTGATTTCGCTCCTGATTCGTCAAGAATCTTTATGGCAAATCTGACAGCAGCGCCACCGCCAGCAACTGTGTCGACGATCAGAACCTTGCGATTCTTTGGATCGCAAAATGAGGGGTTAATAACACCAGGTTGTTTACTCTCATCTGATCCACCATACACTTTTATTGCTGAGAATGGTTTTCCCAACTCTTCTGCAACAATGTATGCAAGAAGTACTCCACTCCCGCCAATTCCGGCAACTACTTCTGGCTCATCGCATTCTCCTTTCTCAACTCTTTCATGGACTAGGTCTGCTAGAGCCCATCCTGCGAGAGAGAGTCTTCTAACGCTTGAGCCAACGTGATTCCAATCAACGAAAACATCGTGTGGGGCAGGTTTTCCAATCTTCTCTTTTCCTCGAAGAAGAAGCCAGACAACAGTGTCGGGTTGAACCCCTAGCTCTTCTGCAATTTCATAGGTTGAGAGCCCCTTAGACTTAAGCTCGTGAGCCTTTCCAACGAGTTCTTCAAGTCTGTTCAAAGGATGACACCTCTAACCGGAAGGAAACCTCGATTAGTATTGTTCCGTTCTCACGGTTTATAAGGTATCGTCTGAAGACAACTCTGAAAGAGCTGTTTCAATCAGACTCTATCTAATAGACGTGAGCTCAAGTGGACGATGAATGGGATATGGACTTCTCAATAATTTCGCGAGAGATCTGCGGACCTTTCAATCTACATCATACCATGCAGAGTGGACAAACATCAGAACCATACTGGCCGCAGATAAATGGTCGTTATTGGGATGCTGACATAATCGATGGGAAACCTGTCACATACGAGGTCCATCCCAACCCTGACGCTGAGAAACCCACGTTAGATATCCACATGACAGGTGCAGACGTCAATGAAGATACCGCGCAGTCCATTAGAACCTATCTGATTGAACTGTTTAGACTTCAGGATGACTTGCCCTCATTCTACGAAAAGTTGCGAACCGATAAGATCTCCCCCGCCTTCAAAGCGTTCAGTGGACTAAGATTGATGAAAGCTTCGAACCCATATGAAAGCCTCATCTGTTCTATCTGCTCTCAACACTCATCAGTAGAACAATGGAACCGAACGATCCGCTGCATCAGAACATCCTTTGGAGAGAAATACACTCTCCCAAATGGCATAATCTTCCACTTGTTCCCATCTCCTAGAACTCTTGCGAAGGCCCCAGTTGCCAGACTCGAAGATTGCCAAGCCGGCTACAGAGCCGAGTACATTGTATCGGTATCTAGGATGATAGTTAACGGCAGTCTCGACTTAGATAGATTCAAGCAAACCTCCTACGAAGATGCAAAGAATGAATTGATGGAACTACGTGGAATCGGACCGAAAGTAGCTGACTGCTTCCTACTGTATGGTCTGGGCCAAACGAGAGCTGCGCCCGTCGATATTTGGATTCACAGAATAGTTCCGAAAGTATACTTTGGAGGAGCGAAGATGACTAAAGATGAAGTGGGAAAATTTCTCAGAAACAAATATCGAGAATGGGCTGGACTGGCACAACTATACCTATACCATTACGGTCGAATGCGATCGAAGACTCTTTTTCCAGCAGCTAGAAGACTTTGACCATCTCACCGACCTGCATCCCTGAATGAATGTTCAAAGATATTGAAAGGCTCAAGCGTCATCTAGCGCCCGAAATCTGGGATAGACTTCTTTTTTGAATCAGAGACTTTCTCGAAACCCGTCTCCTGAGCTCTGTACCACAAACCTTGCACGTGAGTCTCGAACGATCCTGAGGATACTTCCTGTAACATGCGGGACAGTACAGGATCCAGCCGAACCTCCGAGAGATCCCAAAAGTGGCCAGTGAAGCATAAGCTAATTCTAACTGCTCAGCCACATTCTGAACTGCATAGTCATCGCTAACTATTGTCGGATTGTCTCCTTCCATTCTAAGATCGAGAGCCAAAGCAAGTACTTGAAAATCAGTTTCGGATAAGGCAAACTTTTCTCCAAGCTCCAGTGAAACGCTCCGAACGGTTTCAAGAGATTTCTCCGTCGGCATTCGAATGCTCAGTTTCCCAGATTCCCTTGAAGCATCGGAACGAATTGAAGCGAAGCTTCGAGATGAAAGTTCCTCCAACACTGCTGGAACAGAGAATGTCGACGTAGTAACAGAGGATGGGTCGAACCCCATAATGAAAGCAGTAGTGTCTAGGACGAGAACCTCTTTGCCCAATCATTACTCACTATGAAGGCTAATTTCAGCCTTGACACGATCCGTTCTAAAGTGCGCCGCCCTAATATAGGTTCGGTGAAGGAGTTGATCTAGAGGATTTTGGAACCATCTTATGCTACCCTGAATTCTCTTGGCTGAAGCCGCGAAAGACTCCTGGATAGGGCGGGAGTTTCGAATCTTATGAAAACAGCTTTGTGTTCTGACATTTGAAGTTTCAAAGGGGTTCTCGGGTAGAGCCTGTGCTGAGACCGCCCATCAACAATAACCTCTCCTATAGGTCGTTCGTCTAAGAGTGAGATCTCAATCGTTGACCTTGAAGGAATGACGATGGGTCTTATGGGTTCAAGAGAACAAACGAAGACTATAACGAATGCATCTAGTGAATTGTCAAGAATCGGGCCTCCAGCAGACATGGCGTGTGCGGTCGAGCCCGTTGGAGTCGCAACGATTAGACTATCGGCCCTGCACTCGACTAGTTTACGATTGTCTAAGCGCAAGCTGAAGCGAAGCATCTTTGACGGTAAATTCGATGTCACAAGAGCCTCATTCAAGGCGTCGGCTAACCATCTATCACTTAGACAGATCGACAGTTTCGAATGATCCTCGAGTCTGTACTTCCCTGTGAGGTATCCCTCCACCGCTCTAATTGCGTTCGCTGGCTCAACTTCTGTTAGGTAACCTCTTCGGCCCATGTTTACGGAGAGGATTGGAGTATCAGGTTTGGGAATGTTTATACAAGTCTTAAGGACGGTCCCGTCGCCTCCTACCGTGATGATGAGGTCGGCATTCATCTTTGAGATTGAGCATCCTCCATCCCACTTCTCCAGCCCAGCCAGTCCGATCTCGGGTAGAACAGTAAGCTTCTTTGACAGAATGAATTCGTAAATCTCCTTCGACTTCGCTAGGGCATCACTATGATCTAGACGTGAGACGAGCCCTATTGTCTTCGTCATTTTGACCTGTTTGATACTCTATCACATATTCCCATAATAAGTTTGCAACAAACCTTCACCAAAATAGTAATGTTGAAATCAACCTGTCGAATGAACCTTGGAGTTTCTATAGTCAACGCTTGAGAAATAGCAAATCAGGCTTAATAGTTCTGATAGAGCAGTAACCTGAGATAGATTGAGATCTCATGCTTGAACCTGGAGTTGAGTCTACTTGTCCGAAACTGGCACTTATGTCCGGACGGGTTGCATCACCTTAGACAGGTTGCTGGAGGGAGGTTTCAGATGCGGAGAGGTAACCCTTGTCTATGGAGAGGCGGCTACTGGAAAGACTAATCTTGCATTACAGGCTTCAGCGCAGACTGTTAGAGCTTGTGGAAAAGTGATTTACGTGGATGTGGATCAATCATTCACTTATCAGCGCTTTCATCAGATTGCTCCTGACTTGGAAGAGCAGAGCCACAACATCGTCATATTCTTTCCTGAATTCTTTCTTGATCAGACTAGGATATTCGAGAGCTTAGAGAAATATCTAATTGGAGCTACACATCTAGTTATCGTCGATGCAATAACGACGCTCTACCGTGCCATACTAGCCACAACAGGGGAACGGTTCGCCCTCAACCGGGAACTCAACCGACAACTGGCATATCTGACTTCTCTGGCAAGCACCCATGATGTCGCGGTATTCATCACCAGCCAAGTGCACGCACGGCTTGGTACACCATTTGCGGGCGTAGAACCCGTTGCCAGACGAACGCTCTTTCACTGGCCCCGGACGATAATTCGTTTGGAGTCGACTACTAAAAGGAACGTAAAGCGGGCAGTAATAGAAAGATACCATTCCGAGAATAGGCCGAACATGATGTGCTACCTGACACTGACTGAAAGAGGTTTTGAATAGACTAACGCTTATCTCTCCAGATAGGGATAGATGCAACCGAGTAGGCTGAACAAAGAACCTTGGAGATTACTCTAACCCTTAACGACTTTTTGTCAGCCCTCTATTTCATAGTACCAGCCTATGTAGCCAACTCAACTCCAATTATCTTTGGAGGAGGAAAGGCAATAGACCTTGGTGGGAGGTTCGTAGATGGCGAGAGGATATTTGGCCCTAACAAAACGATAAGAGGATTCATCAGTGGATTAATTCTCGGGTCGCTTGTAGGCGTCGTCGAGGAATTGGCTATATCGCAAGGAATGATGCAGAGATGCGCCCTAATATCATTAGGCTCACTGTCAGGAGATCTCGTCGGCGCATTCATGAAGAGGCGGATGAAACTTCCACCAGGATTTCCACTTCCACTTATGGATCAACTGGATTTTGTTCTGGGGGCTCTACTCTTTTCATTCTCTATCTACGGATTCAATTCAAATGCAACATTCATTATGCTTCTCATAACGCCCCCACTTCACCTCGCAACGAACACCGTGGCCTATGCTCTTAAGCTCAAGAATACGGCTTGGTAAAGTGGAGCTATCCAGCTCCTATCTTGTCTTGAAGCAAGGTACCGGTATAGTAGACAACTATGAGAACGATCAGTATCCCGATTATGAGGAGCAGGTAAGCCTGTCGCGGTCTGTAAGCTAACCTCGTACTTCTAAGAAGCATATAGAGCCCAGCGATACCGATAATGTAGAGTAAACCTGTGACGAGACTCTCGTTAATCGTCTGTGCATTAATGCTTCCACGGTAAATGAAGGTCCAACCACTGCTCGCTTTGGGCAAAATAGCCAGAGGCTTTTCCAGAAGGTCGTATATTCCTCCAACCAAAATGAATATGGAGAAAGCTACCAGTATTCCGATAATCAGGGTTGTGGATGGTGTCATAGCCTCAGTCGTAGGTAGCCTTTGCACTCTAAGCTTGTATCCTACGTCTCCGAGGCGCCTCTTCAGTCTCCAAGAAACTTTTTCTGCCTTTCTCTTCATTCCAGCCATGTTCGGTCGCGACCTTCTACAGTGCTCAAACTAGGGCAATTAAATATTTTCCTCGACAATCTCGATAGCCCCAGTGACATAGACCGTGAGTTAATTATAAATTCATATGATATCAATGGTTACGGCACCAAATTGGGTGAGTTGAAGTTGGCTGATAAGACTCCGGTCTACGAATACCATGAAAAAAATGGACATGTAGTAGAGTTCGCTGGATTCCTTATGCCCACATGGTACAAGGGGATACTACCTGAATGCGCTGCTGTAAGGAACTCCGTTGGAATGTTCGACGTATCACACATGGGGAGAATGTATGTCTCCGGTAAGGATGCTGAGACTTTCCTAAACTATCTTACTCCAAACAATGTAACAGATCTCAAACAATTTCAGGGCCACTATTCAGTATTGTGCAACGAGAAGGGCACGATAGTTGACGACATCATAATAACGCGATACGACCAAGAATTGTTTCTGGTAGTCTTTAACGCCAGCAACAAGAAGAAAGACATAGCGTGGATAACAGAGAAGACAAAGCGATTCAATGTTAAACTCGAAAACATTTCGGATAAAGTTGCGATGTTCGCGGTTCAAGGCCCTAAAGCAAGAGCCACCATCCAGAAGATCAGCAAGGAAGAAGTCTCGAAGATCGCGAGATTTGGATGTGGATGGTTAACAATCGAAGGATTGAAATGTTCAGCGTCCGGAACCGGCTACACCGGCGAAGATGGACTTGAAGTATACATCTATGATGCCCCGTCCAATGATCCGTGGCGAGCAATGAAAGTGTGGAACGCCATACTAACTGCGGGAAAAGAGTTCAACATCGAACCCTGCGGGTTAGGTTCACGTGACGTACTTAGACTTGAAGCGGGCATGTGCCTCTATGGAAATGATATAGATGAGACTACCACCCCTCTTGAAGCGAGGATCAGTTGGGTGATTAAACTGGACAAAGGCGATTTCATAGGAAAAGATGCTTTGGCCAAACAGAAAGCCGAAGGAGTAAAGCGAGTACGTGTAGGAATGAAAGTCTTAGATCGAGGAATACCAAGAGCCGGATATGAAGTTCTCAAGAATGGAAAATCCATTGGAAAAGTAACAAGTGGAACCCTCTCTCCGCTTTTGGGCTATGGCATTGCAACAGGCTACGTTCCAAAAGAGTACTCCAAAGAAGGAGAAAAGGTCGAGATCAAAATCAGGGACAAAGCTGTGGGGGCCGAAGTTGTGAAGGTGCCATTCTACGACACCTCAAAGTACGGATGGCAGCGAAAAGCTTAGAAATCTCACAATCTATGCCAAACGCTACCAATTATGATATATACCTCAGATGGAACATACGCGCATCAACTTGAAATCTAAATGGAGGGTGGAAGATGAAAGTTGGCGACTATGAGTATCAAGAAGGGCTTTACTATACTAAGGAGCACGAGTGGCTAAAGGTCGAAGGAGACAAAGGCCGAATTGGAATGTGTGACTATGCACAGAAACAGCTACATGAAATAGTGTTCGTCGACCTTCCCAAAGTTGGCGCCAAAACTACGCAAATGGAATCGATGGGAACCGTTGAATCTGTCAAAGCCGTAGCAGATGTCTTCGCGCCAGCCTCAGGTGAGGTCATAGAAGTAAATACAAAACTATCGAACAATCCAGAGCTTTTGAATTCAAGTCCCTACGGCGACGGGTGGATAGCCATCATCAAACCTTCGAACATCAATCAAGAACTAAAGGCATTGATGGATGCAAATGCCTACGCTGAGTTTCTGAAGACGGTCTCAGAGAAGAAATAGAAACTATTTTTCCGATCGAAATACCGGTCGCATCAGCGGCCGGTAAACGCACCTCTTTCTTACTCGAGCCATTGCTCTACTTTACCTATCGATGAGTCAAGATTTCAAGGATTCCCAAGCGACCCTCGAAAGGTGAAGTCTTGAAATCAATACTAGACTATTCAACTCTCCGCACAGTCATCTCCTTATACCCCGTTACAATTTTGATGTAGCCCTTCAAGAGTTCGTCCAGCGATGGATCTCCAGTATCCACCAGAAGACGATTCTGAGAAAGATCATGAAGCTTATGATTCGTCGCCACGACGATTATGTTGTTTGTTCCAACGTTTTCGATGACAGATGGACTGATCTGTTGGTTCCCTCTTCCAAATATGTAGCCCTGACCGCCTATTGGGGTCACGATGATCTTGCACTTCTTACCCCTTATCAAATTCAGGATTTGACTTTCATTCACATCTCTGGCCAGGATCCTTTTTCTGTAGAAAATGTCAACTCCCAGCAGGGTTTTCTCTGATCCCAGTAGTTCTCCTATTGCCTCGGTTGTAGATCCTGGGCCTATTATGTAGATGGTATCATCGTCCATGTCTTCGATTATGTGCTTGGCTATTGCCTCTTGTTGAGACTTCTCGGATTGGGTTTCTGGACTTGACGATTTGACATGTTGCATTAGGATTCCTTGTACTGGAACTTTCAAATATCCGTAGAGTCTTGCAGACAGTTTTCCTCTTCTGAAATCCTCTTCGTCTATATCCATAACCTCGGCGTCATGCACGCCGAGCCGTCCTGCAAGGAAATCGGTGGCTATGGTTGCACACGCCTCGGGATTCGCCCCAAAGACTGCTGAATAGATTTTAACGCCCGCAGGAATGCCTAACGTCGGCAGTCTGGCGTCAATCACGTCGACTATGTCCCTAGCCGTCCCATCTCCCCCACAGAAAACCAGTAGTTCAACGTTGCTTTCTGATAATTTCCCAGCCAAGATCTTAGTATCCTCACGTTCTGTCATGGATTCTGTTTCGCCAAAGATACGCTGTGGTTCGATGCCACAAGATCTTGCTTCATCCTCGCCCATTGATCCAGCGCAGGTATAGAGTTCTACTGGAACGGAGGTCTTGAGCATTTGAAGGAGAAACTGTTTCGCTCTGAGCGGGGATCTAGGTTTCGCACCCAGCTCTATGGCGTTTCTTAGTGTTTCAGGTCCATCGGTGCCTTTTAGGCCGACCGAACCTCCCATCCCCGCGATAGGGTTTACAAGCAGTCCGAGCCGTCTCAAATCATCTTTTTCCTTTCGCTAGGCCCATTCCCATTCCGTAAGTCTTTCCGTTTATGGTCCAGATTTCTTCAAGTTCAGCCTTCACGATTGGTTTCTCTGTAGTGGACTTTAGTTCCAGATGAGTCGCTCTAACCTCTTCTTTGATGTAGGTTTGTCTTCTCTTCAGTCCCTGTAATTCATCATTCGTAGGGCATACAATATAGACTTCTACGAAACGGTCGACCTGAAGGTCCATGCGTCGTCGCATTTCTTGGAGTCGTCTAACTACATCTCTGACCAAGCCTTCCTGTACCAAGCTCTTTGGCAATGTAGCCTCAACATACACTCTACCTTGACTGAAGGCCCCAGATGAGTAGCCTTCTGGCATCTCCTCTCTAAATGAAACCATGGATGCCAGTATCTTCACTTGTTTTCCTTCGATATCGATGGGGTGGAATCCAGCTTTCTTGATGTTGTCAAGAATCGTCCTGCCACTTGAGCCTTTCATAATGTTTGCAATGGTTTGAGTCTCTGCTTTGTAGATCGGACCCAGCGCCTCGTATTTGGGTACTGCCACTATCTTCTCAAGCTTCTTCTCTTCATCAACGCTTAGAAATTCAATCTTTCTTGTGTTTGCCTGCTCGTGGACAAGTCTGTCCAGTCTCTTGATGGCTTTTTTCACTTTAGGATTGTCGGTTACAACAATGGTTTTCTGAACCGGCTGTCTCAATTTAATCTTAAGAGATTGTCTTGCGGCGGCGATTGCACTTGCCACATCTTTCACGATCTCCATCTCTTCTTCGAGGTTTTCATTCCGCCATTTGCTTTCCAACTTTGGCCAATCGTTCATGTGGATGCTCTCTAGAGATCTTCTTTCAGTAGGACGCACCATCGTTTGATACAATTTCTCGGTAACAAATGGGATTATGGGCGAGGACAGAGCGAGCCAATTCCTAAGCGCGTAGTACAATGCAACGTAAGTAGCCATCTTGTCTCGGCTATCCCTTTCCTGCCAGAACCTCCTCCTGACAAGCCTGATGTACCAGTGGCTCAAGTCATCTAAGATGAAGTTGTTCAAGGCTCGTGCTGCTATGTGTATTTCAAGGGCTTCTAACGCGTTGGTTACCGTTGCTTTGAGGTTCTCAGTCTTGGACATAAGCCACTTGTCTTCTTGTCTCATGTTTCGCGTAACCTTGGTCGGAGTCCACTTTTTCGGGTTGAAAGAATCCAGATTCATATAGAGACTGGCGAAGGCGAAGACGTTCCACGCCACCTTTAGTGTGCTTGAAGCTTCTTCAACCGCATCCCAAGAGAACCTGAAGTCTTCCCAGACTGTTCTCTGAAGCTCATACAGTCTAAGCGCATCACGTCCGAAGCGAGTTATGACATCATCTGGAGAAACAAAATTTCCCAGAGATTTGCTCATCTTCTGACCTGCGGTGTCAAGCGTATGTCCATGCATTAGAACCGACTGATAGGGACTTTTTTCAAAGGTTACCATACTTGAACCCAATTGTGTGTAGAACCATCCGCGCGTTTGATCGTGAGCTTCAGTGATAAAGTCTGCAGGCCACCAAGATTGAAATGCCCGCTTGTCTCTTGGATATTCGAGACAAGCCCAAGAAGCGATTCCAGAATCCATCCACACATCCACTATATCGGGAATACGTTTTGCTGATCCCCCACAATCGCATCTGAGTTCTATTTTGTCGACACATTGTCTATGAAGATCGAGAGACTTCGGAAATTCGACCGCCTTAGTTTCTAACTCTGACCTTGATCCGACAACGATTCTCATTTCACACTTTTCACATATCCAAATTGGCAGCGGAGCTCCCCAAAATCTCTGTCTTGAAATAACCCAGTCCCTTGCGCCCATCAGCCAGTCTGCAAACCGTTTCTTTCCAGCCCATTCGGGCACCCAACGAATTTTCTCATTCTCTTCGAGAAGCTTTCCCTTGATGTCGGTTATCTTAAGGAACCATTGCTCCGTGGCACGTTGGATGAGGGGGGTCTTACATCGCCAACAGTGTGGATACGAGTGCTCAACAATCGTATCGAATAGAAGAAGGCCTTTCTTTCTGAGATCCTCAACTATCACGTCATTTGCTTCGGTAACGTATTCACCCTTGTATTTTCCAGCCTCTTCCGTGAACCTCCCAGTCTGATCGACTGGACAGAGAACAGGGAGACCCTGTTCAAGTCCAACCTCAAAGTCTTCCTCACCGTGACCTGGCGCAGAGTGAACACACCCCGTTCCCTCCATCATAGTGACATATTGTCTAGATGGAACTACACGATGCGCGTTCTCAAGCTTCGACTGAACAGGAACCTCTTCGAGTAATGGAGGTTTAAACCTCAATCCAACAATTGAATCTCCTCTAAAGCTTTCAAGAATCTCCAATTCTCGTCCTAACTGTTCTGAGAGAGCTTTGCATCTCGCCTCGGCCAGAATGTAGACTTCGTCACCCAATCTTGCTCTGACATAGGACTCATCAGGATGAACCATAACTGCAATGTTCGCCGGTATCGTCCACGGTGTTGTCGTCCAAATGAGAATGAATTCTTTCTCCTTCCCCTCGACTGGAAACTTTACGTATATCGAACGATCCTTAACGGTTCTATACTCATCCGTTGCTTCATAACCTGCTAGAGCAGTCTCACATCTGGGGCACCAGTGAACAACTCTCAAACCTTTTCGTAGTAGACCTCTCTCATCCGCCCTCTTCACCGTCCACCACACAGATTCGATGTAGTCATTTGTGTATGTCAGGTAGGGATGATCCCAATCCATCCACACGCCGAGGTTCTTAAAAACAGACGTCTGGCTCTTCACATTCTGCTCAGCGTACTGCTTGCATCTTTCAATAAAGACCTCAACGGTAATCTTGTCTTCAATTTCTTTCTTCGACCTTACTTGAAGGTCTTCCTCCACTTTCACTTCGATCGGAAGGCCGTGACAGTCATATCCAGGCTGATCACGAACATCAAAACCTCTCATTCTCTTGTATCTTACCACCACATCCTTCAACAGCTTGTTCCAGGCCGTTCCCACATGCGGAGGATTCGTCACGTAGGGGGGTCCGTCCAAGAAATAGAACTTCTTCCTTCC
>Ga0315282_10001518_pt1 | contig 43481 bp, 41 predicted proteins | sample YL17G07_20_MG_FD_203693 | JGI IMG/M metagenome (GOLD analysis project Ga0315282, IMG submission 203693) | Sediment microbial communities from Yellowstone Lake, YNP, Wyoming, USA - YL17G07_20 | ecosystem: Environmental > Aquatic > Freshwater > Lake > Sediment | place: USA: Wyoming | collected... | reverse complement strand
TAAGGGCACGGCATGCCGGGCCCCTACGCTACGCCCCCAAGGGCGGGGCATGAGAATTTCGCCGGAATGAGGAGAGCATTGTAATTCCTGCGGCCCCTCGCCTTTGCTCGGGACCCTGAGCTTGTCGAAGGGTTTCGATCCTTGCCTCCGCGATTTCGTCTCGGCATCCTGTGTTTTGCATCAGTCTTATTTTGGGATCAGGCGCTGGCAGATCGGCAGCGTCAAAATTCAGACGCTTGGAGTCGTAATGCGGCCTAAAAATTTTTCTTGCGTTTCGAGCGTCAAAATATTATCATAGGCCGTCAGCTCGAAAATCGAAACACCGGAAAGGTTGGTCCCCGAACCCGGGATTTGCGCGGAATGCCCGCCTGCCTCGTCGTTGTGAAGGACCCCGCTACGGCCAAGCCGCTGGCCGCGGTCCTGGAAAAACGGGGCCTGGAAGTTTCTCAGGCCCAGGACGGCGCCGTCGCCCTGGACCTGCTTCAGGAGCGGTCCTTCGATCTGATTCTGGCCGAGAGCGAGCTGCCCAAGGTCGGCGGCCGCGACCTGCTCAAGCGGGTGCAGCTCAAGCACCCGGAAACCCGGCTGGTTCTCCTGTCACGGGACGCCTCCTCTCGGGCCGCGGTGGAGGCCATCCGGGCCGGCGCCTTCGACTACCTGACCCTGCCCGCGGAAGATAAAGACCTTTGGGAATGCCTGGGCCGCGCCCTGGGTCCCCGCGAGGCCGAGCCGACGGCCGGACGGGCCTTCGGTCCGGCCAGCGCCTATCCGGAGATCGTCGGACAATCCGCCCCGCTTCTCGAGCTCTTCCGCATGATCGACAAGCTGGCCGCCACGGACAGCACGGTCATGATCACCGGCGAATCCGGCACGGGCAAGGAACTCGTGGCCCGCGCCATCCACAGGAACGGCCGCCGGGCCGCCCATCCGCTCGTCCCGGTCAACTGCGGGGCCATTCCGGAAGACCTGCTCGAGAGCGAGCTGTTCGGTCACGAAAAAGGCGCCTTCACCAACGCCGTGCGCAGCCGGGCCGGACGGTTCGAACTGGCCAACCAGGGCACTATCTTCCTGGACGAGGTGGCCGACATGAGTCCCAAGCTCCAGGTCAGGCTCTTGCGCGTTCTGCAGGAGCGCCAGCTCGAGCGCGTCGGCTCCACCCAGACCCTGAACATCGATATCCGGGTCATCACGGCCACGAACCGGGATTTGTACCAGGCCATGCAGGAAGGCTGGTTTCGCGAAGACCTTTACTACCGGCTCAACGTCGTCCCCATCCATATCCCCTCCCTGCGGGAGCGCCGATCCGACATCCCCCTCCTGGTCGATCACTTCCGGCAGAAGTTCATCGCCCAGCGGGATAAGGAAATCCTGGAGGTGGAGCCGGAGGTCATGGACCTCTTCATGCAGTACGCCTGGCCGGGCAACGTGCGCGAGCTGGAAAACGTGATCGAGCGCATGGCCATCCTGACCGATACGGATCGTCTGGCCCTCCAGGATGTCCCGACTTTCCTTTTGCCTTCCACCCCCCGGCCAAATCCCCAAGGCCCGGAAATCCCGGAAGAAGGCATCGATTTCAACCAGGTCGTGTCCGACTTCGAGGATCATCTCCTGCTCCAGGCCCTGGAAAAGGCGGATTGGGTGAAGAACAAGGCGGCCAGGCTCCTCAATTTGAACCGCACCACGCTGGTGGAAAAGCTCAAGAAGAAGAACATCTCGCCTACAATTTCATGATTTTCCTTATTTTTTCAGCATATCTCCCGTTTGGCTCCGCCTCCGCTTAAGTGACAAGTTTTTGACGACCGGTGGGGCCTAGGTTTGGAGGGAGAGGGGGTTTCGAGGACTTTCCGAAGGGAATGGGTCCATAGGTTTCAGGGAGTTATCCGTTTCGCCGGGGCAGTGGTTTTCCTGGCACGAACCTTGCTCCCCCTTTGGGCCAAGGCCATTGCCGCAAGGAGGGATCATGGGGCTCGAGGCAGCGCTTCCACCCCGAAATCCGCGCCTGTGCCGGATGCTTATCCTGGGCCTGATCTGGGCGATTTTCCTGTGGACCGCCGGACCGGCCGGCGCCGTGGTCCGCCCTGACCCGCCGCCGACCCCGGCCCCGAGTCAGCGCCCGGACCTGAACCGGCTCCTGGAAGTGCACCTGGGCACGTATGTCGACTACTCCCGCTTCATCTTCCAGTTCAGCCGCCCGGTGGAGCGGTACATGGTCTGGCGGTCCGAGGCGGATGAGCTGTGGCTGGATTTCAACGCCACGGCCGAATTTCCGTCAGGCCGGCGCGACCTCTCGGACCGGTTGGTGACCGGCCTGGCCTTTCTCGACCAGGAAGGGCGGAAGGTCGTTCGGATCAAGCTTCGTCTCCTGCGTTTTTCATACCGCCATTATGTGGCGGAGGACAAGCGCAGCGTGGTTTTGGACGTGCGTGGCGGGGATGCGGTGGGGGAGGTTGGGCCGCTGCCGCCCGCCGAGTTCGAGGGACAGGGCGTCCTTTTGGACATTCCGCCTCTGGCCGAGGTGGCGCTGGGTCTTGAGAAAAAGCTGCCCCGGCCGGCGGAGCGGAGCTTGGACGCCGGGCTTTTCGCCCAGGCCCTTGCTTTTCTGGAGAACCGGCAGTATCGGCAGGCCGTCGGCGCCTTGAAGGACTACAAGAACCGATTTCCCAACGGCTTTTACGCCCCCCTGGCGTGGTACCTGTTTGGGGACGCGCTTTACGCCCTTTATGAAAACAGTCTGTCCGCGCATTACCTGGAGGTCACCGACGCCTTTCAGCAGGCCATGACCCTGTTCCCGCACGTCGACCTGTCCGCGCGCGGCGTGTTTCTGCTCGGGCTGGTCCATCTGAAAATGAAGTACCTCAGCGAGGCCCTGGGCTATTTCCGGTTCGTCATCAGCGATTATCCCGCTTCCTATTATTTCCTCCTCGCCCACCTGTATCTGGCGCAGGCCTATCTCGATTCGGAAAAGCCGGACGAGGCGCGGCAACACCTGGACGTTCTTACGGCTTACAACCCCGCCGGATCGGCCTTTCTGGAAGCCAATTTCAAGCTCGGGCGGCTGTACTTTCAGGAAGGGCTGTACACCAAGGCCGTGGAAGTCCTGAAGCACATCCTGGACGAGCACCCGGACTTCTACCTCAAGACTCCGGAAATTCTGAGCTCCCTGGGAGAAAGCTATTTTCACTCCAAGCGTCCGGACCTGGCCCGCGGCTATCTTCTTCACGCCCTGAACATCGAACCGAACCTGGAGAACCGGGATATTTTCCTGGCCCGGATCGGCGACACCTATCGGGAAGAAGGCCGTCATCGGGAAGCCCAGGAGGTCTACCGCATGACCCGGGCGCTGTATCCGGACAGTACGGGCGCCGTTATCGGCCGCCTGCGGCTGGCCGAGTACGGGGCGCTTCGAGAGAATTTCGAGGCGGGGAAGATTTTTGCGGAACTCGAGGAGGGGGTGCATAGGGTTTCGGCCAAGGTCTACCAGCAGATCGCCAAGTCGGAGAAGGATTCCCCGCTCCTGCAACTGGCCCTCTTCAAGGTCGGAGCGGCCTTGTATTGGGATAGGGAGTATCCCGAGGCGCTCACAGTCTTCAAGGACGCCCTGGCCAAGAACCCGAAAGGGGACATCGTGCCGGACGTGCGTTTGATGATGGGCCGGACCATCGCGGCCGAGATGCAGAGCCTGTACCTTCAGAAGCGGTACGTGGACCTGTTCGGCCTTTACAATGAAAACCAGGCCCTCGTGGCAGAGGCGGCCCTGCCCGAGATCCGGTTCACCCTGGCCCAGGGCTATATGGCCCTCGGCCTGCCCCGGGAAGCCGTCGAGTTGTATCAGGCCGACGTGGCCCTGCCGGAGCACGGGGACGAAAGGTTGTTCGGGCTGGCCATGGCCTACTATCAGGTGGGGAAGCCGGCCGAGGCGAGCCGGAATTTTAAGCGGTTTCTCGAACGGTATCCCGACCATGCCAGGCAATGGGAGGCCCTGTATTATCTGGGGCTCGCTCTGGCGCGGGAAGGCCGCGATCCGGAGGCCGCGCCGGTTCTCGAGGAGGCGGCGAAGAAACACGTCGAGCTGGCCGCGGAAGGCCGGTATCAGGCGCGGCTGGGGGAGGTGTATTTCCGGCTGGGGCGGAACGAGGAGGCCGTGGCCCTCCTCCAGAAGGCCTCTCAGGCCCTGGGGCGGGAGCCGGCGCAGCCCCAGGAGACTTTCTTGGTCTATGCGTGGCTGGGCCGCGCCTTGGACGCGCTCGGACGGGCAGCGCAGGCGGCCGAGGCCCTGGACACGGCGCTGAAAATGAAGCCGGAAACGCCCCTGCCCGATGTCTTGTACCAGATCGCCCAGACCTACTACCATCTGGGCCGGTATGACGAGGGCCAGAAGGCTCTGGATATGGTCTCCAAGACCGGGGACGAGTTCTGGAAACCGATGGCCGACCAGGAGATCAGGGACCGCCGTTTGGAGCGGGAGCTGGCCGCGGCCTTGAAGCCGGGCGTTTCGTCCGGGGGAGGGGAGACGCCCTGACCGGTTTTTCAGGTGGTCGAGGCGCGTGAGGGGTCATGGGCATAACCAGGGGGCTTTTTTAGACGTGCAGGAGGCCAGGTCCATACTGGTGGTGGACGACCAGCCCGAAACCCGGCAGGCCATCTTCGAGGCGCTGACCCGGGCCGGGCACGCCGTGGCCCTGGCCCAGTCCAGGGAAGAGGCCTTGGAAGCCTTTCGGGCGCGCCCTTTCGAGCTGGTCATCGCCGACGTGGACTCGCCTCGTCTGCCCGGGCCGGACCTGCTCGAGGAGGTCAAGGAAATCCGGGGCGGGACGCCGGTCATCCTCATCCCCACGGACGGCTCGGTGGGCGACGCCGTGGCGGCCATGCGCGCCGGGGCCTTCGACTATTTGCCCAAGCCGCTGTCCATGGACCTGCTGGCCGAGACGGTGGCGCGAGGGCTTTCCGCGTCCAACGGCTCGGGCGCATGGAAGACGGGCTGCCCCGCGGCCGACCATCCGAGCGCCGACCGTCCCATCATCACCCAGGACCCGGGCATGAAACGGTTGCTGACCCGGGCCGCCCAGGTGGCCGGTTCCAAGGCGACCGTTCTGATCGAGGGGGAATCGGGCACGGGCAAGGAACTCCTGGCCCGTTACATCCACCGGGCCTCGGACCGAAGCGACGGTCCCTTTGTGGCCATCAACTGCGCCAGCCTGCCCGAGGGGCTGCTGGAGAGCGAGCTTTTCGGCCACGAGAAAGGGTCGTTCACCGGCGCCTCGATGCGCAAGATCGGGAAGTTCGAGCTGGCCCACCAGGGCACGATCCTGCTGGACGAGGTCAGCGAGATGGGCCCGCCGCTCCAGCCCAAGCTCCTCAGGGTGCTGCAGGAAGGCGAGATCGACCGCGTGGGCGGGAAGCATCCCGTCCCCATCGACGTGAGGGTCGTGGCCACCACGAACCGGGACCTCTTGGACTGGGTGGAGCAGGGCAGGTTCCGCCAGGACCTGTACTACCGGCTCAACGTCATTCCGCTGCGCATCCCGGCCCTGAGGGAGAGGGCCGGCGATATCCTGCCGCTGGCTCGGTATTTCCTGGAAAAATACAGTCGCGAGTGCGGCCGGAAGGTGAAAACCATGGGTCCGGAGGCCGAAAGCCGCCTCCTGCGTCTGAGCTGGCCCGGCAACGTGCGCGAGCTGGAGAACATGATGGCCCGGGGCGTGCTCCTGGCTGAGACGGACACGGTTGGTCCGGCCGACTTTTTTCTGGAAGAGGCCGGGTGTAAAGAGCGGCCGGACGCAGCCCTCGCAACGGAGGAGGATTTGCGGATTTCGACCATCCGGGAAATGGAGCGCCGGCTCATCCGCCGGGCCTTGACCGAGACGGACGGCAACCGGACCCATGCGGCCCGTATCCTGGGCATCAGCGTCCGGACGCTGCGCAACAAGCTGGCCGAATACAAGAACCTGGGCGGCGAGGCCGGGCAAGCCGCCTGAACCGCCCGCCGGCCAGGGACCCCATTCGGCACGCCCTTCGCCGCCGGAAGGGAAGAAGCGGATAAGGAAGCAAGGGGGAGAGATGGACGCCATACAGAAATTTTTTGACCGATCCGTGGACCTGATGGGCCAGACGCTCAGCCTCAGGCTGAAGCGGCACGCCCAGATCTCCGCAAACCTGGCCAACATGGACACGCCCAACTACAAGGTAAAGGACATCGCCTTCGAACAGGTCCTGCAGGATGCCCTGCCCGTTTCGGAAAGCCGCCTGGCCATGCGCACCACCGACCCCCGGCACCTGCCGGTCCGGAACGTCCAGCAGGCCTATGCCCGGGCCGGCCAGAACGTGGTCGAGGGGGTTTACGGCCAGGACGAGAAGGGGCAGGACGTCATCGACATCGACCAGGAGATGACCAAGCTGGTCAAGAACCACCTTCTCTACAACGCCACGATTCAAATCCTGGCCAAGGAGTTCGAGCAGCTCAAGTACGCCATCAACGAAGGAGGACGGTAAGCCATGGATTTTCTCACCGCCATCGACATCAGCACCTCCGGCCTGGACGCCCAGCGCATCCGCATGAACACGATCTCCATGAACCTGGCCAACATCCATACCACCAAGACCGAGACGGGCCAGCCCTACCGGCGCAAGGTGCCGATCTTCACCACCACGCCCTATTACGGCCAGGACGCCTCGCTTCGTTCCCAGCCGAGCGGGTCCCTGAAGGGGCGGCTGGAAGGCGTTCAGGTCACGGACATCGTCGAGGATCCGTCCGATTTCCAGGTCGTCTATGATCCGTCCCATCCGGACGCGGACCCCCAGGGCTACGTGCGCCTGCCCAACGTGAACCTGATGATCGAGATGGTCCAGATGCTCACGGCCAAGCGGTCTTACGAGGCCAACGTAACCGCCCTGAACGCGGCCAAGAATATGGCCCTCAAGTCATTGGAACTGCTCAAGTGAAAGGGGTGGCGTCATGAAAATTCCCGATATCTCGGCCGCCAGGCCCGGTGGGGCTGGGGCGGTGGTCAAAAACGGCGGCCAGAAGGACGTGCCCGGTTTCGGCCAGACGCTGGCGGCCTCGGTCCGGGAGGCCAGCGCCCTCCAGGATGAGGCCCACCGGGTCATGGAAAACCTGGCCACGGGACGGTCCAGCGATCTTCACCAGACGATCATCGCCGTGGAAAAGGCCGACATCGCGCTCCGGATGATCGCCCAGGTGCGCAATAAGATCGTGGCCGCCTATCAGGAACTCATGCGTATGCAGATGTAATTGGCCGCGCCGGGCGCGCAGGCCCCTTGGAGAGGTCATCATGCTTCTGTCTCTATTCCGGCTCCTGGGCCAGGCCTGGGAGGTCTTTTTCGCCCTGCCGGTGGACCGGAAGGCGCTGCTGTTCCTTTTTGTCTCGGGCTTCGCCGCCGCGATCATCGCCCTCTTGGTCTGGGCGAACCGGCCCCAGTTCAGCCTGTTGTATTCCGGGTTGGACCAGGACGAGGCCGCCCAGATCATGACCAAGCTCAAGGAGAAGAAGGTTCCGTACCGGCTGGAGGCCGGGGGGACGTCCATTCTGGTGCCGGGGGCGAGTCTGGATGAAATGCGTTTGGAAATGGCCGCGGAAGGCCTGCCCCGGGGCGGCAGCGTGGGCATGGAACTGTTCAACAAACAGAGCCTGGGCACCACGGATTTCGTGCAGAAGCTCAACTACCAGCGCGCCATTCAGGGCGAACTGGAACGCACCATCCGCACCTTTCCGGAGATCAGCCGGGTGCGGGTCCACCTGAACATGCCCAAGGAGTCCCTGTTCCTGGAAGAGGCCCGGCAGCCCTCCGCCTCGGTGGTGGTCAAGCTCGGCCCGCACAAGGTCCTGACCGAGCGGCAGATGCTGGGCATCGTGAACCTGGTGGCCAGCTCGGTCGAGGGTCTGACCACGGCCAACGTGACCCTGGTGGACACGAGCGGCGGGCTCCTGTATAAATATCAAGACGACCAGGACGGGACGCTTCTGAGCGCGACGCAGGTTCAGCAGCGCAAGGCGCTGGAAAAGACGCTGGCCGAGCGCGTGACGACCATGCTCGAGCGCGTTCTGGGGCCGAACAAGGCCGTGGCCCGGGTGACGGCCGAGATGGACTTCAAGAAGGTGAGCACCACCGAGGAGTCTTTCGATCCGGATACGGTCGTGGTCCGCAGTGAGCAGCGGGTCAAGGAGGCGAGCCGGGGGCCGAGCCGGAAAGCCGGGGGGGTGCCGACGACGCGGTACGACATGGGCGCCCAGAAGCCCGAGGCGGCGCCCGGGGGGGAGACGCCGGGGGAGACTTACGACCGGTCCGAGGAGACCACGAACTATGACATGACCCGGGTCAACCGGCAGACGGTGGTGCCGGGCGGCACGGTGCGGCGTCTGTCCGTAGCGGTCGTGGTGGACGGGACCTACGCCGAGAAGACCGAGGCGGGCAAGACGACCAAGAGTTACGTGCCGCGCACCGCGGCGGAGATGAAAAGCCTGGACCAGGTGGTGCGCAACGCCATCGGGTTCAGCCAGGAGCGGGGGGATTCCGTGGGCGTGACCAACCTCCCGTTTTACGCGCCGGAGGAGGAGGCGGGTCCGGCCGGCGAGGCGTGGTGGAAGGATTGGGCCAGGAAAGGCGTGCGGCCGGCGATCAACGTGGGCCTGATCGTGCTTTTCTTTCTGTTCGTGGCGCGGCCGCTCATGGGCTGGATCCGGCGGGAGGCGCGGGTGATTCCTAGACCCGCGCAGCTGGCGGCCCTGCCCGGCGCCGCGGCCCGTGAGGCGCTGCCCGAGCCGGAAAAGACCCTGCCGGATCGGGTGCGGGATGTGGTGCAGCAGCAGCCGGACCGGGCTTTGGACGTGATTCAGTCGTGGATCTCTGAGTCGTAAGAGGGCGAAGGAGGCGGACATGGCCGAGATGGCCTCTCTCTCCGGCCCGGAAAAGGCGGCCATTTTCCTGATCGCCATGGGCGAAAAGTTTACGTCCCAGATTTTCAACAAGCTGGACGATCGCCAGATCAAGAAACTCAGCCGGGCCATGTCCCGCGTGCAGGATATCCCGGCCGAAACGGTCCAGCAGGTGCTGAATGTTTTCCTGGAGGCGCTGGGCAAGCCGCTCGATCTCAGGGTCAAGGGGGACGCCTTTGTCAAACGGGTCATCACCGAGACCATGGCCGGGGATCGGGCCGGAACCATCCTGGAAGACATCGAAGCGGACCTGAGTCCGGTGCCCTTCGAGAACTTCAAGGACGTCGACTCCAAGGTGTTGGCCAAGTTCATCCAGAACGAACATCCCCAGACCATCGCCCTCATTCTGTCCCACATCAATCCGAAACAGGCCGCGGAAATCCTGACCGATTTTTCGGAAAACATGCAGTCCGACATCATGTTGCGCGTGGCGCACTTGGAGAACGTGCCGCAAAACATCATCGCCGAGGTGGAGCAGGTGCTTCAGCAGGAGATCAACGCGCTCGGCACCGTGGACGCGCGCAAGATCGGCGGGGCCGAAACCGTGGCCGAGATTTTGAACCAGGTGGATCAATCCACGGAAAACGCCATTCTGTCCCGAATCGAGGAGGATCACCTGGACCTGGCCAACGACATCCGCAAGCTGATGTTCATCTTCGAGGACCTGAACGAGGTGGACGACCGCGGTATCCGGTCTCTCTTGAGGGAGGTGAACAACGAGGAGTTGACGTTGGCCCTCAAGACGGCGCCCGAGAGCTTGAAGCAGAAGATTTTCAGCAACCTGTCGGAGCGGGCCGCGGCCATCATCAAGGAAGACCTGGAGATCATGGGGCCGGTCAAGCTCAGCGACGTGGAGCGTGCCCAGCAGTCCGTGCTGCGTGTGGCCAAGAAGCTGGAGGCCGAAGGCAAGCTGATGCTGGGCAAGGGTGGAGAAGAAGTCTTTGTTTAAGTCATTGATCATCAAGGGCGAGCAGGCCGCGTCCGGCCGGGGAGGGGAGGCTGCGCCGGCCGGGATGGACGAACCCGGGCCGGGGACGGGGCTGGGGGTCTGCGAGTACGTCTTCGAGCCTTTTCAAGGCGCCGCCGGACCGACCCGGCTGACCTACCAGGAGTCCCGCCAGATGCTGGCCAAGGTGCGTCAGGAGGCGGCGCGCCTGAAGGAGGCGGCCGTGAAGGAGGGCCGGGTCGAAGGCGCGGCCAAGGGGCGGGAAGAAGGGTTGCGCCAGGGCCTGGAGGAGGCCCGGGTCCAGGTCCGGGCCGAGTTCGATGCGGCCCTTGGACGGACGGCCCTGGTGCTTCAGGCCATCGAAACCCTGTATCAGGACATCTTCAAGAACATGGAGGCCGAGCTGGTCAAGCTCGCCCTGACCGTGGCCGAACGGGTGCTGTTCCACGAGGCCTCCGTCTCGCCCAAGGCCGTGTCCGCGGCCCTGGCCGCCGCCCTCTCCCGGCTGGACCAGGCCCATCGGGTCGTTCTCCGGGTGCATCCGGACGACCTGGCCTCTCTCGAGTCGATCCAGGCCGAGTTCAAGGACAAGCTGTCCGGACTGACCAAGATCACTTTCGAACCCGACGCCTCGCTCCGGCGGGGCGACCTCATCGTGGAAAGCGAGGCCGGGCGGATCGACAGCACGCTCAAGCGGCGGCTCTCCGCCGTCACGGCGGACATCGACCAGGAGCTGCAAAAGTCCTTCGACCTCGTCTGAAAGGCTTTCCAGGCCGTCGACACCAAGGAAAACGGCATGCACCCCGGCTACAATCTGAGCCCCTATATCGAATCGGCCGCCCGGGCCGAGGTCCTCATCCTGGAAGGCAGCGTGGTCAAGGTGGCGGGACTCGTGATCGAGGGTGAGGGGCCGGCCGCCTCGGTCGGAGATATCTGCCACATCTTCCCCCAGGCCGACTGCGGCCTCATCGAAGCCGAGGTGGTGGGCTTCCAGGAAGGCCGCGTCCAGCTCATGCCCCTCGGCGCCCTCCAGGGGATCGTCCCGGGCAGCCGCATTGTCCCCACCCGCCAGACCGCCTCGGTCGGCGTGGGCCCGGGCCTGCTGGGCCGAGTCCTGGACGGTCTCGGGAATCCCATCGACGGCCGGGGTCCGGTCGCGCACGAAGCCCGCTACCCCTTGAGAGGACGTCCCAGCAACCCCTTGACCCGGGCCCGGATCACCGAGCCGGTGGACGTGGGCGTTCGTGCCATCAACGCCCTGCTCACCCTGGGCAAGGGACAGCGCATGGGCATCTTTTCCGGCTCGGGCGTGGGCAAGAGCACCCTCTTGGGTATGATCGCCCGGCACAGCCGGGCCGATGTCAACGTCATCGCCCTGATCGGAGAGCGCGGCCGCGAGGTCAAGGAGTTCATCGAGGAAAGCCTGGGCCTGGAGGGGATGCGGCGGTCGGTGGTCGTGGCCGCCACTTCGGACCAGCCGGCCCTGGTCCGCATCCGCGGGGCTTACGCGGCCACGGCCATCGCCGAGTACTTTCGCGACCAGGGCAAAGACGTGATGCTGATGATGGATTCCACCACCCGCTTCGCCCATGCCTCCCGCGAGGTGGGGTTGTCCGTGGGCGAGCCGCCCACCACACGCGGGTACACCCCCTCGGTCTTCGCCCAACTGCCGCTGCTCCTCGAAAGGGCAGGGAACTGGCATGATCTGGGGAGCATCACCGGTCTCTACACCGTCCTGGTCGAAGGCGACGACATGAACGAACCCGTGGCCGACGCCCTGCGCGCCATCCTGGACGGCCACATCGTCCTCAGGCGAGACCTGGCCGCGCGCAACCGGTATCCGGCCATCGATCCCTTGCAGAGCATCAGCCGCCTCATGGTGGACGTGGCCTCGCCGGAACACCTGACCCTGGCCCGCCGGTTTCTCCAGATTCTTTCCGTCTTTGTCGGTTCCGAGGACATGATTCGCATCGGGGCGTATGTCCAGGGGTCCAGCCCGGATATCGACCAGGCCATCAAGATGATGCCCCGCTTCGAAACCTTTTTGAAACAGAATTATAAGGACAACGCCCCCTTGGCCGAATCCATCTCTTCCCTGAAAACCATCCTCGGCTAGCCATGTTCCGCTTCACGCTCGAATTCCTGCTCCGCTACCGACGCCAGAAAGAGGAGACCGCGATGTACGAACTGGCCAGGCGCGTGCGCTCGGCCCGGCAGGTCCAGGCGGAAATCGACCGGGTGCGGCAGCGGGCCGACGAGCTCGTCTCGGAGCAGCAGGCCTTGACCGGGACCGCGCAGGCCGCGGCCCTGTTATCTCTCTACTCGGAATATCTTCACCAACTCCGCGCCCTGGTGGACCTTCGGACCGAGGACCTGGTCCAGGCGAACCGGGAGGTGGACGCGGAGCGCCGCAGGCTGAGGCAAGCCTCCATCGAGCGCAAGATCATGGAACGCCTCAAGGAGATCCAGCGGCAGGCCTATCAGGAAGAGGAGGCCAGACGAGAGGCCAAGGTGCTTGACGAATTCATCACCACGCGATCCAGGAGAATGCGATCATGACCCCCTCCGCGTCGAAACGACGGTCTTTCCGGCCCCGTCTCGAAACCGTGATTCTGGCCTGCCTCGGCCTCAAGCTGGCCTTGGTCGGCGTCGTTCTCATGTCTTTCTCCGGCGATTTCCGGCCCTTTGCCGTCCCAGTGGCCCTGGCCGCGGAGCCGGCCCCGGCCCAGACCCCGGCCCAAGCGACTTCCGCGTCCACGCCGGCGCCGACAGCGTCCCCGGACAACGCCTCGCCGGAAAGCTACCGCGCCATGCAGCTCGTCCTCGACCGCCGGAAACTCCAGCTCGATGAACGCGAACAGGCGCTTAAAGAGCGGGAAGACGCCCTCAAAACCGTGGAGAAGGAGACCAAGGAGCGCGTGGCCCGACTCACCGACCAGCTCACTGAACTCATCCGCCAGAAAGAGGCGCTCCTCCAGCGGGAAGCGACCTTGATGACCGAGCGTCAGAAGCAGCTCGATGCACAGAAGCAGGTCGAGGACGCCCGCATCAGCCACCTGGCCAAGGCTTACGGCGCCATGCGGCCGGAATCGGCGGGCCAGCTGGTCAACAGCCTGGACGACGACGTGGCCGTGCGCATCCTGAGCGTGATGAACAGCCGGGCGGCCGGCCAGATCATGTCCTTCGTCACCCCGGACAAGGCGGCGAGGCTGACCAAAAAACTGGCCCTCGAGGAGAAAGGTCCCGGCCCCGCGGCCGCCGCGAAATGACCGTCGTCTAGGGCCAGGTTTCGGAAAGAAGCGATATAAAAATGTCATGGCGAGGAGCGAAGCGACGCGGCCATCTCACGAGACCGCTTCGCTCCGTTGCCATGACAACCCCATCCCATGGAACCCGAAACTAGGCGGCGAAGCACCAGGTCCGGCCCGGTCCGGCCTTTGAAACCCGGTGATGGAATGGGGAAAAAATGCCCAGCCGCCTTTCCCGCCAGCCCGGCAAAACCTGCCCCACCCGAACGAACCTAAAAGCTTTTCCCGCTTCGTTCTCCACATAATCATTTGAAATTAAAACAAAAAATTAGTTAGCCCGCGGTGGCACACCCTTTGCTCCCCCTCCGGTCAGTACCTTTGCCCGAGGGGGAGCGGTTTCGTGAAAGCCCCGGCTCTTATTGCCCTTTCTTCTCTCTCCGGTTCGATCCGGCTGGGCCAGGTGTTGTCCTCGGTCCAGGGTGCATCGCGCGGGGAGACGTTTCAGGCAGCCCTGGCCAAGGCCTTGGGCCCCGCCACTGGCTCGGGGGCACGGCCAGCGTCCGCGGGCCCGGACTTATCGGGTCAATCTCTCACCCAACCCGGCGTCGAGGCCCTGGGGGCCGAGGCTGTGGCCCTGGCCGGCCGTCTCGAAGGGTGCAAGCCCGGACTTCCTGGAGCGGACCAGGCGCAAAACAGGATTGCGGTCCTGGGTATGGCGCTTCAATCCGCGTCCGGCGAAAAGAGTTCCGAGACCGAGGCCGGTCCACGCCAGGCCGTGCTGCTGCACGGCCTCAAGGAGGCGCTTCAGGAGGTCCGTCAGGCATTAACGGCGCTGTCGGCCGGGGAGGGCGGGGGCTCTTCGCCGCTCCCCCAGGTCGAGGGTTTAATCAAGGCGATCGAGGCGCGGCTGGCGCCTAAGGGCGCGGTCTCAAACCCCGGACCCCAGACCGGGGCCGGGATCCCGGCCGACCGATGGCGGCGCGTGGAGCAGGCCCTGGGGCGGCTTAACGGGGAGATCGAGGCCGCGGGCCTGACGGAAGAACAGAAGGCCGGGCTGAAAAGCCGGCTGGAAACCCTGGTTGAGACCCTGGCAGGTCAGGATCAAGGCGGGTCTTCAGAAGCCGCCCTTTCCATCGCCAAGACCTTAAAGGATGAACTCGACCTCCAGTCTCCTCCGGAGTCGAAGGCGGCCCTCGAGCGTTCGGCGGATACGCTCGTCGCGGCGCTGGGCAACCTTTCGGGCTCCGGCTCGACCGCCGGGGCGTCATCGCTTAGTCCCTGGGCGCGATTCAAAACCGCGGCGAAGGCCCTCGGCCTTCCCTTGTCCGAAGTGGTCCTCCCCCAGGAGAATCTGCCCGGCCTGGCCGCCGTGCTCGCGGACAGCGGGTTTTCTTCCGAGCGCGTGGATCAGATCATGGCATCGCTGAGCGGTCGCCCCGCGAGTCTGGATCGGGTCTTGGCGGCTGTGGGCCCCGAGCCGGCGCAGGGCAAGATCCAGTACACCTTGCCGGATTCCGCGCGTCCCCTGCTGGGCCGATTGCTTCAGGAGACCGGCGCGGACCCCGCCCAGGTGCAGGCCGTGCTCAAGGACCTGCCGGCCAACGGGAAGGTGAGCCCCGGGGACCTGGCCCGTCTCCTGGCAAGGTCCGGGCACAGCAATTTGAAAGTGCAGGACCTGCAGGGAGCGGACCTCTCCAACGTCAAGGACCTTCTTGTCGAACTCGGTCTTAGCGCTTCGAATCTGCAAAGCATCGACGCCGAACTGGCGGCTCGGGGGGGCCGGATGTCCATGGAGCGTTTCCTGTCGCTTCTGGAGGCGATGGGCCAGCCGTCGGTGGAGTCGGGGAGCGGCCGGGAAGAGGCCCTGGCCTCGGTGGTGCGGGGGTTGACCCTGAAGCATTCGCTCAAGCCGGAGCCCTATTTCAACCGCGTGGTCACGCTGATCCAGGCCCAGCGCGGGGAACCGTCGGATCCGGCGTCGCTTACGGGGAGGTCGGTCCTGCAGGTTCTGCGGTCGGAGGCGTCGTCCTTACCGGCAACGGGTTCCGCGGCCGGGGCCGGGGGGGAGGAGGCGCGGAGCGATCCCTTCTCGGCCGGCGGGGCGGAACTGCAAAGCCGGTCCGCCGAGGCCGCCACCGGACAGGCGGCGGGCGAGAATCGGATGGAGGAGGTTCTTCGGCTCGAAGCCGGCGGCGGGGGGACGCGGTCCGAGTCCACGGCCACGGCCGTGACACGGCAGGTCAGCGAATGGTTGGTTTATTCGGCCCGAAACCAGATGCACCACATGCGGATTCAACTCGAGCCGCCGGACCTGGGCGAAATCCGGATTTATCTCACCTTTCGCGGCGGCAATCTGAAAGCGCGTTTCGTGGCGGAAAACGGTTTTGTCAAGGAGGCCCTGGATCAGCAGGCCGAGCAGCTCAAACAGACCATGGCCCAGCAAGGCCTGCACCTCGAGCGGTTTGACGTGCTGACCCAGGCCGAGCAGGAAGGGACCTCCGGTGGATCGAAAAACCTGAAAGACGGCAAAACGGGCCGGTGGTTCGGCGGAGAGCGGGCCGCTTCGCCGGGTCCGGCCGCGGACGGCGAGCAGGAGGCATACCTGTTGGTCTCTTCTTGCGGGTTGTCCGGCCGGGCCTCGGGCCAGGTGGACCTGGTGGCCTAGCCGGATTTTTTAAAGGACCTTGGCCCGCGCGGGCTTTCCGGCCGCGCGGGCGATCGGGAGAAGATCATGAGCGTCGCTACTCAAAATCAGGTTACACAAAATTATTTGCCCGAAACCCAACAGGCCGCGACGAGCCAAAGCGCGTCCGGCACCCAGACCCTGGACAAGGACCAATTTTTGAAACTGCTCATCGCCCAAATGAAGTACCAGGACCCCTTGAATCCCATGGATGCCACCCAGTTCACGGCCCAACTGGCCCAGTTCACCAGCCTGGAACAACTCTATAACGTCAATTCCGGCCTGAAGACGCTCAACGATACCGTCACCGCGCAGAACAGCTACCAGGCCACCAGCCTGATCGGCAAGCAGGTGCGGGCCGAGGGCCAGTCCCTGGCCGTGAAGGATGGCCAACCGGTGGTGAGCGGTGGGTACGAATTGGCGAGTGCGGCCAACGAGGTGCAGGTCACCATCTACGACCGGAACGGGCAGGTGGTGAAAAGCGATCTTTTCCAGAACCAGGACGCGGGATACCATGCCCTGACCTGGGACGGGAAGAACGCGCAGGGAAAGCCGGCGCCCGACGGCGCGTACACCTTTGATGTCAAGGCCGGCACCAGCGGCGGCGGGACCGTGGGCGCGACGCGCTTCATGGTGGGAGAGGTCAGCGGGCTGACCCTGAGCACCGATGGTTCTCCGCTGCTCCTCCTCAACGGGCTGGGCGTGAGCCTGACCAGCGTGGTCGAAGTCGAGAACGTGAAGAAATCCAATCAGGAATGACATAAAGAGAGGTGAAATGAGATGTCCGTATCCTCCGCCATGTACACCGCCGTGGCCGGCATCACCACCATGGGCACGGCCATGTCCGTCATCAGTGACAACATCGCCAACCTGAACACAGTGGGCTTCAAGCAGTCGCGTCCCCAGTTCAACGATCTTTTCAGCCAGCGGGTGTCTTCTCTATCCGGAGTAGCGCAGATCGGGCAAGGCGTGGCCTTGGGGTCGGTGAGCCCGGATTTCTCCCAGGGGGCCTTCGAGAACTCGAACGAGAATACCAGCCTGGCCATCAGCGGGGAAGGACTGTTCCTGGTCAAGGACCCGAACGCAGGCGCGGTCTCTTACACCCGGGCCGGGAATTTCACCATGGATTCGTCGGGCCGGCTGGTCAATTCGTTGGGGTATGGGGTCCAGGGTTGGGCCTTGACCGCCGAGGGGCTCCGCACCGGGGCACCGACGGATATCGTTTTGACCACGAACAATCTGGCGCCGTCCCAGACGTCGCGCATCACCAGCATCTTCAATCTGGACGCGACCTCCTCGTCCCAGTCCCGTAATCTGTGGGCGGCGTGGGACGGAACCCAGGCCACGCCCATCAGCGGCAGCAGCTACGCCTACCAGACGTCGGTGCAGGCCTATGATTCGCTGGGGCAGAGCCACGATCTGTCGTTTTACTTCGATCCAAATTACAGCCCGCCGGCGGCCACCCTCACCCCCAATTACGCCGGGCTCGCCACCAGCCTGGCCGGAGCCAACAACGACCTCCAGTTCGTGGCGGCCAGCCCGGGCGCGGCCGGAGCCAACATCACCGTGACTTACGTGGATCCGGGCGCGGCCGACCAGGCCCTGGGCGTGACCGTGGCCGGCAACAACATCACGGTGAACCTGGCCACGGGCGGAGCCGGCGCCATCACTTCCACCGCAGCCAGCATCCTGGCCGCGATTCAGGCGGACGCCGCCGCGAGCGCGCTGGTGGACGTCTCGCTGGCCGGCACGAACGACGGGACGGGCGTGGTCACGGCCATGGCCCAGACCAATCTGAGCGCCGGGGTCGACAACGACCTCGTCTTCACCGCGGCCAACGGCGGGGCGAACGGCAACTTGATCCAGATCGAATACGTCGATCCCCATGCCATCAACCAGACCCTGTCCCTGACGCCGATCACCGGCAACCTGATCCAGGTCAACCTGGCCACGGATGCCACCGGCGCCGTCACCACCACCGCGGCCGACATCCAGGCCCTGCTCGAGGCCGATGCCACGGCCAGCGGTTTGGTGAGCATCGCGCTCCCGGTCGGCGGAGTCGGCGCTGGCGTGGTCGTCCCCATGAAGGAAACCTTCCTGGCCGGCGGCAGCGACGTGAACGCCACGCCCAACCAGTGGGAATACATCGTCACCTGCAACCCCGGCGACGATTTCCGGACCATCGGCGCCGCTTCGGTCGCCGGCGGCAAATACGCCGGCCTCCTCATGCGGGGCCTGTTGACCTTTGATCCGGCCACCGGCCTCGTGGATACGACCGACCCCAACGCGATCACGGCCGAAGTGCTCACGGATATCACCACCGCGCCGCCAGCCTGGTCCGGAGACTCCGCGCTCACGGCCCTTACGCCCAGCGTCAACGGGTATTTCGGCCTGACGGCGAATTTTATCCAGGGCGGCTCGAACCAGAACATCGAGGTCAGCTTTGGGGCGAAAAATCCGCTGGGCCTGGACCAATGGACCCCGGAAACCCAAACCATCTCCCAGTTCGCCTCTCCCTCCACCACCAATTCCCAGAGCCAGGACGGCTATGCGACCGGGACATTGCAGGGGTTGAGCGTCAGCACGGACGGCATCGTGAGCGGCACCTATTCAAACGGCCGGACCTTGGGCACTTACCAGGTGGCCCTGGCGCTCTTTCGGAACCCATGGGCCTTGAACAAATTGGGCCAGAACCTGTACAGAGAAACCATCGATTCAGGCGCGCCGACCATCTCCCCCTCCGGCACCGGCGGGACCGGGGAGATCCACGCCAACGCCCTCGAGCAGTCGAACGTGGACCTAGGCAAGGAATTCGTGGACATGATCGTCATCCAACGCGGCTACCAGGCCAATTCCAAGTCCATCACCACGGCCGACACCCTGCTGGCCGAGCTTCTCCAACTCAAGCGCTAACGTCCGTCTTTTTCCTCCTCCCTTGGACAGGGGCCGCGACTGGCGGCCCCTTTTTTTTGTCAAAAAGTTGACTCGGCCCCTGCCGAACCTTGACGCCTTCTTCGCTAGACTTTTTGAAAGGGCCATCCCGGCGGTCCTGGGGAACGCGAGAGAAGCGGCGGGCCGGACCATCGCGCCGTGCCCAGAGGGTTTTGGTCCGCCGGCCGGGCAGGCTTTTGAAAAGCGGCGCCGGTTCCGGGGAAGGCCGCGGGCCGGGCCTTCGACCCAGGTGAAGAAACCTTGAGGAATACTTGACAATCCTTCTACGGCCGTCATAATAACTTCGAGCAGTTTCTTAGTGTTCCCTGTGGCACAACCCTTGCTTTCCTTGAAGCAGGACCGTTCCGCAGAGGATCTCTATGGATATTGCGACTTTCATCGGCATCATCGCCTCCTTCGGGTTGCTGGTCTCGGCCATCCTTCTCGGAAGCAGTCTGATGGCCTTTTTCAATATTCCCTCGATCCTCATCGTGGTCGGGGGAACGGTCTGCTCCACCATGATCAACTATCCGCTCAGCGATGTGATCCGCACCATCAAGGTGGTCCAAAAGGCCTTTTTTGCCAAGAACCTGACCTTTGGCGAGATCATCGCCAATTTCGTCAGCTACTCCTCCCGGGCGCGGAAGGAGGGCATCCTGGCCCTGGAATCCATGCTGCCAGAGATTCAAGACGACTTTTTAAAAAAAGGGTTGCAATTGACCATCGACGGCCTGGAACCGGCGTCCATCACCGAGATTCTGGAGACGGAGATCGCCTTTATCGAGGATCGACACCGTCTCGGGGCCGAGATATTTCAGACCATGGGCACCTTTTCGCCGGCCTTCGGCATGATCGGCACCTTGATCGGCCTGGTGCAGATGCTGCAGAATATGAACGACCCTTCCAGCATCGGGCCGGCCATGGCCGTGGCCATCATCACCACCTTTTACGGCTCGGTGCTGGCCAACATCCTCTTTTTGCCCATCGCGGGCAAGCTTCGGTACCGCAGCCGCGAGGAAAATCTGGCCAAGGAGATGATCCACCAGGGGGTCCTCTCCCTGTCCCGGGGGGACAACCCCCGCATCATCGAGCAGAAGTTGCACTCCTTCCTGCCGCCGAACTTGCGGGTTTCCGCCTTCGAATAAGGGCGGAAAAGGAGAGCCAAGAGCAGCCGGACATGGTCAGGAAACAGCCAGAACAACCGCCGGAGTTGGAGCGCATGAGCGTTGGTATGGTTATGAGCACCTCTCTGAATATCCTGATCCTGGCCTTTTTCATCATGCTCACCGGGATTTCCGTCCGGGACGAACGCCGGGAAAGGCAGGGCATGGGCTCGCTGGTGGGCAACTTCGGCATCCAGCCGAGAGGGCTTTCCGCCATGGAAAGCAAGGCCCAACACATCGCGCCGCCTTCCAGCCCGCTGGACACGATCAAGTCGGACACGGAGCAGATGAAAAAAGTTTTGGCCCAGGACATCGTGGAAGACAAGGTCCGAGTGCTCAAGGGACGGACCCGACGCATCCTGCGCTTCCAGGAAACCAGCTTCTTCTCCCCGAACGGCGTCGAGGTAGAGGACGAGGCCAAGCCCATGCTCAAGGAACTGGCCGACATCATGAACCGCTCCACCTACCAGATCGCCATCGAAGGGCACACCGACGACCAGCCGCCCCAAAACGAGGTCTTGATCGACAACTGGTACGTCTCGGCCACCCGCGCGGCCAACCTCCTTCGCTTCTTCATCCGGGAGGGGGGCATCGACCCGAGGCGGTTGTCCGCCTACGGGTATGCCGGTTACAGCCCGCTGGTGGTCAACAACTCTCCGGAGAACCGCGCCCGCAACCGGCGGGTCGAGATGGTGCTCGATACCCGGGAACCGGCCGGCGCCGAGGATTACGAAAACAGGTCCTTAAGACCCGGCAAATTCCTTTTCAAAGGGTTCTCCTTTGATCTTTTCGGTCCCCGGGAAAGGCCCTGAACACGAAGATGCTCAGGAAAAAGCACATCGCGGCCGCGCAGACCAACCCGTACGGGTACATGGTCACCTTTACGGACATGATCGTCCTGCTTCTGACCTTTTTCGTCATGTTGGTTTGCATGTCCTCCATGGGGACCAAGACCATCCAGAACGCCTTCGGCGTGTTCAGCGGCGGCACGGGCGCTCTGAGCCATGGCGAGAGGGGACAGTTGGAGGACCTCCTGACGATTCTGGCCAAGGCGGACCAGGTGCCGCCGGCGAAATTGATGGAGAACAAGCGCATCGAGGGCGAGGTTTTTCGGTTCGACGATCCCGCCTATCGGAAGATCGTCGAGCTGCTGAGGAACGACATCCGGGTCAAGCCCGCCGAGTCCGGCGTGGCCATCGAGCTGGCCAGCTATATCCTTTTCGACACGGGAGAGGCGAACATCCGTCCGGAGAACCTGCCCATGCTCAACCGGCTGGCCGACGTCCTCCGGGCCGCGGGCCGCTATCCGGTCTCGATCGAGTGCCACACCGACGGCAGTCCGGCCGAGGGGGGCCAATCGGAAGCGGCCTGGCAGCTTTCTCTGGCCCGGGCCATCGCCGTTCTGGAATATTTCACCAAGGACGCCGGCCTCCCGCCGGAACGGTTCCGGGTCGGGGGATACGGTCCGGCCAAGCCCGCTTATCCGGAGGATACGCCGGAAAAGCGGGTCAAAAACAGACGCGTCGAAATCATCCTCTACCGGGAGAAATTTGGTTAGGAGACAGGCTATGACCACGGAAAGACCACGGGACCAAGCGCCTGAAACCGGGGAGACGGCGGAGGCCGGTAAAAAGAGCCTGATCGCCACGCTGAAGCTGCCCCTCATCATTTTGGTGGTGCTCGTTGTACTCGGCGTGGCCGCCTTGGTGGCGCTGCCGAAGCTGACCTCTTCCAAGGGAAAGGACACCGCCACCCCGGCGGAACCCGCGGCCAAGTCGGACGAGGCTTCGGCCGAAAGCAAGGGGCTGGGCGTGCTTTTTCCCCTGGACCCGTTCATTATCAACCTCCTGGACCCCGCGGGTAAACGGTATCTGAAAGTCCGGATCGAGCTGGAACTGTCCAGCAAGGACCTGGAGGCCCAGGTGAAGGAACGGATGCCGCAGATCAAGGACGGGCTGCTCATCCTGCTTTCCAGCAAGACGTACGAGGAGATCGAAACCGTGGAAGGCAAGCTGCGGCTGCGGCAGGAGATCGTGGCCCGGATCAACAGCTTCCTGACCAGCGGTCGCGTGCAGAACATCTATTTCACGGAATTCGTGGTGCAATAGGTGCCAGATGAGCAAGATTCTGTCTCAGGAAGAGGTGGATGCCCTACTCAAGGGCATGTCCGGTGGGGAGGTCGAGACCGAGACGGACGAGATCGGGGGCGAGGGCGACGTCACCACCTTCGATCTGACGAATCAGGATCGAATCATCCGCGGCCGGATGCCCACCTTGGAAATCATCAACGACCGGTTCGCCCGCATGCTCAGGGCCACCCTTTCCAGCGCCTTGCGCAAGGTGGTGGACGTTTCCTCCTTTTCGGTGGACATGATCAAGTTCGGCGAATTCATGCGTTCCCTGCCCGTGCCCACCAGCTTGCACATCTTCAAGCTGGACCCGCTGCGCGGCCACGGCATCATGGTCATCGAGACCAAGCTCGTCTTCAACCTGGTGGACAACTTCTTCGGCGGCACCGGACGCTCCTACATCAAGATCGAGGGACGGGATTTCACGGCCATCGAAAACAACCTGATCTCCAAGGTTGTGGGCATGGCGCTGGAAGACATGGCCAAGGCCTGGGCCCCGGTGTACAACATGCACCTGAGCTTTGTCCGCTCCGAAACCAACCCCCAGTTCGCCAGCGTGGTGGCGCCGACCGAAGTGGTCATCGTCATCAAGTTCGAGGTCGCGCTGGAACAACTCGTGGGCACGCTGATCATCTGCCTGCCGTACTCGACCATCGAGCCGATCCGGTCCAAGCTGTACGCCGGGTTCCAAAGCGACCAGTTGGAGGTGGACCACGGCTGGATCAATCGGTTCATCGCGCAGGTGCGTCAAGCCGAGGTGGAAGTGGCGGTGGAGCTGGGACGCACTTCCATCACCAGCAACGAGCTTCTGAACCTCGCGGTCGGGGACATCATCCAGCTCAAGCAGGATCACAACCAACCGTTGGTGGCCAACGTGGCCGGGGTGCCCAAATTTCTGGGGTATGCCGGGGTGGTCAAGGGCAGCGCGGCTTTTCAGGTCGTTGGCGAGATCAAGGGCCGTTAGGTTCTTAGGAGGAAGGAGAAGGAGCCCATGCCTGACGAACGGGTTCTGGACCAGAGCGACATCGACAAGCTGATGTCGAGCAATGAAAACGTGTCCGAGGACTGGGAGGACGCCTTCGAAGAGGAGGCCCAGCCGGGCAAGACGGCCCCCCCCCGCTCCAAAGGACCCCAACCCCAAGGCCACACCTTCCGCCCGCTGGAGGAGAAGGGGGCCAAAGGGGACACCTCGAGGTCCCTGGATTTCATCCTGGACATCCCGCTCGAGGTCACGGTGGAGCTGGGCCGGACCAAGATGCTGATCAACGACCTGCTCCAGCTCGGGCAGGGCTCGGTCATTGAATTGACCAAGCTGGCCGGGGAGCCCATGGAGATTCTGGTGAACAACAAGCTGGTGGCCCGGGGCGAGGTGGTGGTGGTCAACGAAAAATTCGGCATCCGCCTGACCGACATCGTCAGCCCCATGGAACGGGTCCAGAGTCTGGGCTAGAGAAGGAGGGACCGGCCATGGGATTCCCGAAGATCATGGGCGGCATCGCGGTCCTGGGCGCGGTCGTCCGGCCGGAGGCGGCGTGGGCCGCCGGCGCGGCGGCCGCGGTCTCGGGCGGCGAGGCCCCGGACCTGTTCGGGGCCGGGGTGAAGATGTTTGCCGCGCTCTTGATTCTCATGGGCGGCCTGCTCCTGGCGCTCCGCCTTCTCAAGCGGCTGGGCCTTTTGCAAGGCGCGCTCACGGGCGGGCCGGAGGTGATCCGCGTCCTGGCCACGCGGCATCTTTCCCCCAAAAGCGCCGTGACCGTGGTCGAGGTCGGCGGGCGGGTCCTGACCCTGGGGGTGACCGGCGAGCGGATCGCCTGTCTGGACAAGATGCCGCTGTCGGAGTTTCAACAGAGCCGGCCGCCCAAGGAGCCGGAGGTCGAGGCCGAGGCCGGGGGCGGTTTTTCCCGCCGGCTGAAGGCCCTGGCCGGCGCCTCGCCGTTTCCGGGGATGAAAGGCAGCCATGATCCGAAATCCTAAGAGCCTTCTTGTCCTTTTTCTGGCCGCGGCCGTCCTGGTGGTGCTTCTGCCGGGGGTGCGGGCCGCGGCGGTCCAGGTGCCCACCATCAACATCGGGCTCGAGGAAGCGGACTCGCCGGAGAAAATGGCCGGGGTCATCAAGATTCTGTTCCTGCTGACCGTGCTGACCTTGGCCCCGTCCATTCTGATCATGATGACTTCCTTCACCCGGCTGACCGTGGTCTTCTCCTTCCTTCGCCAGGCCCTGGGCACCCACACGGCCCCTTCGAACCAGATTTTGATCGGACTGGCCTTGTTTTTGACGGTCTTCATCATGGCCCCGGTCTGGACCCGCATCAACAGCCAGGCGCTCCAGCCGTACCTCAACCACGAAATGACCGAGGGCCAGGCCTTGAAGCTGGCCGCGGTGCCGATGCGGGAGTTCATGTTCAAGCAGACCCGGCCGAGCGACCTGGCCCTGTTCCTGAACATTGCCGGGGACAAGCGGCCGGTCGACAAAGATGAAGTTTCCCTGACCGCCCTGGTGCCGGCCTTTGTCATCAGCGAACTGAAGACCGCCTTCACCATCGGCTTCATTCTGTATGTCCCCTTTCTCATCATCGACATGGTGGTGGCCTCGGTCCTGCTCTCCATGGGCATGATGATGCTGCCGCCGATCATGATCTCCCTGCCCTTCAAGCTGATGCTCTTCGTGCTGGTGGACGGATGGCATCTGCTCGTGGGGTCCATGGTGCGGAGCTTTGGCTAGAGACCGCTGCAAAACTTCGGCTGCCGGCCGAACTCTTTGTCGGGCTTCGGCTCGAAGTCCTCGAAATAGGATTCCTATTCCTGCGGCTTCGATCCTCGCCCTCCTCGATTTCGTCTCGGCTTCCTATGTTTTGCAGCGGTCTCTCACGTCCCGAGTCAGATGCAACAACCGGAAATGGAACTCTCCAACGTCATTGCGAGGAGCGAACCGACGCGGCCATCTCGTTAATCTGCAAAATGCTACGAATTGGTTCTGCTTCACTCCAAGTGGCGGCAAGCCACCTCTCTGTCATCAACAACCTCAGACTCGGGACATCAGCCTATGACTCCGGAATTCGTCGTTGGTTTCGGCCGAGAGGCCATCGAGCTGACCCTGCTCCTGGCCCTGCCCATGCTCGGCCTGGGCCTTATCGTGGGCCTGGCCGTGTCCATCTTTCAGACCGTGACCTCCATCCAGGAGATGACCTTGACCTTCATCCCGAAGATCGTGGCCATCCTGACCGCCCTGATCCTGTTTTCGCCGTGGATGATGGACAAGATGCTGGCTTTCACCCGAAACCTGATCATCAACATCCCGACCTACGTGAGGTGAGCCGACGATGATCCTGCCCTGGCTCGATCCCGCCCAGGTCCTGGCCTTTCTCCTGATCTTGATCCGGATTTCGGCCATCCTGGTGGCGTCGCCGGTCTTCGGCAGCGATCTGGTGCCCACGCAGCTCAAAGTGCCGATGATGATCGTCCTGTCCTTTTTTCTGTTCACCCGGGTGCCTGTGGACGCCTCGACCTTTCCGGACAGTCTGCTCGGTTTCCTCCCGCTGGTGGCGAGCGAGATGTTCATCGGCCTGACCTTGGGCCTGCTCATCCGCACCATTTTCGCCGGGGTGGAGCTGGCCGGTCAGCTCATCGGCTACCAGATGGGCATGGCCATCGCCAACGTCTTCGACCCCCAGTCCGGCGGCGAGGTTTCGGTGCTCTCCGAGTTTTCCTACGTTCTGGCCATGTTCCTGTTCCTGGTCCTGAACGGCCACTTCCTGATCCTCAAGGGTCTGGTCGAGAGTTTCACCCTGATCCCGCCGGGCCAGCTTCACCTCTCGACCGCCGCCCTGGACCTGGTGGCGGGCGTGGCCGGACAGATGTTCGTCATCGCCATCAAGATCGGGGCCGCGCCGTTTGTCGTGCTTTTTTTAACCCAGGCTGCCATGGGCATCATGGCCAAGGTCGTGCCGCAGATGAACGTCCTGTTCGTGGGCATGCCCTTGTATATCATGGTGGGCCTGTTCACCTTCGGGCTTTCGCTGTTTTTTTTCCCGCCCATCCTCAGGTCGGCCCTCGCGGACATGGAGGTTTCGATCCTGGGGGTGCTTAGGGCCTTGTGAGCGGTCATGGCCGAGGACAAGAGCAGCAAGACGGAAAAACCGACCAGTCGGCGGCGCCAGGAGGCGCGGCGGAAGGGCATGGTGCCCAAGAGCATGGAGGTCAACTCGCTGGCCGTGCTCCTGGCCGGGGTATTCGTCCTTTTTTTCACGGCCGGGCATCTCTACCAGCAGCTGGGCGATCTGATGACCAGCCTGCTGATGGGGTCGGGGGACATTTTTCGGGGGAATGAGGACCTGACGCTCTTGGTCCTGGACAAGGCGCGGCAGACGCTGCTTCTCCTGCTTCCCCTCCTGTTGGCCATTTTCGTCGTGGGCCTTCTCAGCAATTTGTTGCAGGTGGGCTTGTTTTTTTCGAGCGAGACGATCACGCCCAAGCTGTCGCGTCTGGACCCGGTGCAGGGCTTTTCGCGGCTGTTTTCGCTTCGGGCCCTGATGGAGCTATTCAAGTCCCTGGCCAAGATCGCCATCATCACCTTGGTGGCCTACCTGACCATACGGGGGCAGATGAAGGAGATCGCGGGTCTTGGCCTGCTGACGCCCAAGGAGATCGGGTTTTACGCCCTCAAGGACGCCTTTGTTCTGTTCCTGAAGATCTGCTGGGTCATGGTCGTGCTCTCCATCCTGGATTTTGCCTTTCAGCGCTGGCAGAGCGAGCGGGACCTGAAGATGAGCAAGGACGAGCTCAAGGAGGAGTACAAGCAGACCGAGGGGGACCCGCACGTTCGGGCGCGCATCCGCAGCCTTCAGCGGGAGATGGCCCGGCGGCGGATGATGAGCGACGTGCCCAAGGCGGACGTGGTCATCACCAACCCGGAGCATCTGGCCGTGGCGTTGCGCTACGAGCCGGCCGAGAAAGAGGCGCCGGTGGTGGTGGCCAAGGGACGGGGCCTGATCGCGGACAAGATCAAGACCCTGGCCGCGGCCCATGACGTTCCGGTGGTCGAGAACAAGCCTTTGGCCCAGGCGCTTTACCGGTCCGTCGAGATCGGGCGGATGATCCCGGTCGAGTTCTACCAGGCGGTGGCCGACGTGCTGGCTTACGTCTATCAGCTGAGGGGCAGGGTGGTCCATGGCTAACGAGGCGGTGCGGACGGCGGTCCGGTCTTCCCGGCTGGCCGATTCGGCGGACATCATCCTCGGCGCCGTGGTGGTGGGCATCATCGCCATCATGGTCCTGCCCATGCCCGCGCCCCTGATGGACCTCCTGCTGACCTTCAGCATGACGCTCGGCATCGTCATCCTGCTGGCCGCCATGTATACTTTCCGGCCACTCGATTTCTCCGTGTTCCCCTCCCTGCTGCTGATGGTGACCCTCTTCCGCCTGTCGCTCAACGTGGCCACCGCCCGGCTCATCCTGCTCAAGGGCGACGTGGGCCCGGCCGCGGCCGGCCAGGTCGTCAAGGCCTTCGGCAGCTTCGTGGTCGGCGGCAATTACGTCGTCGGCCTGATCATCTTCGCCATCCTGACCATCATCAACTTCGTGGTCATCACCAAGGGCGCCGGCCGCATCGCCGAGGTGGCGGCCCGCTTCACTTTGGACGCCATGCCGGGCAAGCAGATGGCCATCGACGCCGACCTGAACGCGGGCCTGATCGACGAAAACGAGGCCAGGACCCGGCGGCGGGAGATCGCCCGGGAGGCCGATTTCTATGGGGCCATGGACGGCGCCTCGAAATTCGTTCGGGGGGACGCCGTGGCCGGCGTGATCATCATCCTCATCAACATTATCGGCGGGCTGATCATCGGCGTCCTGCAGCACGGCATGGACCTGGCCGTCGCGGCCCGCACCTACACCGTGCTGACCGTCGGCGACGGCCTGGTCACCCAGATTCCGGCCCTGGTCGTCTCCACCGCGGCCGGCATCATCGTCAGCCGGGCGGCCAGCGAGTCCGAAATGAGCCGGCAGCTCAGCCTGGAGCTCACCCGCAATCCGCGCGTCCTGACCATCGCCGGCGGCATCATCCTCCTCTTCAGTTTCATGCCCGGCCTGCCCAAGCTGCCCTTCATGATCCTGGGCGCCGTCGTCTTTCTGAGCGGGCTGGGTCTCGCGAATAAGAGAAAACAGGCCGCCGAGGAGGAGGTCCGAAGCGCCGAGAAAAAGGCGGCGGCGGCCCCGCCCGGACCGGAACCGGTCGAGGCCCTCCTGCCCTTGGACGTCTTGGAACTCGAGGTCGGCTACGGACTCATCCCCCTGGTCGACGAGGCCCAAAACGGCGAACTCCTCGAACGCATCCGAGCCATCCGACGCCAGTTCGTACTCGAAAGCGGCTTTATCGTCCCCCCCATGCACGTGCGCGACAACCTCCAGCTCAAGGCCGGCGAGTATGCCGTCCTGATCAAGGGCATCGAAATCGCCCGGGTCGAACTCATGCTGGGCCATTACCTGGCCATGGACCCCGGAGACGCTAAAAAACAGATCGAAGGCCTGCCCACCCAGGAGCCGGCCTTCCATCTGCCCGCGCTGTGGATTCCGGAGGCGCGCAAGGAAGAGGCCCAGTACGCCGGCTACACCGTGGTCGACCCGGCCACGGTCATCGCCACCCATCTCACCGAGCTGATCCGCACGCACGCCGACGAGCTTTTGAGCCGGCAGGACGTGCAGAAACTCATCGACGGCGTGGCCAAGACCAACCCCAAGGTGATCGAGGAGCTGCTGCCGGGGCTGCTCAACGTGGGCCAGGTCCAGAAGGTGCTGCAAAACCTGCTCAGGGAGCGGGTCTCGATCCGGGACATGCAGACCATCCTCGAAACCCTGGCCGATCATGCCCGGTTGTCCAAGGACCCCGACTTCCTGACGGAATACGTCCGCCAGAGGCTGGCCCGCTCCATCGTCAGGCAGTATGAGACCACCTCCGGCGAGCTGCCGGTCATGACGCTCAGCCAGGAGATCGAAGACCAGATCGCCTCCACCATCAAGGACACGGACGTGGGCTCCTACCTGACCCTCGATCCCCAGGTCGGCCAGAAGATCCTGAAGGCCCTCACCCGGGCCGTCGAGAACCTGGCCAAGATGAACCACCAACCGGTCGTCCTCTGCTCGCCCCTGGTCCGCCGGCACCTTAGAAAACTCACGGAGCGCTTCCTCCCGAACCTGGTCACGCTCTCGCACAGCGAGATCACGCCCACCACCCGGCTGAAGCTCGTGGGCGAAGTGGGATTGAGTCATGTCGGTTAAGCGTTTTACCGCCAGGGACATGAAAACGGCGCTGATGAAGGTCAAGGAGGTGCTAGGCCCGAACGCGGTGATCCTCTCCGCTCAGGAGCGCGTCGACGTGCAGGGCCTCATGCCCCGGGTCGAGGTCACGGCCGCGGCCGCGGAGCCGGCCCTTCCGCCCGAGCCGGCCTGGACGGCAGGAGAGGCCGGCCCCGCCGCGTGGCCCGAAGCGGGGGTTCCCTCCGGGGACGGGACCCAGACCGTGCTCAAAGACCTCAGTCAGGACCTGACCTCGATCAAGGACATGCTCACGAACCTGATCTACAGCTCCCGGCTGTCCGAACGGATGCGGGACCGCCGGGACCTGGTGCTGCTGTATCGGGACCTGGTGGAGGCCGAGATGGAGCCCACGCTGGCCCGCAAGCTGATCGAGCAGATAGCGGCCAACGGCAACGGCCAGCCCCCGGCCGGGCTCCTCATGAAAAAACTTTCGGCCCTGCTGAAGACCTGCGATCCGCTCGGCCTAGCCAACGGCTCGGCGGGTCCCCGCCGAATTTTTCTGGTCGGCCCCAGCGGCTCGGGCAAGACCACCGCGCTGGCCAAACTGGCCGCCCTGGCCGCCGGGCAGGGGGAGCGGACGGTGGGGATCGTCAGCCTGGACGGCTACCGGCTGGGCGCCGCCGAGCAGCTCAAGGCCTATGCGCGGATCATGGGCCTGCCCTTCCGGCTGGCGCAGGACGCGGAGGACTTTAAGGAAGCCTTGTCCCTGTTTCAGGATTTGTCCCTGACCCTGATCGACACGCCCGGGCGTTCGCTGTCGGACCCGGTCCGGTTCGAGGAGTTGGCGCGGCTGGTTCGGGGGGCGGGGGAGGCCGCGGTCCTGCTGGTGCTCTCGGCCTTGACCAAGACCCGGAGCCTGCGGGCGGCCATGGAGCGGGCGGAAAGGCTCAAGGCCCAAGGTCTGATCCTGACCATGATCGACGAGACCGACCGTTTCGGCAACGTGATCAACGCGCTCCTGCGCTGCCGGATGCCGGTTTGTTTTCTGACCCATGGGCAGAGGGTGCCGGGAGACATCCTCCCGGCCACGCCTGAACGGCTGGCGGGCCTGCTCGATTTCAGCCGGAGCGCGGCCTGAGGAGGGAAGGGCATGCGGGTTATCTCGATCACCAGCGGCAAGGGCGGGGTGGGCAAGACGAACATCGCGGCCAACCTGGGGATTGCGCTGGCTGAGCGGGGGAAGAAGGTGCTCGTTTGGGACGCGGACCTTGGGTTGGCGAACGTGGATGTGGTTTTGGGGCTTTCGTCCCGGTACAACATCAGCCACCTGCTGAGCGGGGAGAGGACGCTGGGCGAGATTCTTCTCGAGGGGCCGGCCGGCGTCAAGATCATGCCGGCCAGCTCGGGCATCCAGGAGATGGCCAGCCTGAACGAGGAGCAGAAGATCAACCTGCTGGACGAACTGGACGCCTATGACGAACCGCTCGACTTCCTGCTCATCGACACCGCCGCCGGGATCGGTCCCAACGTCATGTATTTCAACGTGGCGGCCCAGGAGCGGATCGTGGTGGCCACCGTGGAGCCCACCTCCATCGTGGACGCCTACGCCCTCATCAAGGTCCTGTGCGAGAAGTACGGGCTGAAGCGGTTCAGCATCCTGGTCAACGCCGCGCCCGATGCGCGGGAGGCCGGCGCCGTCTTCCGGCTGCTGACCGAGGTGGCGGACAAGCACCTGCCGGTCGTCCCGGCCCTGGATTATCTCGGCTACATCCCGCGGGACGAAGCCGTGCCCCAGGCCATCCGCAAACAGAAGGCCGTCCTCGAGGTTTATCCCGCGGCCGAAGCCAGCCGGGCCTTCACCGCCCTGGCCGGCCGCCTTGTCCACCGGCCGCCCGAGTCTCAGGCGGACGGCAACATCGCCTTTTTTTGGCGGAGGCTGCTCAATCGGTAAGGTCATGTCCGTGTCTGGAGGCAAAAATCCGGCGACGACCCCCCGCCCGCTCTCCGGGGCCGGCGGCGCGGTCGGACCCTGGGCGGAATTGACGCCGGCCCGGCGGACGGAGTATATCGAAAAGTACGCCTCGCTCATCCGCTACGTCGCCGACCGGCTCATTGTCCGTCTGCCCAGCCACGTCTCGAAGGAGGACCTGATCAGCGCCGGCATCCTGGGCCTGATCGACGCCGTGGACAAGTTCGACCCGGGCCGCAACATCCTGTTCAAGACCTACGCCGAGTTCCGGATCAAAGGCGCGATGCTGGACGAGCTCAGGTCCATGGACTGGGTGCCGCGCTCGGTCCGGCGCAAGTCCTCCCAACTGGAAAAGGCTTACCTGGACCTGGAGGCCTCCCTGGGACGGCCGGCCACGGACGAGGAGGCGGCCGAGGCCTTGAGCCTGACGCTCGAGGAGTTCCATCACCTGCTGGACGACGTCAAGACCGTGTCGATCCTCGATATCGACGCTTTTCACAGCGCCCTGGCGGACAAAGGCCGCGACGACATCTTCGATCTGGTCATCGACGAAACCCAGGACCCTCTGACCGCGCTGGGCATGAACGAGGCCCGCAACGTCCTGGCCCAGACCATCGAGCGGCTTCCGGAAAAGGAGAAGCTCGTCATTTCCATGTACTACTATGACGAATTAACGATGAAAGAAATCGGCCTGGCGCTGGGATACACCGAATCCCGCATCAGTCAGCTTCACACCAAGGCCGTCGCCCGCCTGCGGGCCAGGCTCAAACGTTATTTTGAAATCCGGACGGAATAAACGCCATGGCTGGTGATACCCGCTCCCCCCTGGACGATTCGCTCCCGAACGGTACGCCCCAACCGGCTCCGGAACCGGCGAACGGGGCCGCACCGTCGGAAGGCGCCCGGGTCCAAGCGCCCCGCTCCGTGCCCCGCAAGGTCGAACTGGACATCGACGAGCTGCCCGAAGACCTGGCCGTCGAGGTGCCGGAAACGCAGGAACGGGTGGAAGAGGCTCCGGCCGAGCCCGAGCCCAAAGCGCGGCCGGTTGAAGCGCCGGTTAGAAGCGCGTTCCCGAAGCTGCTCGTGCTGTTCAGCGGCGCCGTGGTCCTTTTCCTGGTCCTCCTGGCCGTCACCGGCTTTACGATCTACCGGTTGAGGCATCCTCCTCAGCCCGTCCGGCCCGTGGTCCTGCCGGAGTCCCTGACCTTGAACCTCATGCCGTTCGTCGTCAACGTGTCCACCGGGTCCGAAGAGCGGCTCCTCACCCTGGGCCTTTCCCTGACCTTTTCCAGCCTCAAAACCAAGGACGAATTCCTGAGCAACCAGGTCCTCTTTCGGGACCGGATTTATCGGTTTCTGCTTCAGCAGAACACGGCCGATTTCGAGCGGAGAGACGTTCTGATCTCGCTGCAGCGCGGGATCGCGGCCCTGGTCAACGCCTCGCTCACCACCGGCGAGGTGAACCTGGCCCTGCTCGGGCCGTCGAAGCAGGCGTGAGGTGTCCTTTGACTCCACCCCCGGACAACATGAACCTGGTCATCTCCCAGGTCCCCAATGTCGAGAAAATCCAAGTGGTGGAACAGCAGCAGCCCGAGCTGGCGGCCCGCCACAACCTCGCCCAGGAGGCCCGGGAGCATCGGCAGCGCACCGAGACCGTGCCGACCTCGCAGGACGCTAAGGGCGGCCGGCCGGCGGAGAACGAAGGTCGGGGCCGCCGCGAGGGGGAAAAAGACAAACAGGAAGCGGACGCCGCCGGACCGGCGGGCGAGGGCCGGGAGAAAACCGAAACGAAGGACCCCGTGGCCGGTCGGATCGTGGACGTCGTCATCTGACCGGCCCGCGTTTTATGCCGAGCGTCATCAATAGATGCGTATGCAAAGCGTCGGAACAAAGCAGACCAAGGCGCGGCGAAGGCGAGGAATGAGGCATACCATGTCAGTAGGCCGCAGTGACGAGCCGAGGAACAACGCCGGTTCGCGAAGTGATGGCGCTCCGCCTGGGAGAACCCGAGGACCATGGAAGCATCGTACCTGAGATTGTGGTTGGCCGTACAGATTCTGCTGGAGGGCGCGCTGGTGGGGCTGATGATCGTCTTTCTGCTGCGCCTGAGACGCCTGGACCGCTTCCGGGGCCGGACGCCCGCGGACCTCGAGGCGCGCTTCGCCCATTTCATCACCCAGGCCCAAACCCTCTCCGAGCAACTCACCCGGAATCTGGAAGAAAAAAAAGAACTCAGCGTGGGCCTGCTGCTTAATTTGGAACGGAAAATCCAGGAGATGAACCGGCTCCTGGGCAAGACCGAGCAGGGCCCGGCCATCCCACCTCAGGACTGGTCCGCTCGCTCCGCGCCGGACATGGAAAATCCGTCCGCCCCGGAAACGCGCGCCCTCGTCCTCAAACTCGCCGCCGGCGGAATGGGCGTGGCCGAAATCGCCCGCAAGGTCCGCCTGCACCGCGGCGAGGTGGAACTCATCCTGCAACTGGAACAACAAAACCCCCCAGCCCCCTGAGTCGGAGCCCGTTTTGAACCACCCGGACCTGAAGCGTTTCCGTTTCCGCGGGCTTCACCCGCGCCTTTTCCTGGGCACGGCCAGCGACCGCTACGCCGGCTGGATCGGCCAGATTTACGCCTCCGGCCGCTACGACGACCGCCTCACCCGGCGCTCCCACGCCGTGGGCGGCAAGACCTTCACCGAGCAGGTTCTGCCGGTGGAGAGCGTGGCCGAGTATTTTATCCATTTCCCGGTTCTCGAGATCGACGCCACTTTCTATGCGCCCCTGCTCGACGCCGAGCTGAAACCCACCCCCACTTTCCGGCTGCTCGAAACCTATGCCCGCCATTTGACCGGCGAGGACGGCCTCATCCTCAAGGCGCCCCAGGCTGTCTTTGCCCGGGCCCTGCGCCGCCGCGACCGTTTCGAAGAGAACCCGGCCTATTTGGACGCGGAGCTCTTCGTGCGCCGATTTTACGAGCCGGCGGTGAAGTTGTTGGGAGAGCGGGTGCGAGGCTTCATTTTCGAGCAGGAGTACCAGGCCCGAGAAGGCCGGGACATGGCCGACGACCTGGCCGCGCGTCTTGCCGCATTTTTCGAGGCCCTGCCCCGTGACCACCGCTACCACGTCGAGCTGCGCACCGAGGCTTTGCTGGCGGAGCCGTACTTCCGGGTGCTTCAGCGCTATGGCCTGGGTCAGGTCCTGTCCCATTGGACCTGGCTGCCGTCCCTGGTCAGGCAGTTCGAGATGAGCGGCCGCAGGTTCTCAAACGCCGCCGGCGCCTGCCTCATCCGGCTGGTCACGCCGCGGCGCGTGGCCTACGAGGCCTCGTATCGCCAGGCCTTTCCCTTTGACCGCTTGGTGGAGGGCATGACCGACCCGCGCATGATCGAGGAGGCGGTCCTGATTACCCGCGAGGCCATCGGGCAGGACCGGGACGTTATGATTCTGGTGAACAACCGGGCCGGCGGCAACGCCCCGCTCATCGCCCGGGCCCTGGTCGAGCGGTTTCTGGCCGAGGCGGAACCGGACGGCGGCGGAGAAACGGCCGCTCGGCCGAGCGGTTGATCAGATAGACGCCCAGGACGACCAAGACCGCGCCCGCGGCCAGGGAGGCGTCCAGGGTTTCCCCCAGCAGCAGCCAGGCCAGCACCACCGCGCTGATCGGAACGAGGTTGATGAAGACCGCGGCCCGGGACGGTCCCAGCACCCGGATGCCGTCGTAATACCAGGAAAAGCCCAGGGCCGTGCCGAAAAAGCTCAGGTAAGCCAGGCCGAGCCAAGCGGACCCCGAAAGTCGAACCAGGCCCGCCGGGCCGGTCTGGAGCAAGGCCGGCGCCAGCAGCCCGGCCGCCCCGACCAGGCAGGCGCCGGTCACCGCGGTCCGGGGCAAAACGTCCTGCATGATCACCTTGCCCACCAGGGAATAGACGACCCAACTGGCCACGCAGCCCAAAATAAGAAACTCCCCCCAGCCCACGCCGCCCTGAAAGACGGCCAGGGGCCTTCCCCGGCCGATGACCAGCGCCGCGCCGGCAAAGGAAAGCGCGATGCCCGCGGCCCGCAGCCTGGTAAAACTTTCCCGGAAGAAGAGCACCGAGCCCAGGAAAATGAAGATGGGATTGGCCGCCACGATGACCGAGGCCCGGCCGGCCGGCACCGTCTTCAGCCCGCCGAAAAAAAACAGGTTATAAAAGACCACGCCGGACAGCCCCAGCACCAGGATCAGAACGGCCTGCCGCCTTGTCAGGCGCGGCAGCAGCCCTTCCCGCCGGCGTGCTAAAAAGACGAGCGCGGCCGAGGCCATGGCAAAACGCAGAAAAGTCGCCGTGACCGGATCGGTCTGACTCGAGACGACGCGGCCGGCGATAAAGGTCCCGCCCCAAAAGACGGCCGTGAGCACCAGCTTGATATAGAGAAGCGTCAAACCCATCGCCCAGCCAACCAGTAAGCGGCCATGCCGGCCAGCACGGTCAAGGCCATGGATTTAGTCCGCCAGGCCACGGCCAGGCAGGGCAGGGCGGCCAGGAAACGGGGCTGGAACAGGCCGATCTCCCGGGTGGATGGGTTCGTGAGCAGCGTAGGTATGAGGATCGCGCCCAGGATGGCCGTCGGGATAAAATCCAGCCAGCGGGCCAGCCAGGCCGGGGCCGGGCGGGCCGCCAGGACGAGAAACGGTAAGAAACGCAGGAGATAGGCGACCAGGCCCAGGCCCACGATCAGAACCAGGATGTCCGGACGGATCGACACGAAATTATCTGCCTTTCCCGCCGATGCTCAAGAAGGCGCGGCCGAGCGTGGCGCCGGCCGCCGCGCCCAGCAAGACGTAAGCCTGGCCGGGCAGGACACGGGAAAAGACCAGGGCCGCCAGGCCGGCTGAGATTGCGGTCAGGATGGACGCCGGGCTTTTCGCCTGGGACACGAGCAGGCTGATGAACAGGGCCGGCAGGGCAAAATCCAGGCCGGCGGCGCCGGCCGGCACGGCCTGGCCCAGACTCGCGCCGAGCACCGAACCCAGGACCCAGGCGAGCTGGGGGATGTGGTTCACGGCCAGGCCTCGGCCCGAGTCCCAACCCCCGGCCGCGAACCGAGATATGTTCACCAGAAAGGTGCCGTCCGTGATCCCGCTGGCGAACAGGCACAGGCCGGCCTTGTTTAACCGTTTCAGGTGCGCAGCCAGGGCCGAGCTCATGAGCAGGTAACGCAGGTTGACCAGGCTGGACGTGGCGATGACGGCCGGGAGAGGGGCTTGACCAGCCATCATGGACACGGCGATGAACTGGGCCGCGCCGCCGTAAACGATCAGGGACATGAGGCCGATTTCGAGGAGGGTGAAACCCGCTTGCGCGGCCGTCACGCCAAAGGCCAGTCCCAAAGGCAGATAGCTCAGGCAAATAGGCCAGGCCGCCAGAAAACCGTCTTTCAGCGGCCCAGGGGACGGGCGGGCCGGGGAGGCGCGGCTTGGGTCGTTGTCCACCGCTTCGTGAAGGGGTTTCTGCACAGGTTAGGGGGCTCTTTCCAACAAATCATGCGCCTCGGTTTCGCCAATACGCGTGAATCCCAGCCGTTGATAGAAGGCCAACGCCCGCGGGTTGACCTTCAGAACGCGAAGACGCACCGGCACACCCAACCCTCGCGCCTCCTCCAGGACCCGCATCATGCACTCGCCGCCGATTCCCCGGCTTTGGTGCTCGGGTAAAATAAAAAGCTGGTTCACCTTCACGCAGTCTGGCGCCGTAACCAGCGCCAGTACCCCGATGTCCGCGCCGGCGAAACTGATGATCCTGAAGTCCTGCGCCCCAAACCGCCGCTGATGAAGCCGGCGTTCCTCACCTTCATCCCAGCCGCCCGCGTTATCGACATATTCCTTGAACGCGGCCCGCCTGGCGCGATAGGCGAATTTACTGTCGTTCGGCCCGGCTTTTCGCAGGGTGAGGCGATCCATGGCGTCTACAACTTTAAAGTCGGTCGCCCGGCCGCCTCGCCTGTCATGCCGGCGTCAGACATGGAGCAGCCGGGCCGCGTTTTGGCCCAGGATTTTATCCCTGACCTCGGGCGAAACCGGAAGAGCCGCCACGCCGCTTAAGGTTTCCTCGAAGCCCCGGAGCGGAAAATCCGAGGCGAACAGGATTTTGTCCTCGGCCCCGCTTTTTAAATAAGCGTCCCAGGGCACGTGCTCGTACAACTGGGGGTAGGCCGAGACGTCCAGATATACATGCGGGTGGCGCACCACCAGGGACCAGGTCTCCCAGACCCAGGGAAATCCGCAGTGCCCGAGCACGATCCTCAGCCGCGGGTGCTTCAGCGCCACCGGCTCCACCAGCATGGGATGCCCGTACCGGGCGTCCGAACCCGGAATGGACCGTTGGTGCGCGGTATGGGTCCAGACGATGATGTCCAGGTCCTCGGCGGTCTGCCAGAGGGGTTCGAACCTTAAGTCGGAAAAATCGAAGAACTGGAGCGGCGGGACGAGCTTGAGCCCGCGGCAGCCCAGCTCCTTCACGGCGAAAATGAGTTCGTCCACGGCCAGCCGGCCCAGAGACGGGTCCACGCCGGCAAAGGGGATGAACCGGTCCGGGTGTTCCTTGGCCATGCGGGCCACGTCCTGGTTGGTCACGAGCTGCACGCCGTACTTGGTGCGGAGGTCCATGGGCACCAGGCAGGCCTTGTCCACCTTGTTTTGGTCCATGATGGTCAGGATGTCCTTGAGGCTGCGCTGGGTGAAGAGGGTGGCAAAACCTTGCGCGGCGCGGTCGATCAGCTCCGGGTTGCCAAGGGGGGCCAGAAGGCGGCGCCCCGCTTCCTGATGACTGGGAAGCACCGTGGCCTCTTGGCAGAAGGGATGCACGTGCACGTCGATGATCATGAGAACCTCCTGAAGGCGACGAGGGGTGCCCGGGCAACCCCCAGTGCCTGGTCGGCGATCATTTTCCGGACTTTTTTTTCACATCCAGCCAGTGTCTAGGCAGAAGGTCCCTTAACGAAACGTCTTGGTCCTGTGAAACGATAATCTGGCAATCGAGATTCCGAGCGTCAAGTTGAGCCGCCGTCTCTCGACAGCGGCCGCAAGGCGGGAGGATCGTCTCGCCGGAGACCGCGACCATGGCCACAATGCAGGTTTCTCCGTTCTTCACCATCTCCGCCATGGCCGCAACTTCTGCACAGAATCCAAGTCCGCAGGCCAATTCGAGGCAGACGCCGGTGTAGATGTGTCCATTCGCGGTGCGAATGGCGGCGCCGACCCCGCCAGCCGAGAAATCTTCCCTGAGCTTAAGATCCCCACAGACGGCTCTGGCAGCCTCAATGAGCTGTAATCTCTGTTGGTTCATCTTCCTTTACCAAAAATTCCGGTTTTCTATGCGTGTAAAGCGTTTTCGCCGTGGCGGCGGCTGGCTGGTCCGGCAGCCGACGGCTTCGCCTCTGCCCGGCGCGGCCACGGGCCAACCGCGGAACCAGCCAATAACCGGCCAGCAACCGGCCCTCAACCGGCCGTCAAACCGCCTCGATCCGGCAGCGGACGTAGCGGTGCAGCGGCGTGCCGGCGATGCGGTCCCGGTGGGTGTTTTTCGTCAGGCGGTTGACGTTGGCTCCAAAGGCTTTGCCTTGGAAAACGAGGCCGAAGCCGTGCGGGATCATGAGGTAGCCCGGCCGCGTGGCCTCGGTCACCTCGATCTCCACGATCTCCTCGCCCGCCTCGGTCGTCACCCGTACCTGCTGTCCATCCGAGAACCCGAACTCCTCGGCGTCTCCGGGATGCATGATGACCGTGCAGGCCCGCCGTCCCTCGTTCCAGACCGGGTCGCGCATCTGCGTGTTGGCGTTCACGTCCAGGTGCCGCCCGGCGGAGAGAATAAAAGGATAGCGTTCCTCAGCCTCGGCCAGCTCTGCCCGCTCCAGCTCCGGCTCGATTTCGTTCAGCCAGGCCGCCATTTCCGGGATGTCCAAGTGAATGCGGCCGTCATCCGTGGCCAGGGCGCTGAGGTTGTCCTCGGGGAGGGCCGTGCCCGCGAACAGACCTTCGGGGTGGTCCAGGACCGCTTGAAATATATCATCACCCAGCCTGGGGCCGGGCGTAAACCCGGCCCGGGCCGCGTTTTCCTGGGAGCGCGGCGGCAGATTTTGCAGCGCGCCCCAGAGCGAGGCCAGGTGCGAGGAACCGAAGGCCCGGCCCAGGGTCTTAGCCAGGACAAAGGGCAGGCGCCGGCCCGCCTCGGGGTTGGCTTGGATAAAAGCCATCAGGGCCGCGCCAAAGGCCAAGCGGTCTCCGGACGCGGCCGCCTGGGACAGAGCTTCCGGGATGTCCGGGACCAGGCCCAGACGTTCGGCCAGCCGGAAAAAAATTTCGCCGCCTTCGAGCAGTTCGCCTTCAGGCTCGACCACCGGCCGCTTCCACTGGATAAAGACCTGGGGAAAACCCGCGCCCATGCCACCGTCCCAGGATTCGTAGCCGGAACGGGCCGGCAGTACGTAATGGGAGAGGGCCGCCGTCTCGGTCATGGCGATGTCCACGGTCACGAGCAGGTCCAGCTTGGCAAAAGCCTGCTCGTAGGCCGAGGTGTCGGCAAAGGAGCGCAGCGGGTTGGCGGCGGAGACGATCACGGCCCGGAGCCGGTCCGGACGATCGGTCAAAATCTCCTCGGGCATGACGTTGGGCGGAAACAGGCCGGTGATGGGCGGAAAGCCCGTGGCCACGGTCCTCCACGTCTTGGGGTCGGTTTCGTCCGAATGGGGCCCGCGTCCGAGCAGGGTCGAGGGAAAGACGTTGCCGCCCCGCTGCCCGATCCGGCCGCACACGGAGCGAAGCACGTTTTCCAGGTACGAGATCAAGGTGCTGTGGCGCGTCATGAGCACGCCCAGGTCGCTTTCGTGGCTGGATTTGCGGGTGGCGAAGAGCCGGGCCGCTTCCCGGACCTGGTCGTAGTCCAGCTCGCAGACCTCGAGCCCGGCCCTGGCGTCGAAATTCGCGAACTTGTCGCGGACGGTCTCGAAGCCGCTCACGTGCTGGTCGATGTAAGTTTGATTCTGCCAGCCTTGCTGAAGGATGATGGCGATCATGGCCCGGTAGAAAAGGGCGTCGGTGCCAGGGCGGATGGGCAGGTGGATGTGAGCGAGCCTGGCGGTTTCAGACCGCCTGGGGTCCACGACCACCAGGATCTTGCGCGGGTCCTTGGCGAACCGGGTCAGCTCGCGGCGGGCCTGCTGCATATGGTGGCTCATCATGGCGTTTTTGCCCACGACGAGCAGCATGTCGGTTTCGTGGTGGTCCGGCGTGGTGTGCAGGAACTGGCGGCCGAAGGATTTGCCGTCCGCCCAGTACCGGCCGGTCAACTCCTGGGCCAGGGCGTTGTAAATGTACTGGGACCCGAGGCCGCGAATGAGGCCGGCGGCAAAGGCGCCTTGAGCCGGGCAGGCCAGGGTGCCCGAGCCCATAAGGGCCAGGCTGCGCGGGCCGTGGGCCCGAACCACGGCCTTGAGCTGCTCCGCGATTTCGTCCAGGGCCTGGTCCCAGGAGATGCGCTCGAAGGTGGGGCCGGTCTTCTTCAGCGGATACTCGAGGCGGTCGGCATGGTGCTGGTGGTGGATGACGTTCAGGCCCTTGCGGCAGACGTAGCCCTGGCTGCGGGGGTTTTCCTTGTCCGGCCGGACTTTGACCATGCGGTTGTTCTCGACGAGCACTTCCAACCCGCAGAGGTTGCCGCACAGCACGCAGGTCGTCTTTTTCCATTCACTCATGTCAGTCTCCTTTGCCGTTACGGGTGTATCTGCACTTTTTAAAATAAAAAAATTATCTCGTTTGAAAAGAGGAGATCAGGCTTTGCAGCTCTTCCAACAAACGGCCGGTCCTCTCCTTGCCAAAGACTTCCGTCACATGAAGCTGGGCCTGCTTCCAGGCCTGGAGAGCCGAGGCCACGGCTTTTTCACCTTCGTCCGTGATGGTTACGATCCGCTCCCTTTGGTCGGCGCCTATTGTAATGCGCACCAGACTCTTCTTTTCCAGAAGCTTCAGGTTCCGGGTGATCGTGGTGCGGTCAATCGTGCCTCGCGCGGCCAATCCGGTGATCGTCACGCCGCCGGATTCTTTGATTTCCCTTAATAGTCCGAGTTGAGTCCCCCTCAAGCCGGTGGGCCTCAAAAATTCGTCATAGATTTGGGATAGCAAACGTGACGCTTTCCGTAAGTTCGAGGAGACACATACATTTACCGATCCAGAGGTGGTTAACCTTTCTGATCCGCCTTTTGTCCTTTGTTTTTTGGAGTCTTTCATCTCAATAAAGCGAGCCGTCAGGTGTTGTTTAGGGAGACGAAGCGATAGAGAGACCTCATTCAAGCGCGACAAGGTCCTCGAATGATTCTCTCCGTTCTCGAGACCGCGACGCCTTTTAATTTCCGCGAACAGCTCCTTCGACGCGATAAGAGTATATACACACAATTTCTATGAAGTCAAACCTTTTTTCATAGGGAAAGAAGGAGGGGCCGGAGATGCATGGACCTAGACCCCCCGGCCCCAAGCTTTTTTCATATGTCGCCGCACCCCGTCGAGTTCTCCCTCCGCTCACCATTCCGTCATCATTGTTTGCCTCTTGGCTGCGCACCAAGTGATGGCAAAAAAGGGGCCAAAGCGGGCATAAAACGGTAGCCAAAGTGGTGGTCGGAGCGGGGTCAAAGAGGTGCATAAGGCGGCCCCGCCTGGTACGCGGCGCACGGAGTGCACGCCAAGAAAAGGCGCCGGCGGAAGAGGGGCGTGGTGCCCGGGGCGGGAGTTGAACCCGCACGGAGCTAGGCTCCAAGGGATTTTAAGTCAGAAAAAGGCCATTTCCCCCACTTTCCCATTATTTCCCGCTTGTCCTCTTTTTTCTTGACATTCCCGGTTATTACGTGTTAAGACCTTCCTAATGCGTCCCGCTGCGTCCCGTAATAAGTGGGGCCAGGGTGGGCACCAAAAGCCTTCAAGGGATTTTGTGGGGCCAGCCTTCAAGGGACTTTTTGAAAAGTGGGCACCAAAAGGGATTTTTATAAACCGGGCACCAAGGGGGTGACAGATGGATACCAGGGCCTGGAAGGCGACCAAGTTTCAGGGCGTTCGGTATCGTGAGCATAATTCCCGGAAGAGGGGCGGCAAGCCAGACCGGTACTTTGTGCTCCGTTATCAGCTAAAACGGAAACGATGTCAAGAGGGCCTCGGCTGGGCCTCTGAGGGCTGGACGGCCGAGAAGGCGGCCCTGGAACTGGCCGACCTGAAGCGGCGGTTCAGGCTGGGCCAGGATACGGTCAAGAGCCTTCGAGGCCGCCGGGATCGAGCGGCCGCGGTTGAGGCCCAGGAAGAAAAGGCGGCCACGACTTTCAAGGAATTTTTCGAGACGGTTTATATTCCCCTGATAAGCCAAAGCAGGGACCCGATCAAGGAAGCGGGCCATTTCAAGAATTGGCTTGCGCCGGCCCTGGGGAGCAAGCCCATTGCTAAGATTTCTTCGTTTGATTTGGAACGGGTGAAAAAGGCCCTGGTGGAAGCCGGGCGGACGCCCCGCACGGTTCAATACGTTATGGCAACCTGCCGGCAGGTATGGAACACGGCACGGCGGTCCGGGGTTGTAAGTGGAGATTCACCCACGCGGGCGGTTTCCCTGGCTCGGGTTGATAACAGCCGGGAGCGGTATCTGACCCCGGATGAAGCGGATAGGCTGTTAGCGGCCCTTCGAGTCGAAAGTGAGGCAGTATATCGCATGGCCCTTATTTCCCTTCATAGCGGCTTGCGCTTTGGAGAGATAGCGGCGCTCAAGTGGCAGCACGTTGACCAGAACGGCGGTCGGCTTTTTGTCATGGACACCAAGAGCGGCCGAAACCGGGTTGCCTACATGACCAGGGACATGAAGGCGATATTTCGGGCCATGACCCAGGAGCAAGAACATCGGCCCGATGACCTTCTCTTCCCGGACCCGCATGGTCAGAGGGTGAAGCAGGTGCCCATAACCTTCAAGCGCATTGTGAAGGCCCTGGGCCTGAATGAAGGTATCACGGACCCGCGCCGGCGGATGACGTTTCACACGCTCCGGCATACCTTCGCAAGCTGGCACGTACAAGGCGGGACGGACCTCTACACGCTCCGGGCGTTGCTCGGGCACCGAACCATGGCAATGGTGGCAAGGTACAGCCATTTGAGCCCGGAAGGCTTACAGCGGGCCACCAGGGCCTTTGAGGCGGCGATTTCCAAAGGGCTTG
>Ga0315282_10001517_pt1 | contig 43504 bp, 42 predicted proteins | sample YL17G07_20_MG_FD_203693 | JGI IMG/M metagenome (GOLD analysis project Ga0315282, IMG submission 203693) | Sediment microbial communities from Yellowstone Lake, YNP, Wyoming, USA - YL17G07_20 | ecosystem: Environmental > Aquatic > Freshwater > Lake > Sediment | place: USA: Wyoming | collected... | reverse complement strand
ATCATAATGACGAAGAGCGTCGGGATCGAAGGAACCTCCATACTGGCCGCTGACTTCACTCGTAAGCTTCGTTCGAGATCTAGCCCCCGACTAGTTGCAAAGGCAAAATCGCTCGGACGCTTGATCAGTGTGGTCGATGATGCCATGATCGCTGTTGGCACAGGTGGAGTGCGAGCCATGCATGATCCCACTGAAGGAGGTTTACTGCAGGGCATCTGGGAACTCGCTGAGGCCTCAAAGGTTGGCTTTCACATGCACGAAGCGAACATCAACATTCGACCGGAAACTCATCGAATATGTTCTATCTTGGGTGTGGATGCGTTGCGATTGATGAGCTCGGGTTGCCTCTTGATAGCCGCGGACCGGCGAAGAGGGGATTTGATCTTACGGCGATTAAAGAAGAGAGGGATTCATGGGAGCATTATAGGGACATTCACGCCTCGAACAATGGGTCGGAAACTTGTTAGGCTCGACGGAACCGTTACGGAAATTGGCCCCTCAGAACGTGACGAACTCTACAGAATCGTAGAGACTTATCATGACTGAGGAGACTTAACAGAGCCATCAATCAGTTTCACTTGGCTCTCTTACTTTTATCACGTAGGCAACAAAAGCACATAAGATCGGGCGGTCTAGACCATGCCGAGAGTAGAGGGGGCCCTCCTTCAATTGTCTTCAGATATCGTGAAGGAAACGTTAGCGAGGCCTACCATATTCAAAGACGAAGCGCCCCTCTCGCTGGAATTTATGCCCCCTAAGCTTCCTCACCGCGAGGAGCAGATGCGTTTCCTCACTCAACTCTTCCGATTCTCCCTAGAGAGCCCATTCTCCATCAGTCAACGAGTCCTCATAACAGGCGATGTTGGAACCGGCAAGACGGTGCTGACTCAGCGCTTCGGCACGGATTTGGTGAAAGCCGCGAAGAGTCGCAAAGTCAACCTTCAGTATGTTCATGTGAACTGCCGTGAAGCGAAAGGCAGTTTATTCATGATAATAAAGCGGGTCTTGACGCAGTTCGAGCCTGAATTTCCGAAACGCGGTTTCGCACCTGAGGAACTTCTGCACACGTTAATGGACATGCTTGACGACAAGAACATGCACCTCATACTCGCACTGGATGAACTGGAACATCTGATTCGGGTAGAAGGCCAGACACCGATCTACAATCTAACCCGCATTCAAGAGGAACGAGTCGGCAAACCGATACGACTCTCACTAATCTGCATCCTTCGTGAACTCGAATACCTAAAACAACTCGACAAAAGCACTCTTGATACACTACAACGAAACATCGTTAAACTCGACAAGTACAACTCTCCTCAACTCACATCCATCCTCAAAGATCGCATCGAGTTAGCCTTCAAAGAGAACACCGTTTCCGATGAAGCGGTTCAGCTTGTGGCAGATATTGGAGGCCAGAGCGGCGACGCCCGTTACTCAATCGAACTCCTCTGGCGCGCCGGCAAGTACGCGGACTCTGAGGATGCAAAACGACTCTCAGCAGACCACGTGCGCAAGGCTGCAGGAAGCGTATACCCAACACTGCGAGGCGAGTATATCGCCGCCCTATCACCCCACGAAAAGTACATGCTACTCGCGTTGGCGAGAGTTCTCGGAGAGTCACAGGAAGCCTACGCTAGCATAGGCGCCGTGGAACGTGAGTATAAGGCGGTTTGCGAAGAGTACGACGACGAACCAAGGAAACACACTCAGATTTGGAAATACGCTCGCGGCTTAAGCGCGATAGGAGTAATTGCAGCCTCAAAGTCAGGTGAAGGCGTTCGAGGAAAAACAACACTACTCGGCCTCCAGAACATACCCGCCTCAACTATGCGTGAACAACTGGAAAACGCACTGACCAGCACACGAAGGAAACACCACAACTGACACACAACATCTCCGAGAAAACCGCTCAGCGTCCCGTTTTTCCCTTCAGCACAACAGCTAATTTGCCTCCAAACGCTACAATCAGCTCAGAGGCACTGCACCCTTGCGACGCTTCTCCATGGTAGATATCTCACCGAAATCGGTTGTAACGCGGGAGGCCGTGGCGGTCGGAGAGATCAAGCTGAGACCGGGAACGGTTTCCCGTTTGAAATCCGGTAGGATTCAGAAGGGGGACGCTATTGCGGCGGCAGAGGTCGCGGCGGTCATGGCAGCAAAGAATACTCCACGCATTCTCCCATTCTGCCACTCAATCCCCTTAACAACCATAAGAGTCAACCATGCCTTTGGCAAGAACTTCCTAAGAGTCGAGTCTCACGTAAAAGGGCAAGCCAAGACAGGCGTTGAGATGGAAGCACTAACAGCAACCTCAACCTACCTGCTCACAATCTGGGATATGACAAAACAATACGAGAAGGACGAGAAAGGTCAGTATCCGACAACCGCAATCACTTACATACGAGTAAAAGAGAAAATCAAGCGAAGATAGATGAGTCGAGTCGTAGATCTCCACAAATCGTCAGCTCCAACATCCCTAGGAATCTTCATCATAACCTGCAGCACATCAAAATTCCATGAACTTTCAATAGGTACGAAACCTGAAGATGCATCCGGCGACATCATTCAGCAACTCGCGTTAAGAGCGGGTCATCGTGTCGAAGGCCGTGAACTCATCTCAGACTCAAAGACCATGATTCAAAAGACTCTGAAACACGCCCTTGCAACGAAGACTGTGGATGCAATAATCATGACGGGTGGGACAGGTCTCTCTCCACGAGACGTTACTGTGGAAAGCACTACACCCATGATGGATAAGGAGATCCCCGGTTTCGGCGAATTGTTCAGGAAGATCAGCTATGACAAGATAGGCCCAGCAGCAATAATGAGTCGAGCACTGGCGGGTTCAGTGAAAGGAAGAATGTTGTTTTGCTTACCAGGATCACCGGACGCTGTTCAAACGGCCATGGAGCAACTCATCCTTCCTGAATTAGGCCACATGATCCGAATAGTAAGAGAACACCCAAGCGCAAGCAGAAATCTCAGACCTAAACGATAATTGCTTGAAATTCTCGTCAGAACACAGCATCTTGGCTATGGGCATTGGTCAATTTGAGGCAACGCTTTTAGCGCTCTCGAACGGCACTGCATGATTGTGAAATACTTATGGCATTCTTTGGATTCCTAGCTGGTGCGGCGCTCGGGGGACTAGCAGGGTACACGTTAGGAGCTTGGACAGGCCCAGCTTGGTATTGGCATCCGTACTATGCACCTTACTATTACCAACCCTACTATTATCCAAGTCCAATGTACGCACCCTACTACTACCAACCATACCCAGCCTATGGACGCTCCTACTGGTGGCATCCTTCGTACGGTTACTGGTAAGTCCTTGAATCTGTGAAAGACACTGATCGATAGGATGGATAGACGCTAGTTCTTTCTCGTCCTAGTGCGCTTCACGGCCTTCGGCTTGGCTGCCCGCTTTACGGGCTCTGGCTCAATTAATGCGGGTACTGTGTGAGCGTTCTTTCCCACGTACTTGACGTATGCGGTATGGTCTGCTAGGCTTTCGTCACATAAGCAGAACTTCAGACCAGTGAGTATGTGTGTCGGACAGTCTTCGATAAACTCGCATCCTGCACAAGGCACGAGCTTCGCGTCAACGAAGCATTCTTTTACAATCTCGCCCTCGGGGTGGCTCACCGCTCCTGCCTGTTCAGAACGCTTGAAGCGCACAGGTTTCGAGATTATCTCTGCTACTCTTTCCTCAACTGACTCCAAGTTGTCCAATCGTCGCACAACGAATCTTCCGGTCTTGCGATCGTAATTGAGTCCAGCACGCATGAGTTGGATGAATTTGTCCTTGCCCATGTAGGGCAACTTGAAGCCTAACGGATCCAAGAGCTCCTCAGGACCCTTGAGCACCTGTTCCGTCTTGGCTTCATATGCGAGGAAGTCTATGTCCTGCTCTTCAAGTTCAAGGCTCAACGCCATGGCTCTGCCCTTATCCACATCCACTCGAAAGATGGACACGAGGGTTGGTAAGATCTCTGTGAGCGCCTTTCGTTTCGAGATATGGCACGCTCTTCCAATCCTAGCACAGACACGGTCCAACTGCCAGAGTCGGTACTGGTAACGGTCAACCACTTTCTGCGAGACTCTAGGCGCTACCTCTAGGGCATGTTCCACATCATTGTCAACCTTTTCCACGCCAACTGAAGCCATGTCATTGATGACGAATGGCAATAGGCTCCAGCTGGGAGCCCTATCTCGCCTTGGCAAATTGAAGGGGGGAGGCATCATGCCGCGGGAGCGATTTGCGTTTATTCTCCCGTAACCGATGTCAACTCGCGCCAGCGCCTCGTAAGCCTTTGCCAACTTGGTTGGCGTAGTGTACACGTACGGCAACAGATCATGGAGAATGAGCAGAAGTTCATCACGATACATTGGTATCTCTGACTCTCCCAGAATCCTGCGTGCTTCGCCCAGATCGCCTGAGGCAAAGAGACCTTTCAGCGTCGCCTTTTCGTCAAGTTCTCTTGTGCGGGACGAAACAATGGTCGATATCCCTCTCCTAACGAAGGATTGAACATCATTAACCGCTGCCCGTATGTCTCCATGGCTGTTCGCAGCAATCTCGTGAACTGTTTTTTGTGGAATGGATTTGCCCTCCTCCGTCAGAATATGGTTAATGAGGGCCACTAGCAGTCGCGGTCGAACCACGATGAGTTCAATCACTAGACACGCTTTCAAGAGGTCGCCAAAACGTTCGTTTTCGGTATTGTTCGCGGTGAGGATTATTGGGACCGGGGATTTCTCAATAATACCCAAGATTGCTCCCAAACCGCCTCGGTCTTCACGTCCAAAGACTCCATCCACCTCATCTATCAAAATGAGATTCTTGCGAGCATCTCCCGAGAAGCTGTCCAAGGTTGAGGAGGTTTGCGTGGGTCCGAGGACTGCTTCAATTGCTTTCTGGGTGCGAACGTCGCTCGCGTTCATCTCAACGACGCGGTAGTGGAAGTCATTCGCTGCTGCCCGCGCCAGTGATGTCTTTCCGACTCCAGCTGGACCCACCAAGAGACAGGCGGTTTTCGACTTTTTGCGTTTTCCCGTCCATTGGGCAAGCCACTCTCGGAATTTTGCGACCGATTCCTCGTTTCCTAGTATGTTCGCAGCGGTTGTTGGACGATACTTCTCCGTCCAAGCGACGGACTCGGACATGCTGTGCCTACTTTCTCCCGATAACGCTTAGCTGAGCCAATAAGGCACTGATCTGAATGTCTTCGTTTGCTCCTTGAGTAAGTCTGAAGTCGCATTCGCCTAAAGCTCGAACGACGTCCACCTGTCCCTGCCCGCTTAAACCGGACATGCGAGCTACTTCACGGTTGGTGCTTCTGATTATCTCGCGTCCGCTGAGCCCATGCTTACCCATCAACTCGTACATAAGATCGCGAGCCTTGATGAACTCCCCCTTCAGAGCTAGATCCAACATATTCCGGATCAGTTCATTCTCTGCTACGGGAACAACTTTCTCCACAATTGAAACGTTTAGTTTCGCGCCCTTGGCTCGAGTTGCTGCAACTTGGAGGTAGTTTATGGCGCTGCGGAGGTCTCCCTCGGAGAGTTGAAAGATTCGTTCCGCGGCTTTCGGATCAGCGTCAACATTCTCAGCCTTGCATATCCTGAGTAAGTGGCTGACCGCATCTTTGTCTCCAAGCAATCTGAACCGAAAGACTGAGCATCGACTTTGGATGGGTTCGATTATGCCGCTCTGGTAATTGCATATGAGAATGAAGCGGCAGGTTCTCGATGAGGTCTCCATGATTCTACGTAAAGCGGTCTGAGCATCCCTCGTCATCTCATCAGACTCATCAAGAATAACCAAGCCGAATTGGACGCCTGAAGGGGTTGTTTGAATTACTTGGGAAAACCCTTTGATTCTTTCACGAACAACACCTATGCCGCGTTCATCGGAGGCGTTAAGCTCCAAGACCAGTCTCCGGAAATTCTCGCCCATTAGTTGGCGAGCGACACAGAGGGCAACCGAACTCTTACCCGTGCCGGGTGGGCCGGACAGCAAAAGGTGAGGTATCGTCGCGGGTGTCTTGAGGAGCGCTTTGATGCCTTCGATCGCATCCTTCTGATCGACAACATCGTCCAGAGTTTTCGGTCTATACTTTTCGATCCACATTAGTCCAGATTGATTTGGCAACTCAAGCCTCTCCTTTCCGCAACTTCACGCATTTCCAGTGCAGCAAATCTAGCTCAGTCCTTGAAAAGTCTTGGCCCACCAAAATTGAACGGGTAATTCTTGAGTTGTAGCGCGGTTAGGTTACTTTCATTCACCTGTCGCGCCGCCGATCACTCAAGATACTTCCATAGGAAATTTCGACTGAATAGGATGAAGAACTCGATAAATGATTTAAATGATCGACCCAGGGGCGCTAGAGGAGTGGTGGTTCATTCTTGGCTGAAGTTTTGAATACGGTCGACGACATAGACTTCGACTTCGAAAACGCTCCAATCAGAGTTGTGGTTACGCGTGAGATCCCTGAAATGCCAAGAATGAGCAAGTTATCCTCAGTTAGAGTCGGACAAGAGACTGAAGTCCCATATTGGACAGCAAGGGAGCTTGTCAAGCTAGGTTATGCAAGATTCAGAGAGGAAGATGTTCTTAACTACAATTCCTTATCGAAGATACATTGGCGCGAGACGATTCCCGCGTCCCGGCAGATACCATCCCTTCACGCCACATTCTACTGCATGCTACGACGCCACCTTGCCGAACTCAAGCAGGCAAGCAAACAGGATCAAGTGAAACTGCGTGAACTGGAAAAAACTGAAAGTCTTGTGCGAGACATTGTCAACTGTCGCATTAGAAAGATAGTCTCGCTCGCCGCGTCTCCAACGCCATCCGAAGAACTAATTCAAGGCTTAACGCATGAGGAACGAGCCCTCTACTCAATTCTGAACCAGACCATTCAAGACTGGAAATCCAGACTGCTTGAGCAAGGGTTGATGGCTTGACAACACTCCAAAACCCAGAGGAAAAGTTTCAGGATTTTCTTCGGTCTTTCATGGCTGATGACGAGTACAAGTACAGAAAGAGACTGGGCAACGTTGCGATTGCGGGCTCGAAGTCTCTGCTAGTGGACTTCGAGGACCTAATAGCCTTCGACCCAAGCCTTGCGCGTTCGATCCTCGACAAACCAGATGAATATCTGGAATATCTTGACAGAAGTGCTTGGGCACAGCTGAAGATCGAAGATCCCGAATATGCTGAGGTGATTAAACGGCTTCGGGTTAGATTCAGGAAACTTCCCGAGCGCCACAACCTACGCAAGATCGGATCAGAGAACATCGGCAGGCTTCTCCTGATTGACGGGATCATTGTACGGTCAACATCCGTCAAACCACTACTAATCAGAGCCGCTTTCCAATGCCGGAAATGCAATGCGATGAGTTATGTGGAACAGGCAGGAACGCTGATGCGCGGCCCGGGCGTATGCGCTCACTGCCGTTCAAAGGTATTCGAGTTCATGGAGAAACAGTCCACCTTCATGAACTCGCAGGAGATTCGAATTCAAGAAAGACCTGAAGACTTGCCTCCCGGCCAATTGCCGAGAGCTATGGATATACGACTATCAGAGGACCTTGTGGACATAGCACGACCAGGCGACAGGGTTTCAGTAATCGGCGTGGCAAGAGCCCAGCAAGAGTTCGTCGGACGCAAAACCCGACTGAGAACATTCGAACTCCTACTCGACGCCAACTACATAGACGTAGTTGGCAAGGAGGTCGAGGTCGTTGAGATAACACCCGAAGACGAGAGACAAATCCGTGAACTCTCGAAGGATCCTTTCATTCACCGCAAACTCATAGCCTCGCTGGCGCCATCCATCTATGGCTACGGCGACATCAAAGAAGCCGTCCTCTACCTCCTCTTCGGAGGAGTACCGAAACGACTCCCAGACGGGATCACGATACGAAGCGAAATCAACGTGATGCTGGTTGGTGATCCTGGTGTGGCCAAAAGCCAATTACTTCAGTACGTTGCCAGAATCGCGCCACGCGGATTATACACAAGCGGACGAGGGACAACAGCAGCAGGTCTAACAGCTGCCGTGGTCCGTGAGAAAACTGGAGGAATGATTTTGGAAGCGGGCGCTCTGGTTTTGGCGGATAAAGGGATCGCCTGCATCGATGAAATTGATAAGATGCGGCCCGAGGACAGAGTAGCCATCCACGAAGCACTCGAGCAGCATACCGTGAGCGTAGCAAAAGGTGGAATAGTGGCAACTCTGAACGCGAGAGCAGCGGTTCTCGCGGCTGCAAATCCGAGTTTGGGTCGATACGACCCATATCGGAACATTACGGATAACATCAATCTACCTGTGACATTGCTCTCACGCTTCGATCTGCTCTTCATCATGAAAGACGTCCCAGAACCTGATTCCGACAGCCGAATGTCAGAACACATACTCACATTGCACAGAATGAAAGCTCCCCCAGAAGAACCACCCCTGCTGCCAGATATCCTTCGAAAGTATATCGCGTACGCAAAGCGAATTGAACCAGCCCTCACGGAAGAAACGGCCAATGAACTACGTCAATACTATCTCAAGATGCGTTCCATGTCAGGGTCCTCAGAATCGCCCGTGGCCATCACGCCCAGACAGCTTGAAGCCCTAGTCAGACTAGCTGAAGCACGCGCTAGAAGCTTTCTCAGAAACAAAGTTGAGGTTGAGGACACGCGGGCGATAGTTCGATTGATGACACTATCCCTCCAAGATGTCGGAATCGATACCACAACTGGCAAGATGGACATTGACGTGATAATGACTGGCAAACCGAAAAGCCTCAGAGACAAAATGCAGGTAGTGCTGACCACGTTCGCGGACCTGGAAAAACAGCTTGGAATAGTTGAAGACTCAACGCTATATCAAGCACTGTCACGGAAAGTGGATATTACAGATGACGAGGCAAGACGCCTTGTCGAGCAATTAGTCCGAGAGGGAATCCTTTATTCACCTAAACCAGGTCACCTGAAGCGAACCGCGGCGTGATGGAAGTCCCTCACCATTGCGAATCGACGAGCTACCCATCCCGGACTCTGTAAAGGCAGTCCTATCAAAAGCTGGTTATGACGTACTCTACCCGCCGCAAGAGGACACTATCAAAGCTGGCGCTCTGGAAGGAAAGAACATTGTTCTCGCAAGTCCAACCGCTTCGGGGAAAACTCTGATCGCTGAACTCGCAATTCTGAAATCGATCCTTGAGAAAGGCGGAAAGGCACTCTACCTCACGCCCCTTCGAGCCCTAGCAAGCGAAAAGTACGAAGACTTCCAGAAGTACGGTGCAGTGGAGAAAGCTTCGGGACGAAAGTTACGAGTCGCAGTCACCAGTGGAGACTATGACAGCTCCGACATATACCTTGCGAACTACGACATAATCATCTCAACCAATGAGAAGGCAGATTCACTTCTCCGGCATCGCTCACCGTGGATAGCCGACGTTTCCGTCGTCGTAGCCGACGAAGTCCACCTAATTACAGAGGCGGATAGAGGACCGACACTTGAAGTCGTGTTGACTAGGCTTCTGAAGATTAACCCTCACATACAGATTATCGCTTTGAGCGCAACAATCAAGAATGCCGCCGAGATGGCGGAATGGCTCAACGCGGTTCCGATCACAACTGAATGGCGACCCGTCCCGCTTCGCGAAGGCGTATACTACAACGGGGAGATCCAATTCAAGGATGGCTCATCTAGACTCATCCCGCGAACAGACATCAACCCCGTCTTCAGTACCGCCCTCGACGTGCTCAAGGAAGGCGGTCAGGTACTAATCTTCGCCGAAACCCGGCGACTAGCAGTTGAGATGGGAAGAAAAGCCTCCGCCCTATTGAGAAGACAGCTTCCCAAACCCGACAGAAGAGGACTAGAGAGCATTGCTCAACGCATTCTTTCGACAGGCGAGAGAACACGACTAAGCGAAACACTGGTGGAACAGGTATTGAATGGAGTGGCGTTCCACCACGCGGGCCTCCCGGGAGGCCACAGACGGATCATTGAAGATTCGTTCAAGTCTGGAAGATTGAAGATCCTTTCAGCCACTCCCACACTAGCGGCAGGAGTGAATCTCCCCGCGAGAACCGTCATAATCAGCAGCTATGAACGCTATGAGCCTGGCTATGGGCGATACCCGATCTCGGTCTTAGAGTACAAACAGTTCTGTGGAAGAGCGGGTCGGCCGAAATATGACAAGTACGGTGAAGCCATACTCATTGCCCGGACCGAAGATGAGCAGGATTACTTGCTCAAGAATTATGCCCTCGCCGAACCCGAAAGAATTTGGTCAAAGCTCGGCGCCGAGAAGGTACTTAGACCTCACGTGTTAGCCACCGTCGCGACTCGCTTTGCCACCAGTGAAGAGGGGTTGGTCAATTTCTTCGCAAAGACATTCTACGCATTCCAATACGACCCGAAGATGATTCGGTCGAAGCTCGAAGATATCTTGACTTTCCTAAACCGTGAGCAGATGGTTGAATTTGAGGGCCAGGATTTACAGGCAACCAGGTTCGGACGCCGTGTTTCAGAGCTTTACATAGACCCAGTCTCCGCGGTGATCCTACGGGATGGACTGTACACACGTGCAAAACATGTGACCGAGGTGAGTTTTCTCCACCTTATCTCAAGGACCCCTGACATTGCACCAAGACTGTATCCCAGGCGCGGCGAAGATGAGATGCTCGATCTCTTCGCCAAGGAGCATGAGGGCGAGTTCATGTGCGAGGTACCAGAATTTTATGGCGACACCAACGGAATTACGTACGAGGAATTTCTGGCTGAGATCAAATGCGCTAGGGTTCTGTACGAATGGATCAACGAGACCACCGAGGATGGAATACTCGAAGTCCACAAGGTTGAACCTGGTGATATTATGCGGATGGTTAACACGGCGCAATGGCTTCTCCATGCAACATACCAACTCGCAGAACTATTCGGGCATAAGGACTTGTTGAAACCCACATACGAGCTTCAAGTCCGCTGCGCTAAAGGCGTGAAACCGGAACTCGTGCCCCTAGTCGAACTGGAAGGCGTGGGTCGAGTCAGAGCCCGCGCGCTGTACAACGCGGGCTACAAGACATTAGAAGAGTTGAAGCACGGGTCAGTGACAGACTTGATGAACGTTCCAATGATCGGCCCTACTTTGGCCAAGAGGATCAAGGAACAGGTGGGGGGCATCATCAAAGCGGAAGAATGGGCCAGACTGAAATCAAAGTCGACCGAAGTGACCGAGCAGAGTCTTCTAACAGACTATCGTGAACAAGACCAATGAGAGCAAAGATCGAGTACTCCTACGTGCATGTTCGACTAGCCTCACACGGGAACGAACGCATTACCTAGCTGTGTAAACCGCGCCTACGACGTTCAGCTAGGGTTCTCTCGATTGCTGCATCCACGAGTTCCATGGACATGCCAACATATGATCTTGGATCGAGAGCTGCCTCAACCTCTTCTTTCGATAGATACTTGCTGACAGTCGGATTGCTCACAAGAGCCTCCTCGAAGCCCTGTTTCTTGTCCTGACTTTCGAAGACAACTTGCTGTAGAAGTCTGTGCGCTTCCTGGCGCGGTAGCCCTTTTCGCACCAGAGCGATCATTACAGACTCTGACATCATAGGATCCTTAAATTTCATCAAGTTCTCAAGCATGCGCTTATCGTTTACTTGAAGATCACCGAGAATTCGAGTCATTGAGTTCAACATGTGATCCATCAGAATGAAAGCCTCAGGGATCACGAACCGTTCAGACGCCGACTGGGAGAGGTCACGTTCATGCCATGTGATGATCGACTCAAGGGTGGGCGGCACTAAGCTCCGTTCAATCTTTGCAAGACTCGACACGTTTTCACTCCGCCACGGATTCCTTTTCTGAGGCATAGTAGAACTCCCAACCTGCTTCCCGACCCTGAAGGGTTCCGCTAACTCATCGATCTCAGGCCGCTGAAGATTTCTGATCTCTGTAGCGAACTTGTCCATTGAACTCGCAATCATTGCGAACAGGCAGACCAACTCGGCATATCTGTCCCGTTGCAAAATCTGACTTGTGACTTCAGCCACTCCTAACCCGAGCCGTTGCATAACCAAATCCTGCACCTGCCGCGCGTTCCTTCCTAAACCGGCCATGGTCCCAATAGCGCCGCTCATCTTGCCAACGAGAATTCGAGGCTTGCATTGACTTAGGCGTTCGATGTGGCGACTCGCCTCTCGGAGCCACACCGCGAACTTGAGACCGGCAGTCATAGGTAGCGCATGCTGAGCGTGAGTTCGTCCAATCATCAAGTTCTCACGATGGCGCTTCGAAAGACCGATCAAGACCTCTTCGAGCTTATCGAGTTTAGTGGAGATTATCTCCAGTCCTTCCTTCATCTGCAACGCCAGTCCTGTGTCGAGAATATCTGCAGATGTGGCCCCGAGGTGCACGTAGGCACCACTTTTACCCGAAACATCAGATAGAACTTCGACGAGCGCCATTACTTCATGGTCGACAACCTTCTCAACCTCGCGGACGCGGTCAATTGACACGAACCTCGTCGAAGCGTGTTGCCCAATCTCCTCCGCAGCCTCGCGCGGTATATCCCCCACCTGCGCTCTTGCCCAAGCCAAGGCCGCTTCAACATCGAGCATTTTCTGAAATCGGTTCTCTTCTTCGAATACTCGACGGATCTCGGGGCTGCCGTAGCGGCCTGTGTCGATCGGCAGAATAGGCAAACTCAAACCCAGAGACCATCATACACTCGTAGTTCATATAAAAGCGCTAGAACAAACTCAAGGCGACAAAACTTGGGAGCCCTCGTCGGCATCTTCACTAAGCGATCTGACGACACTAGAGGGCTCATCGAAGACATGCTCAAATCCCTACGACACCGAGGAAACCAGACAAGAAGCACAATCCTGCAAGGGGGAGCCAGTTACAGTACCGGGATCGGATACTGCGCCCATCACGACCCAGATTCACACTTCGCGGACTCTGCCGAGAACGCGCTTGCTCTGGATGGTACTCTCTTCAATGGAGCCAAAACCAAGCAGGCAGACTACGTTCTCCACAAACTCATGTCCAAAGCTAACCCACGAAAATCCCTCTCAGACATAATGAACACCCCTGGCGTGTTCTCTGTCCTTTACTGCCAAAAGAATCGCCTCTACGCCTTCAGGGACGTTGTAGGTTTCAAACCGCTCTTCTACGGACGGAATAGGCAACTGGTTGCCTTCGCATCAGAGAGAAAGGCACTCATGAAATTGGGATTGGAAAGACTGCAACGAGTTCAACCGGGTTGGCTCTATGCTGCCAATCCAAAAGGAATGTCGAAGTCAAGCTCCATACACTTTTCTCGCGGGCTCAGTAACAGAACCCTAACGATGGAACATGCTTCCTCTCGCCTTGAAACACTGCTGAAGAGGTCAATCCAACGTGCAGTTGGGGGTGTGGAAAGAGTGGCGGTGGCATTCTCGGGTGGACTGGACAGCAGCCTGACGGCGGTTCTGGCAAAAGAGAGAGGTATCCAAGTGGAACTCGTAGCCGTTGGTCTTTTGGGCTCGGTGGAATTGAGATCCGCTGAAACCTTTGCCAAACAGCTGGACCTACCAATCACGGTTGAGCCATTCAGCCCAGATTCTCTGGAAGAATACGTGCGCCGAATAGTCTGGTTGATTGAGGAACCAGACCTCATGAAAGTCAGCATTGCCATCCCACTGCATTGGGCTGCAGAGGTAACCGCACATCGTGGTCACCGAGTTATGCTGTGCGGTCAAGGAAGCGATGAACTCTACGGCGGATACTACAAATATTCAAAGACCCTTGATAGCCAAGGACGTAGGGCGCTCGAAGCTGAATTATACCGTAGCGTTGTGGAAAGCTACACCGTCAACTATGAACGAGATGATCAAGCAACCGCACCATTCGGAGTTGAATTGCGTTCACCCTTCACAGATGCAGACGTCATACGATTCTCGTTGACGATTCCGTCAGAGCTGAAAGTGAAACGTGGAAACGACGTGATGCGAAAGTGGGTTCTCAGGCAGGTTGGGCAAAACCTTGGATTGCCTGACGACATAGCCTGGCGCCGCAAGAAAGCGATCCAACATGGAACAGGGGTCGAACATGCCATTCTCAAACTCGCTAAACGCGAGGGTCTGAGTCCAGATGAGTATCTTAGGCAAATTCATGCGGAAGTCATCAACATGGATTCAATGCCTTAGGGTTTCGAGCAAGTCGACAGCAACCGATAAACGTCAGCAAGCAAAGTTGTAGATGGCGTACCATTGCAACCAAGCGGACGTTGTCCTCGCTGCGGATACGTACTTACTTACAACGGGTACGCCTATTATTGCCGCTTTTGCGGTTACCCTCAAACACAAGGAAAGTTGACTACCGAAATTCGATCTCTGGAGAGAAGAACGAGAGCCAGAGTCCAACAAATCCTAAGGGAACTCATGACCAAGACAAAGACTCAGCGGGACGTCATCTACTATCCAGTAAACATAATTATGCACAGCCCATGTCGTAATTGCGGCGTCAGTTTTCCGATCGGCACGCAAATCTGCCCGACTTGTGGAACACCTCGCTCAACAATACCGCAGAGTACGCAACCCCAAGTGACACCCCCCGAACCACCCAGTCTTGACGCGCGAGTACTGGACTATATCGTATCGCACGAAGGAACAATCTCCATATCTCGAGCAGCACAGGATCTCTCGATCAACCAAACCGTCTTGCGTTCATCGATAGAACGATTGAAGGAAGGCGGTTTCCTAAACCAATCTTGACCGACCGAAAGGCTCGGTGTTAACAAGCCGCGACCCAGTTGGTGATCTCTAAGATGCGCATTGCAGTGGATTTGGACGGTGTTCTAGCCGACACAATGGTGGCTTTCTGCAGAATCCTCAATGAACGCCGCTCAACACAGTTTACTGTCGAGTCGTTTACACAGTGGAATGCTTGGGAGATCGCCCACATAACTAAGGATGAGTTCTTCCGAACGCTTGACCAAGCGTGGTTTCAATGGCGAACCATTCCTGCAACTGAGGAGAGCCTCGCTGACAAAGTTGGGCTGTTGAGGAATTTCGGGAAAGTGGACATTGTTACTGGCCGAAGTGAGGAAACGGTCCCGTACGCTAATCTCTGGCTCAAAGAGCACCACATCTCCTATGATGAGTTCATTAGAACGGATAGCACGAGAGCGAAAGTGAAACTCAATTATGGCGTGTACGTTGACGACTCAGCTGATCTCATGTCGCTAATCGCATCTAGACTAGATAGCAGTGGAATCCTATACTCTCAGCCGTGGAATAGAAGGGCGCCAGATATGCCGAATATTTTCAGAGTTAAGCGATGGGAAGAAATCCCAACTGTTCTACAACGACTAGCCGAGTCCAAGATACGATAAGGCAGAACCCAGGCCATTAAATGTGATTAAGCTCGGAAGGACCGAATCGGCTGAAAAATGCGATCATTCAGCCACCCAGTACCTTCTCAGAAAAGCAACTACGCGTCTGCATAGCGTTTTGAATCTTTCCCGTCCTAGCTTGAATCTGTCATAATACCATATACTGATCAACGCACATCATAACATGTCTCCATTGGAGAAAACGAGTCATTCTCGGCAAGCGGTCGCGCTTTGTCTTGCATTCGCGTCAGTCATGGCCATATCGTATTATGCTGTCCCACCAGTCTTCTCTCAGCTTTACGTGACAGTCACGCGGTTCCAAACCTACACCACTATTGGTTTCACGACTTCAACCAGTTTCCTCACGTATGTTTTCATTGAACCTAATAGTTCTCCTCCCACCGTGACCTACACTAGAGTAGTATTCACTACTTCGACAAGCCTCTTGACTTACGTCACAATGTTATACACGAGTTCAACAACATTCTTTACCCAACCCGCCCCTGGAGATAATCTGATTCCAGTAGGTCTGACATCCGCGGATTACTTCTCAACCATGCTGTACGCATTTCTTATCGTCTGGGCGGGGTTCAAAGCGAGAGCTTTCTACGCCAAGGCCCTACGCGTGGTGCGGCGAATCTCAGCTGTGTAGTTGCGAATCTCGGATCAAGATCCCGTGTGTGATTTGCTACCCTTACTCGTATGCCGTGTTGACATTGCGAAAGAGCTTGAGTTTAGTCGCGTTACTGCTTGAACTGTGATAGAAACATCAACGTCTTATTCCATGCGTCTTTGGCGGCTTGTGGGTTGTGCCCTTCCCAGTTGGGTCGATGGAATGCGTGCCGTGCATTGGGGTATAGGTGTACATCCACTCTCTTCTTATGTTTGGTTGCCGCGGGAAGAAGGTGCTGATATGCCCACGGAGTCACGCGTTCATCCTCTGATCCCAAGATGACTGCAATCGGACCCTTAATGCCTTCCAGCTTGTCCGCGTCTTCTATGAGCCCGTAATAGTCGACGCAGAACGCGAAGTCCGCACTGCAGGCTCCGAGCAGAGAGAAGCCTCCACCCATACAGAAACCCATGGTTCCAATCTTCGCACTCGCCCCCATCTTCTCCTTCAAGAGCTGAAGCCCACCTTTCAGCGCGCCTGCGATTTCGTCTTCCGTCAGAGATGAGCGCAACTTGAAACCTTCTTCGAGACTGGATGCGCGTTTACCTCGATACATATCCACCACAGCAGCCCAGTAACCGTTGCGCGCCAGTTGGTCTCCAACGGATTTGGCATAATCGTCCAGCCCGAATATCTCATGAACTAAGACAAGGCCCACATTCGAGCTTCCAGGGTACAGAACGTATGGCCAACCATTGACTGTTGACTTTGACATGTTATTTCACGTATGCCCTGCCTCTTGCTGCCCAGGTTTTGATCTTTTCCTTTAAGACTGAAATCTCACTGGCAGCCAAACAAGCAACGCAGCGTGATAGTGAGGAATTGGATGCGCGTTAACCAAATTCTGAATCGACTCCGATCCCTATCCGATCCTGATGCCGTAGCGGGTATGGCGCGGTTTGGGATTAACCCAAGAAATACGTATGGAGTATCAATTCCAATATTGAGGAAGATAGCCAGAGAACTGGGCAAGGACCATGAATTAGCACAGCAACTGTGGGCGTCAGGGATTCATGAAGCCAGAATACTTGCAGGCATGATCGACGATCATGAGAAAGTAACGGAAGCACAAATGGAGAGCTGGGTCAAGGACTTCGACTCTTGGGATGTCTGCGATCAATGCTGCAGCAACCTCTTCGATAAAACCAGATTCGCATATCGGAAATCAAGCGAATGGAGTTCGCGGAGAGAGGAGTTCGTCAAACGAGCGGGCTTTGCTCTGATGGCTGCTTTGGCAGTGCACGACAAAGACGCTTCCGACAACAAGTTCCTAGAGTTGCTCCCATTAGTCAGGGTTGCCTCTACAGATGAAAGAAACTTCGTGAAGAAAGCTGTGAATTGGGCTCTCAGACAGATCGGAAAGCGAAATCACCGCCTAAACCGGTCCGCCATCGCCACAGCAAGAAAAATTCGCAAATTAGACTCACGGGCCGCTAGATGGATAGCTTCCGATGCCCTCAGGGAACTTGCGAGTGCAAGTGTTCAGAGGAAGCTTCGCCGGTCCAAATTGGTTTAGAGAGCTTATTTCCATTTCACGGTGCATCCGACAGGTCGAGTCTCAGCGATTTGAACCGATCTGCCACCTATCACGGCGTCGAGAGCATCTCGTAGGTAGCGAACTTTAACGGCCTTCGGGTCATCATAATTGTCGTCTATCGTACCGTGATAACGAAGAAGACCATCCGTGTCGAACAGGAAGACCTCAGGTGTTCGTTCTGCACCATATGCACGAGCGACCTCCTGCGTCTCATCACGCAGGTAAGGGAAGTTGAAATGTTTCTCTCTCGCTCGTTCCTTCATCTTCGGGAAGTTATCATCCGGGGCTTTTGAGGCGTCATTTGCGTTAATGGCGATAAGCTGCACGCCCTTGTCTGAGTAATCGGTTTGTATTTGCACAATGCGATCTTCCCACGCGCGCACGTATGGACAATGATTACAGCTGAAAATGACAGCGACCGCTTTCTTTCCTGCATAGTCGCTGAAAGAGTGTGGCTTGTCGTCTACACCGATTAGCTTGAACGGTAGCGCCTTGTCGCCGACCTTCAGTTTCGCCATACTATATCTGGATCTCGATCAGCGATGACTTACGTTGCTTATTCATCTTGCCGTCTAGTCCCCTGCGCAGAACACACAGCTTTGCGTATCATCATGATCGAGGGGAGCGGAGAGATACGGCCATCTTCAAGTCGATAAGCTCGGCACGTGAGAGCGTATTGGAGGTTGGGTTGTGGATCAATATCGTGTCCGTTGATGATGATTGTTGGTGACCCAGCGAAATGAAGTTCTGTGGCTTGCGTTTCGGTCTCCACCTTTGTGATACTGATTTCCGTGTTGACACCTTCCTCTTTCAGCACGTTTCGTAGGCGGCTGAGCGCCTCTTCATATGAAGGGCAGTCTTCAGAGTAGAGAAACTGTACTTCCAACCCACATCACGCCGTGTTGCGGACGCGATGGATGTTTAGCCCAACAGAATCGGTATTTGAACTTGTCACCGACGAAGACAAACGGTGGCATTATCATCCCCTTGGCGGTGCTTTCAGAATTACCAGTCGCTTGATGTCCATAAGGTCACGCTTGGAGCGTATGGGCACGAAGAGCCAGCGCCCTTCCGGAAACTCATGCGCTTCCCTGAGAATCGCTTTCACCCTAGGACCTAAGCGTTGATTGAAAGCCTCCTTTGCCTGGGACTTGCTTAAGACTATCTGAACAGTGAAGCCACTGTGTTGAGGGTAGAGGGAAAGAAGCGCCTTGCTGCTCTTCCGAAATCGGACAGCCCATCCGTAGTTCTTTCCGTAGAATGCGAAATCCTTTCGTGAATCATAATTATCGTTCATGAATCCAAACAGATCGCTCCATAGTTCAGATTTCGGTCCTATGAGCTCCAGAATCTCCTCATCTGTGGGCCTATGCGTCTTGTCTGCGAACGATCCTACGGCCATCGCGAAGCACACTCAGCTTCAAGAGTTTATGACTTGAGATGAAATTCAACTGCGCTTCGTACTTTTGAGTACAGCCCGAATCCCAGAAACGGTTTCCAAAGGGTCCACGGAGGTGACTTGATCGTTGAGAAAATCAAGTTGGAGGACGTTTCACTTCGTTGCCGTTCTCTCTAAGATTTCTCTGGTCAATTCCGGTTTCGTCTTTCCTTCAGTGCTTATGCCAAGACTCTTCGCGGCGGTTATGATAGGATCCTGTGAAACCTTGTTAGTTGGCATTACTGCCTCCGCTGCTCCAGAAGACACTTCTCTCGCGGTTTTCTCGAATTCCCTCTTGGCTTCACCAATGGCCTTTGCCATCTCGGGGAGCTTCTGCGGACCCCAAATGAACAGAACTACGAGTATCAGAATAACCGAAAGTGCCTCATAACCGACGATTGCCAACGCCCACCACATTCGCTTCCAACTTTACGCTCCGATAAAAATGCAGCCTCGATCTTTCACAATTCCAACAATGCAGTTAATGATCTCGAACTGCATTCATACGGAGCATCAGTGGAGATTGAACAGATGGATGAAAGACCACGAGCACGAGATATCGGTGTAGCTCCCGGTGTCATAGCACCTGCACCATTGAACGCCATCACTGACGTTGCCGGCGTGAGAGTTGGGCATGGCACACTGATTCGCGGTGATGATGTGAGAACTGGGGTTACGGCCATCTTGCCTCATGAAGGCAATTTGTTTCGCGAGAAGGTCCCAGCCGCTGTCTTTGCTGGAAACGCTTTTGGCAAGATGACCGGGATCAGTCAGGTCAACGAAATTGGTGAAATTGAGACCCCCATTGTGCTGACGAACACTCTCAGTGTTCCGCGCGCCGCAGATGCGCTCATAGAGTATGTACTATCCTTTCCGGGAACTGGCGAAGTTCGATCGATCAACCCACTAGTTGCGGAGACAAATGATGGGCTTCTAAACGACATCTGCGGCCGACACGTAGGAAGAACAGAGGTTTTCGCGGCGTTACAAAGCGCCGTTGGCGGCCCCATAAAGGAAGGATCGGTTGGCGCCGGGACTGGTACGATCGCTTTCGGCCTCAAGGGCGGAATCGGAACCTCCTCTCGGCGATTGCCCGCGGAACTGGGCGGCCATACAGTAGGAGTTCTAGTCCAAACGAATTTTGATGGAATGCTCACAATTCTCGGGGCGCCTGTTTGGAAGGAGCTTGGCAGAAATTACTTGAGGGAACAGATCAAGCTCCGCGCCGAAGCCAGTCCGACTTCAATCAAACGAGATGATGGATCAGTCGTTATGGTCATTGCAACTGATGCCCCTGCTGACGCGAGACAACTTAGACGCCTCGCCACCCGAGCCATGTTCGGATTAGCTCGCACCGGTTCGGTGGCAGGACCTCGCAGCGGTGACTACTTCATTGCCTTCAGCACTGCAAAGGATCTTCGAATCCCAGAGCAAAACGTAAGGAGAGAAGCAAAGATTATGAGCGATCATCATCTCGGACCTTTGTTCCTTGCCTGCATAGAAGCGACCGAAGAAGCCATCTACAATTCACTATTTCGTGCGACCACAATCAAGGGACGACTAGGGAATGTGGCCGAAGCGATTTCAATAGAAACAGTCCAACGAGTCCTACGCAAACACCATCTAATGGAATGAAAAACTGGGAACTGACCCTAGTAGGCGCATCAACTACTGATTTTGTGAGATTGGTGGATTCCTAGTCTTGGAACTGAAATGTTCTATTCATGGAAGACGCTCAGATTCTACTTGGATTTCAGTTTCTCTGCGTACGCGTCTGCTAGTTTGCTCACTTTCCACAAGAACAGCACAAGTACAACCACTACAGCTGCTCCTAGGATCGTGCGAACAAGGAAGCCTGCGAAGAGCAGACCTGTTGGATAAGCCAATTCATGCACCTCAAGAGCGCGCGTGGTGGCGCGCACGATAAAAGACATTGTGGATGAATCATACAGTATCTTTCACACATCCTAACCTTCGCTACCCGAAGCGGCAAATGAATGAACCATAAATGTCTAGAGCCAACGTAACGATTTCAAACGCTTACCTGAAAGCAACAATCTTCGTACAGAGAGGAACAATTAAGGGCGCGGTGCATCAGAAATGGAATACAAGTGGACAGTTCTCACAGTAACTACCGTAGGCGTCCTGATGTCGGGGATCGACTCCAGGATACTTGTCATCGGACTTCCACAGATTGCGTCTGCAATGCATGCTGATGCAGAACAAGCTGTGTGGTTCACACAGGGTTACGCGTTGGCGAGCACGATCATGCTTCTCCTGATGGGTAGGGTTACGGACATCTTCGGCAGGGTGAAACTCTACAACATGGGATTCGTGATCTTCACCATAGGCTCGCTCCTCACCAGCCTATCTCTCTCGCCCGAACAAATAATCGCTTTCAGGATTTTGCAGGGTCTAGGTTCCTCGATGATATGGTCGAATAGCATAGCCATGATAACCGATGCCACGCCAAGAAGTGAACTCGGTTTCTCACTTGGAGTTAACTCAATTGCATTCAACTTTGGGTCAGTTCTTGGTTTGACTCTAAGCGGGCTCATTCTCTTCTTCTTCGATTGGAGATTCCTCTTCTACATCAATATCCCGATTGGGATTTTCGGCACAATCTGGGCGCATCTGCGGCTGCGGGAGATCGCAAGCACTGAAAGGGGCGCACCAGTTGACTGGATAGGGTTTGGAACATTCGTCGTATCCATCAGCGCATTTCTGGTCGCATTGACGTATGCGGTTTATGGCATAACCACGCAGATCATGGTCACCTATCTGCTCATAGTAAGCGTTGTAGCTATTGTTGCCTTTGTGATCTATGAGCGAAAGGCGAGATATCCGCTACTGGATTTGAGAGTGCTCAGGATAAGGGAATTTGGCAGCTCGGTGGCAGCGCTGCTGATCAATGTCATAGCATTCAGCAGCATAGCGTTGCTTCTGAGTCTCTACTTCCAACTGGAGCTTGGCTTAAGCCCGTTGGAAGCGGGGCTCAGGCTGATACCGCTCGATTTGGCTACGGTCCTGATGGCACCACTGAGCGGCAAATTGTCTGACCGTTTCGGTCAAACAGGATTCCTAATTGCTGGGCTTGCGTTGACGAGTGCTACGACCTTTCTATTTTCAACAGTTGATCAATCAACGCCCTACGTCTATATTCTGATCTACATGGTCCTATTGGGAATAGGCACTAGCGTCTTCCTATCACCAAACGCAAGCATCGGAATGGCCGCTGTACCAGCCGAGAGGAGGGGGGTCGCAGCTTCCGTTAGATCCACCATGTGGAACATCGGATTGACAGTCAGCCTGAATCTCGTGCTCTGGATAATGACGTTCAGGGTTCCATTTGAGGTAATTACAACCCTAATCTCATCCATTAGCCCACCAGAGAACCTGATCGTTGGCCAAGCGGTCTTCATGGACGGAATAAAGACGGCCTACTTGTGGTTGGCTGCGCTCAACGCGATCGCAATTGTTCCAACCCTTATCGGAGTCTCTTTGAAGAAGAAACCGTGATAAGATTCGAAAATTCGTTTGTGCTATTGAATTTGTTACCGTCGGTTTGGCGACTACCCTGCAATGGATTTGCCAGCGAAGAGAGAGAGTTGAATTGCCCTGTGGGATTGACGCAGTTGAACCCTCAACTTGCGCAACCCCAAATGCTTGGATACGTCTCGGACGGTTGATGCTAGGTCTTTTATTGCTGCCAACATAGGGTTATTTCGGGAAGCAAGAGCGTGGAACGATCAATCTATCGTACGAGAACCCTCGATTTGGCCCTTGGCTCAGTGATGGCAGCCCTAGCTTTGGTGATCCCGATAGCATTCCGGGGGACGCCGCTTCAGTTGAATATACCTGCTTTGGGTTATTCTGCAACACTGGCTTCGCATGTTCCTGAAATGATCTCGATTCTCGCCGGGCCACCCATGGCTTTCGCTGTGGGCGTGGCCTCCGCGTTGGGTTTTTTGGTCACTCTGAGTCCGGTGGTTGGTCTGAGAGCATTCACGCACGGTATTTGGGGCGCCCTGGGTTCGATAGCCTACAGACGCGGATGGAGTTACTTGAAGGTCATGATCATTATCGCGCTACCCATCCACGCGGTAGGGGAAGGGCTCGCGGTGATGGTTTTCGCATTTCCCATTCAGGCTGTGCTGCTGACCATAGCGGGCACGGCCATACATCATGTTATCGACCTAGTGATCTCAATGGCAGTCATCCGAGCTGCGCGACCAATTCTGGCTCCAACAATTTTGACCGGGATTCGACTGACCTGAGATTGATGATTACGGCCGTTCGGATTCCAAGACATGTCGCTACTGGCGAATCTTAGCGGCTGCGTTGAATTCGACGTTCACAAACCACGCCTCATGACAAATCATAAGGCCTAGTGAATTCCAAGGTGGCTATCGAGGGTTGTCGGCCGAGCTTTGCATATGTTGAGCTGAGCGGTCATGGGCAAAGCAGAGATTTTGGATTTCGTCAAGACCATGCACGTAAAGGACCATGCCATTTTGTTCTACTCAAACAGTCAGGACAAGCGTGAGATTCTGTTCACGTATTTGAAGGCAGGGCTTGACGCTGGGGAAGCGGCGATATATGTCGCCTCAGATGAGTCGACACATGAAATAGCGCAAGCTATGAAAGACTTCGGGATCAACGTTGACCAATACAAAGGGACACATGGCCTGAAGATTGTGGACTACCAGGAATGGTACATTATCAATGGAGAATTCGATGTCGGCAGGATATTCTCCTTGTGGGAGAGATCTCTGAAAGAAGCTCTCACCGCTGGATACAAGGGCCTTCGTGCGGCAGGAGAGATGAGCTGCTTTTTCAAGCATCACATGTTGAATGAACTAGTGGTCTACGAGAGGGCGTTGCATCGAGAGCTTGAGGTTCCGATGGAGGCCATATGCGCCTATGATGACAGCATTGTACTTAGAGGAATGGAGGAGGATCGCTATCTGAAGCTCTACTTGGACCTGATCACGGCTCATGGCACAATCCTGTTCGTAGGTCCGGAAGAGGCGGGGATCGTCAGGACCGTTTAGGAAATAACGCAAGCTCCTTCTCCAATATGATCGAGCATTCTCTAACAGTGTCCGATTTTATTCCATATCCTTTTTTCCCACATTTTACCGCAGTTGTGAAATACACCCCGAGATCGATCAAATCCCTTGTTGAAGACACGTTGACCCTCGCATCTTTGAATGCTTGAACTGTGGTCTGCTGGAACAATGGACCTCCCTTGGCATAGTAGTAATCTCCGGGATTGGCAGGCGCGGACTCTGAGATCATTATGATTCGAATACTGTCGGGGTCAACTTCGACGTCCGAAACAACATAGCACTCGTGCCTCACATCCTTGCAGGGGAACTCTCCGCATGCCACACAGTTGTTGACACGCATTGACTGACTCCCTCTCACGGGAGTAGCGTCACCGAGCATATCAAGGCTTGGATATGATGACAACCACATCGATCAGAAGAGAAGAGAAAAACAACACGGACAACCTCATGGACCTGCTATAGGAAATCGAGGCGATCCGGATGGCGAATCTGAGAGACAAGCGGTGAAGCCTAACAGAACAGCATTATGTCCAAATGATGGTGGGGCCGGTGGGATTTGAACCCACGACCTCTGGCCTCAAGACGGTTTCTTCTTGTGGACGCCAGCGCCCCAGGTTCACCGCGCGCTCATTTGCGCTCTGGTATCCTGTTGGCGGAATCGTGTTCCCAGACCAAGCTGTCCAGAGAGTTACTGTAACTGATCTCTTCTAGACGACGGCCCCTCTCGACCGCAAAGACCAATGAGCACTCATAAGAACCTTTCATCGAGATCAAGCAACCTGAGAAGCGCCTGAAAGCTTTCAACAGATTGCTCAGCCTTGTAACCCGAGAGGAGTCTTACAACGGTTCTCCTATCTGGAAATTTCCTAACCGCCCTGATCCGTCTTGAGATTTTTCCGAACAGAAAATACTGAAGCAGAGAGGTGACGTTTGCCACGCGGCGAGTTGTGCTCGCGCTCTCAAAATCCACGACGCATGCTCTACCACTGCGGTTGACGAGCACGTTCCTCGGTGCATGACTCAATTCCCCATGGTCTAGACCTATCGCGTCAAGTCTGAAACAGTCGGCGAGTAGCTGATTCAAGACACTCCTTACCCTAGAACCGTTTCTAGTGCTCAGCCTGTCGACCCATCTGAATAGTGGCAGCCCGTCAAAGAACTCCATAACGAGGAAGTTCTTGGTTGCACTGATTAAACCCGGGCCAACGCCAACGCTGTTAGCGAGGCGGAGCAATCGGCCTTCATCAACCATAGTCGCTCGGTCGGCGTCTCCACGTCTGATCTTCAAGGCGACAGGTTTGTTGTCGAGGAGAGCCCGGGTCACGATGCCGACGCAGCCCTTGCCGAGTACGGGTAGGCCGTCTACCATCGTGCGGCCTGTGAACCCCAATGCCGTTACGCCCGCGCGTTCGAGTTCAGTTATTCTCAGCCTTGCCTCTCGCGCATTCGAGAATGGGTAGGTGAGAATCCGCGAATACTTCGTCCCAAGGAGCTTATTGATTGGGATCGGTTCGGGTTCAGTTAAGCCACACAGGCCTCCCCGAAAGGTATGTTCTCATGAACTTCGCAAACTGCGTATTACTCGAGATTAATCCCGCAAGCTCCGCGTCCTTCAGAATCACTAGCCTCTTCTTGAAGGCGAGCTGCAAGAGTGAAGCGACACCTATCTTAGCGCCTCCAGATCTTAGCACTGTCTTCAGGAGAACTGATGCTGTGACGGTGGTTCGTTGCTTTTCAACGACCCAGCGGTCATTCTCAATCCAAGGCCCCGCCAATGTGCCATCGTGACCTCTATGCTTCGTCAGGAACGCCAAGCTCTCCTTGGCTTTCGATACCGGAGGTCCCAGATGCCTTCTGGAGGCGGGGAGCCTATCAGTATCAAGTTCGAAGAGCAGAAGATTCAGTTCGCGCTCATCACTCCACGCCGCTGAGCGAATTACCATGAAGTCGTTATTCTCGAGGAAATGCGTTAGCGCTCTCTGTGTTCTGTACAATTGGCTCCAAAGAATATCTACAACGGCGTCGACTCGCCGAACGGGCAAGCAAAGCAGGGTTGAATCTCGCTGCTTGGTAATACGTCGGTACTCGGTGGCATTCAGCGGTTCGATCTTTGGTTCTCTGAAGAATCTTGGTGAGGGATGTTTGAGAAAATACCTAGAAGCCGAAACGTAGTTCCAAAGTTGTTCGGGTCGCACCGCGGAGCCAAGATTGCGCCCTTTATCCACAGGGTCAACGACAACAAGGGGTTCTCTGAAGACTCTATGAACCTCACCTTCCCTTTCGGCATAATAGCGTTCAACATCGATGAACCGGCTCTCACCCCATTGCTTGAAATCCTGAAGCGCATCCAGGAAAGTGCCGTATGAAACGATCAGCGTTTCGCATAGCATGCCACTGAAACCACCCGTCTTAATGTCGGCACCGTACGACCCGATCCCCCTCAAGAACGCCTTGAGTAGTCGCACTTCATCTCGTTCTTCGCTGGTCAGGTGGCTACGTATGTAGTCGGTGTGGAATGGGGTCCTGTCGGTTGCGCTGAGCCATTCGCCCTTCGGCACTTGGTAGCATGGCACAACATTAACCCTGAGATGACCTGCTGGATATTTGACCACTGACTCCACGTACGGATGCTCGGCGAACCTCTCAACAGTTTCGTGAGGCTTCAACGCCTTTCTGGCGATTGGAAGACAAAGCACTTCTAACTCCTGTTTGGTCAGCTCGGGTGGGACACGCATGAATATGTCCGCATCAACGTAATCCCTTATCCAAGTGTCCTTCGCGACTGACCCGTCTAATCGGACTTCAGCACCTAACCCTGCTTTCTGGCACTCGCGCTCGACTGCCTGCCGGATTTCTTCCGCCTTACCTTCCACAAACCGTCTCAGGCGTATTGGTGGAGTGATCCTCTTCTTGACTCGGTTGCAGACTTGAGTTACTCTTTGCAATCAAGAACACAGGCATTCTGGTCGAATCAGGATGATGAGGGTACCTCGTGAATTGTTGTGTATATAGGTCCCTTCGAAGTAAGCGTGCTCTTCTTCAACCGGACACCCCGAACCAGTATCTTCCCAAATTCAAGATCTGCCTTACTTGAGACGTAGTCTGCTAACGCATCCCTGTTAAGGCCTGACTTTACTCGGGCAATGGTCAGGTGTGGACTGAAGCCTTTGTTGTCGGCAGGGAGACCTGATTGCCTAAGCTTCGGTTCGAGTTGACGGAAAATCTCATCCAATTGCTCCTGCCCACGCTTTATGCCAACCCATACCACGTTTATTCGCTTCAAATTTGGAAAAGCGCCAAGACCAAGGAATTCTACCTCGAAAGCCGGAAAATGTACGGCGTCCATAGCATTCTTCACTTGCTCAACTGTGGGTTGGGGGATCTCGCCGAGGAATCGTAACGTGAGGTGCATTATCTCAGGATCTACGAGCTTCAACTGTGCGCGGGTCTCCAGCAGACCCTTTTGAGCAGTGATTATCCGCTCGCGTATAGACGGTTCGTCTAAGTCAACTGAGATGAAGCTGCGGACTCGTTCTTGCGACAGACTAATCTCCAGCTGAAGGGCCACTATTGAATTTGAGAGTAATCTGGATTTCGTTGCTAGTTACGGTTGAAACCGTTTAGAAGGGCTTCTTGAGGATTCCCAGAACACTTGCGTTTTCTGAATGGCCTGTAACAAGCCATCGTTAACGCATGACCTCGCTGACCAAGACGCTCCATGCCTCTTCCCCTGAGTGTTTTGTGTTATGAAAATCGCCAAAACCCATGGTGGTTAATAGTACGCAGTGACATGAGGTTAGACTCCTAACGGTTCGTCCCAGAGCTCAAGATTGTTCATGACGTGCAAGCAATCATGACAGAAGCAACTCTCGACCTCAAAATCGACCGAAAGAGGTTAGAAGAGACCCTAAACGCGCTCACGAAAATCGGCATGACAGGCAAGGGATCGCAGAGAACAGCCTACACGATCAAGGAGATGCGAGCGAAGGAGGTCCTAACTCACCTCTTGAGAAGGGGTGGGCTTGAGGTTAGAATAGACGGCGTGGGAAACGTCTTCGGTAGGACAAGGCAAGGTAGCGGCCCCGTCGTGATGATTGGGTCTCACGTTGACACCGTTCCAGAAGGTGGGCGTTTTGATGGAGTAGTAGGCGTCGCGTCAGGGCTAGAGATCGCGAGAACAATATGTGAAAGTGGCATCACACTTCGTCATCGAATAGAGATCTGCGCATTCTCAGCCGAAGAGTCAAGCCGATTCGGTGTGGGAACAATTGGAAGCGCGGTTGTTGCGGGAGAGTTGAGTGCGAAAGACATTGAGGGCCTCAAAGACAAGCACGGACACAGACTTGGAGAGGTTCTTGCAAGATTGGGAAGAAGCCATGACGTAATCAACAGTTCCAAGAGAGACCCATCTGAATTCCACGCGTATCTGGAGCTTCATGTGGAGCAAGGACCAGTACTGGAGAGCGAGGGTAAGAAGATCGGGGTCGTATCCGCCATCTCTGCGTCAACTCGCCTAAGGGTCAGGTTCTTGGGTCGAGCGGACCACTCTGGAACTACACCCATGAATCTGAGGAAAGACGCGCTCACTGCGGCTTCAGAACTGATCCTTGCGGTGGAACGGATATGCAAGAATGAGGTTAAGGGAGTTGTTGGAACGGTTGGGTCCATGAACGTGAGCCCCAACGCCATGAACGTTGTTCCCGCCATTGTGGAACTGGGCATAGACATCCGAAGCATACTTGCAGAATCAAAGAAGGCGGCGGCTAGCTTGGTCCTCCAAGAGGCACAGCAAATCTCCAAGCGAAGGAACATCGAATTAGAAGCCTCAATCATAAAGGAGGATGAGCCTGTCACATTGAACGAAGAGATCGTATCTCTGTTCGAAGGCATCTGCAAATCCTCAGGAGCTCCCTACAGGGTTATGATTTCTGGTGCAGGCCATGACGCAATGAAGATGGCGAGAATTACCAGATCCGGCATGCTCTTCATTCCCAGCAAAAGAGGCCTCAGCCACAACCCGGACGAATGGACAGACTTGAATGATGTGGAACTGGGCGCCAACTGTCTGCTTCAGGCAGCCCTCCGCCTGGCAACGTGAACCATTCAGGTGAAATTCTTGGTCAAAGAGAAGAGAATCCTGAACTCCAAACAGATTGATGAGTTGATCGACACCCTCGCTAGACGAATGCTACGAAAGCTAGCGGGCGGAAAGAGCGTTGCATTAATCGGGATCAAGACCCGCGGAGCATACCTGTCGAAGCGACTGGTAGACAAGTTGAGTAAGAAGCTTGAAGTGCACCACGGAACATTGGACATAATCCTGTATCGAGACGATTTGAACGTTCTCCAAGAGGAACTCACCATAGGAGAGAGTGACATCAGTTTCGATTTGAATGGAAAGACTGTCGTTCTCGTGGACGACGTGCTGTTCACAGGGCGTACAGTTCGGGCCGCCATCGATCAAATCCTCGATCTGGGCCGCCCAGCGGTGATCTACTTGGCTGTGTTGGTGGATCGTGGGCATCGAGAACTCCCTATCTCTCCAACGTTCTGCGGCAAGAAAGTGGAGACACAGCGTGGGGATAGAGTGGAAGTCAAGTTGAAAGAGAAAGACGGCGTTGATGAGGCTTACGTTATCAGCCCGTAAATATGGCGATAGGGTCCTCAGATGGCTTCCAGATCCATACCAGAGTTCATACTTGTCGAAGCAAACATGATTGCACGCTCTTCGATTCTTCGTCAAACTGGAACCCTACATTTCGTATAGAAGCGTCTCTGTTTGGACGCGGGTTTACGGCCGAAGGCTAATATTCAGTAATTGAATCTACAGTTCACGAGTAAAGTCCGTGGGATGGAGCTCGGAGAAGTTTGCCGGCAGATGCAGTCTAACAAGAGAGTGATTTGCATTTCAGGCATGCCTGGAGCCGGCAAGGGTGTGGCAGCTGACGCTGCAAGGCAACTTGGCTTGAGCGTTCTTGTCTTAGGGGACGTAATACGTGAAGAGACTGAGCGGAGAGGCTTAGAGCCAACACCGAAGAACGTGGGCGCAGTAATGTTGCAAGTGCGCGAGGATGAAGGGCCAGCCGCCGTTGCAAGGCGCTTGTTGCCAAAGATTGAAGCAAGCACATCGGTTACAGTGATTGTTGAAGGGATTAGGAGCCTAGACGAACTCAGCGAGCTTCGATCGAAGTATGAAGTTGTGACCGTCGCTATTCACGCATCGCCCGGGACAAGGTTTCAGAGGCTCTTGTCTCGCAATAGAAGCGACGACCCTAGGAATAGGGCTACATTCGATGAGCGGGACTTGCGTGAGTTGAATGTCGGTCTTGGTCAAGTTATCGCATTGGCTGACGTAGTACTTGTGAACGAGGGAAGCATAGAGGCGCTTCAGACCACTTTCAAAGAAGCTCTTTCCAAGTTGAATGCGCAATGAGTGTGACGATTCTAGTCGAATCCCTCGTGAATCCGACCGAAGATGAAAAGAAGGTTGAACGCGCGCTTCGGAACGTTTTCCCGTCCGCAAAGATCGAACGGGCAACGCCTGGGGATACCCCTAGATTGCGGATTCACGGGGAGGGATTGGAATTCTTGTCTACACTTCGCAATCTGATCAAGCAGGAAAGAATACGGAGTGCAGCGAGAGCCGTCCTTCTAAGCGGAACGCACGGGCAGCGAATACATGCCTACCTGAACAAACAGGCGGCATTCGCTGGTCGAATCTCCTTTTGCCAACCAGAGGGTGAATCACCCTTAGGCCCCATATCGATCGCAATAGACACTCCAAGCCCGGAAGACGTCGTAGAGTTTCTGACCCACATACCAGAGCTAAGACGCCGTTAACGCGCTTGCGGATCAACGTTGATGCTATCCATATCTTCGCACAGAACGGTTTGTGGAAAAATCTTCTTGGCCTGTCGCAATAATGGCGTTGCATCCTCGTACATCGCGCTTATGTGAAAAAGCACGAGTCTCCGCGCTCTGCTCCTCTTAGCTACCTGAGCTGCCTCGACGGCTGTTGAATGCCCGTAGTCTGCTGCCTTCTTTGCGGCGGACGCTTCAAAGCAGCTGTCATGTATCAAGAGATGAGAGCCCGAAGCTAACCGAACAACGGACGCGCAGGGCCGCGTATCAACCGCGTACGTAACCTTCACGCCCGGCCTCGGAGAGCCGACCACAAGTTTAGAGGCGATTCTTCTCTTTCCAACCTTGATAGTTCGAGACGCTTGCAGTTTCTTCCACAGCGGCCCCTCAGGAATCCCGAGTTTTCTAGCCTTTACTGGATCGAATCTTCCAGGTCTCGGTTTCTCTTGAAACGCGTACGCGAAACATGGAATACCATGCTTAGCCGCAGCTGCTCGCACCTCGTACTCAGCTTCATTTACAACTCTGCCCGCCGATCTAACCTCCGCTATTTGAATCGGGAATTGTGAATAGAGTTTTACAACACGATTAACTGATACTATGAAATCGGCGATTCCTTTAGGCCCGATTATTTCCAACTCTCGCGTTCGTCCCATGAAAGATAAAGAGTGCAAAAGCCCGGGCAGCCCGAAGACATGATCGCCATGAAGATGACTGATAAAGATCCGCATCTTCCTATTCATCCCGGCCCTAGCTTGCATGAACTGACGCTGAGTCCCCTCGCCACAATCAAACAGGAGTAACTCTGGGCCTCGGCGAAGTAGGACACTAGGGAGATGCCGGAACTTATTCGGGACACTACCGCCCGTCCCCAGAAATGTGACTACAACCGACAATCACCAATGCCCCTCCTGCCTATGCATTTTGGAGAACAACGAACTGTCTGGTAAGGCTTCGGTGTACCCGAACCAGATGCCTCTCTCTAACGATCAAACCTGCCTCACTGGCATAACTTTCTACTTCTACTTCTATTGGAGCGGATATACACATGTGCGATCCTTTCTTCAAAGTATCGGGGACTCCAGACAGGAAGTCTCTCACCAGATTTGCCACCTTCTCTCCTCTCGTGGAGGATCCTCTCCCATATGGTGGATCTGTTGCAATAGCGTCAACCTCTCGAATTGGCAGATGCCTCGCATCAGAGCATAATAGGCCGGCTGGTTCGAGGTTGAAATACCTCAAGTTCTTGCGAGCGCCTCGCAGCATTCGCCGGTCCGGATCGATCCCTAAGACATCGCAGCCAACGACCGCACCCTCGATCAGCACTCCCCCCACCCCGCAGAAGGGATCGAGGAATGTTCCACCTGATCGCGCGCGTGACAGATTTACCATGCATCGGGCTATCTTCGGCGGCATGGTTGACGGATGAAATACAGGACGTTTTCGAGGTCTTCTTGGAGAGATTAATCCAGAGGCTTTCAGATATCCGGAGACACCGAAGAGGAAGGACTCGTCGAAGAGCACACCGACGAACGTAATGTCTGGATCACGAAGGCGCACAGATAGTTTAGGAAGGCATTCCTTCACGTATGAACCAATATCTCGTTCCAAATCAGTGCGACGAATTGATTTCTTTACACCCCCCAGTCTCATCGATCGAACCGCGAAACTGCTCGCGTTACTAGCCACTTGATTCAACGGAAGATTCTTGACGAGTGCACGTATCTCTTGTTCGTCAGCATTGCAACGTGCAAGTTCGACCCCACACGAATCATACATCAGACTCCTCTCGGAAACCTTCAGTAACCCTTCGATTGAGGCGTCCATGGTTAGGAGTCTGTAGCTCTCTTCAGTATGCGCGTAATTGATATGCGCGGATTCTAGGATCGCACGTACTTCAGCTGACGGCAGAGATGAATGTTCGCCGGAGAGTATGAAGAAAAGTCTGCGATTCTGCAATAATCCTTGCTGGAGCGCGTTAGATGGAAATATCGCGTTCCGCGGCTTAGACGACAATTCTGTGGTTGAGCACTGCCAGTGTGTCATTAGCCCATCTTTGCGCCGCAATTGTGGCAGAACGTTTGACCGGCGGGTACTTCGGTTCCACAGGAAGCGCATTTTGGATTATCTGCAACAGTTGCCTCTTTTGATCCTGACTCCCTTGACCCTTCCGGGAGTGGTTCACCCGTTCCGGATTCGCTCGGTTCTGTTGGCGGCGGTTTCACAGTAGGTGGTGACGCCTTTCTCCTTCTCCAGAACAGGAATCCGGCGACAGCAACGGCTGCCACGATGGCAGCGACTACTATGTACAGTTGCATATAACTCGTGGTCCAAGTGGCGCGTGCCACCTTTGGAGTATCCATGGTTATTGAGGCCTGAGGCGAAGTCCCAGTGAAGTCGCCTTGCCACTTGACGAAGACTTGCTGTATGAGGAACCCTGCGGGTGAGGTGACCGAGAACTGCGCGGTTGAACCAGCGTCATAGAAACCGCTCCCCTTGGGACTTCCGTAAGGTGAGTCAACCACGAGTTGATATTGAGTGGAATATCTAGCAATCGCCTTGTGGGGTTTGTCAAGGGTGATCGTGAGAGGATTACCGGATTGGAGTACGCCATCCACTTCCCAACCCTTGAAGAGATACTGCGTTCCTGGACCGCCAGCGATTGTTTGCGCCGCTTGATTAGTCTGGATTGAAGTGCCTGCGGCGTACCAACCTCCACCAGTGACCTGCGTTATCCCATCTGGATTCGTGCCAACCGTGAGCAAGTATTGAGGCTGATATGTGAACGTGTGACTTCCAGAAGAGCTAACGGTCCAACTGGTCTGGGAGCAGAAGTATCGTACTCCAGACGCTCCGGGAACATTCTGGTCCACCATGATCGTGTGAGTAGTATCGACCTTGAATGACAATCTCTTGATCTCAGAGCCAGCTATAGTGCCTTGACTCTGTCCGTCAACTTGAATGCCAACAGAGACCTCAGGGGGCATGCCCGCAAGAGAAAGAGAAACATCATACGTGTCAGGAGCCACATCGAAATATGCAACTGCGCTACTGAACCCGGAACAGTAGTCGTCCGCCTGGAAACTGATGGTCCATCGCCCAGTCGGCTGTGCCGCCGTCAAAGTCTGCGCGATGGAGTAGGTGGGAGCGGTGAAGTAGGATTGGAAGGTTGCCGGCGCTCCTGAAGGCGGCGAGATTGTTAACAATCCCTCAGCGGGTCTGTTTACTGCAATGGATATGGTGATCTTATCGCCTATCCTGTACGCTGATTTGTCCGTTGAAACGGTAACCGAAAGCGGTGGTCCAACCTGCACCACAGTCAACGTCCCACTCGCGCTACCCGAGTCAGCGGGACTGGAGCTAGTGGCAGTAACCGTAAAGGGATAGGTTCCTGGACAGTACAGTCCAGGCGCGTTGGAAGTTGAGATTGTAAGAGAGCTGCTTCCTGATCCTCCCAATACGTTTGGTATTACTATTGGGTTAGGTGAGAACTGATACTTCCCGCTGGAAAGCCCAGATACACTGAGCACATAGCTAGCATTTGCCGCCGCCATGGCCAAGTTGATCGTATACCCGGCAGAGGTTCCTTGTGGTACAGCTTGTGAGCTCGGAGTTATGGTGAGATTAGCTGGGGCGGCGTGTACATTCGGAAGGAACGCAAGCACGGTTAGTGCGAAGAGGAAGATCAGCCTGTAACGTATCATGCCATGTGCAACTCTGAATGGTTGATGAATTCGCGGGGATTCTATTTAAAATGGGTGTCCAGACGGCTCTATGTGTGCAGTAATTGAACTACGCGTTGAATGGAGAACGCACGGCAAGCCATTCTAAGAAACTTTAAACCAATATCAGATCCAAGGTTTCATGCGACGATGAGGGAATCAGAGTTAATCTGAACCACATGTGTTGATAAGGCATTTACCCTGAGTCGCAGCATCGCCTGCCGTGTCTCTGGAGTAACTCCAAGAAACCAGTGCAAATGGAAGATGCATTCTTACTGTAGAGTGGTCCTCCTAGCTGGCCTTGATACTAGGTATACGCCTACCAGGATCAGGATTGTTCCCATAGCAGTGTTGACGCTTAGAGTTTCACCCAGCAATATCCAACCCAGCAGGAGGGCGATGATGGGGGAGATGAATGCGAACAATGAAATGCTGGTGGCACTCATCTTCATGAGCAACCAATACAGCGCAACGAAAACGAATGCTGTGCCGAAGGTTGCGAGGTAAAGGATTGTTGCAATAGCTGTTGCTGTGAGATTTAGAACTGAGGAACTCTCTTTCATTAATCCAATGGCCGATAATATGCTAGCCCCGATCAATAGTTGAACAAACGTGTTGGCTGATGGGTCAATATCGTTTGCGTATAGCTTTCCTATGACGATCGCAAAAGCTGTTGATGCAGCAGCTGCAATAATTGCGAGCTCTCCATAGAGCGATAGTTGGACGGTTTGAAGGCTAGCGATATCTCGCCAGAAGATTGTCACGATGCCCGCGAAGGACGCAACTTCTCCAACAGCCTTCAAACCGGTTATCCGCTCACCGTTAATCAGAAGATGAGCAAGTATGACTACGAATACTGAAGTGGTGGAGAACATGACTGCCGTGAGGCCTGAAGTGATATACTGCTGGCCCCAAAACTGCAATCCGAAGGGTATAGTGATCTGAAAGGCCGCTAGGAAGAGCATGACTATCCAAGACGCTCGGTCTCTCGGAAAACGACTGTGAGACACTATGACGATGGGTAGAAGAGTTATTGTTGCTGCTACAAACCTCAGTCCCGCGAACGTGAACGGGGGAAGAAATTGAAGGCCGACCTTGACGGCAAGCCAAGAGGAGCTACCCACCAAGCAATACATGATAAAGACTGCCGAGGAAAACTTCGAATGCGATGACCCCAACTCCTATTGAACCCTAAGGTCGGGGCAATAAAATTCCACGAAATATAACTCATCTCATCCAAACCATGAACCTCCAAAATCCACCTTCATCAGAGAGCTATGCTGCAATCGATTCGATAGGTCGAGTATTACGATCAGACACCCCCATGTATTATTTCGGAGCAAAAAAGCACACCCACCCGGGGGGGTACTCGCTAAACCCCAATCGAGCAGAAGCATCACGCATCAGATTATTGTTGTTCTGACAGTTGCTGACACTATCCGCCTCCCGTAGTCTCAGGTCAAACCTCGATTGGATGCGCTCCAACTAAGTGAATTGCACTTCGTACACGGGCAGTGTGGGACACGTCAATAAGACCTGATGGAATTTGTTCTAGCAGAACGTTAATATCGAATCTGACCCGTATCGCGCCAATAATGATGCATGATGCCCTTCTATCTCTGTGAGAGCTGCGCTCGCGACAAAGTCAGACTCGACTTAACCTATGCTGGCATTAACCAGATGTGGCTCAGGACATCTCCAAGCCCAGACGGTTTCGGGCCTCCATGCGAGTTCTGCAATGCTCCAAAGACCATCTACCAAGTTCAAATCATTGGCACGACGTTTGACACGGAGAATCAGCACTTGGAGAAAATGAAGGCAGAAACTGGAGTGGGCAAGTAGCTACGAACGCGACTTGCATGAAATCCGCTGCTTTCCCTGAAAACACGCATACCTCTCGTTTTTCACTGCGAAATGCGTAATCTTCCAAGGGTGAAACAGAACGATTCCTGTGGGTCTTCATAAGCGTGGGGAAGTTAGTCTCAAGGAGATCCTAGACTACTTCTCAGAGTTGCCCAGATACCATGAAGCGGGAGCAATTGCGTCCTTTGTCGGTGTGGTACGAGAAGATCCCGTCCGTGAAGCCGACGTGAAGGTTACTCACCTTGAGTACGAAGCGTACGTCAACGTCGCCTTGGAGCGCATGGAAGATATTCGGCAGGCCATGCTCAAACGGGAAGGGATCATTGAGGTTTCAATTCACCACATCATCGATACTCTGCCGGTTGGTGAACCGAGCCTCTTTGTTGCGGTGCTCGGGAAGCATAGGCATGACGTGTTTCCGATCCTGATTGAAGCAGTGGATAGGGTGAAGGCGGAAGTCCCAATCTGGAAGAAGGAGTTCACCAGTAAGGATTCATACTGGGTTTCTGGCGAATCGGCAACTTGACGGCGTTAACCACTGTCAGTTGTGAAATCTTATATCTGCTCCACGTGCAAGAATTCACGCTTCTAACCTAGCTCCGCCGTGGATTGAGAATGCCGACAATAAGCGACAGAGCCAGACGCTCGTTGCAGGAGTTTGGCTTGACTGATTACGAGATCAGGTCTTACACTTCTCTACTGGAAATAGGTCCGGCGACGGCGAACGAACTTAGCGAAGCGTCAGGCGTTCCCTACTCGAAGATCTACGAAGTTCTGGGGTCGCTTGAGAAGAAGGGGTGGGTAGAGATGGAGCATGGCAGGCCAAGCAAATACTACCCCAAGCCCCCGTCCGTTGCAACGGAGATCGCCAGATCGCAACTTGAAAACACCTTGAAGACGAATGAAACGCTAATTCTTGGCGAACTTCAACCCCTCTACGAGAAGAAAGGCGTGAGGGAGCGGCCTGATATCTGGATCGTTAGAGGGAACTTCAACGTACTGGCTAGGATCAGAGAAACCCTAGAGCATGTTCAAAAGGAGATCCTCGCTTCTGTTCCAACGATTCCGGACCCTGTCGCCGAGATGCTCATTCCCCTAGTCAAGTCAATCGCTGAAAGGGGCGTGAAAGTGCAACTCATGACTATGAAACAGCCAACCAGTGAAACTATGGTCAAGTTGGCTAACTTATGCGAAGTCCGGACCCGTGAGCAGATGTTTGGCGGCGGCATAATTGCTGACGGACGTGAAGTTATCTTACTGCTTGGGCAGGAAGGAGAAGAGGCTACCAGTCTAGCCATTTGGTCTGATCATGTTGGACTCGCAAAGTTCGCCAAGAACTATTTCGAATATCTGTGGTCCGATTCACGCTTGACCAAGGATAACGCGACTGCCAAACGTTGACCCTAAAGCGTTTAGTGATATGATGTTCGGCGGGTCAGTCTAGTTGAGTATCCGAAAGATTGTCGAAAGGTACACTTTCGCCTGAACCTCCAGAGAATTGACATCGACGAACTCATTGGGGCCATGCGCGTGCTCCCCCTTCGGTCCGAAACCCACAGTTTCAACTCCAACTTCTCTGTAATGGCGTCCATCTGTTCCCCCGGCCCATTCCACGAAGAACTCGGGTGCGTGACCTACGATCTTTGGAACCGCGTCTTGAAACGCCTTCACTAACCTCGAATCTGGAGACGTATAGTTTGCCGGCGTAAACGATTCCACGGGCTCCATCTCATATCTCCCGTTGCCATCAGCATTGATGGCTTTGTCAATTGCCTCTTTGATCTCTCCGAGAACACTTTCCTTGGTTTCGCCTCGCACGGTTCTCCGGTCAATCGAGATAACACATTCATCTGGAACCTGATTGATTGCGGAGCCAGCCTTGATTGCGTTAACACTAATGACTGGGTAACCGATGTATGGGTCCCATCTCTCCAGAGGTTTCTCAAGTGCAAGAACGGCCTTGGAGGCTAGGGCGATAGTGTTCACGCCTTCCACTCTTGCGTACGCCGTGTGAGTGGCTCTACCAACGAATCGAATGTTGACACGACAGCTGCCCCGTTCCGAGATTCGAATTTTCAGATTGCTCTTCTCACCTATGATCGCATAGTCTGGCATGGGCAGTTCACCTCTTCGCATCAGATCGATAAGAAGCAACGTGCCAAACTTGCCTCCCTTCTCTTCGTCCGGCACAAGTTGAGCCTGAACACCTCCCTTCAGCGAGTCCTGATGCTTCTGTAGGATCTCGAGGACGTGCATTATGACGGCACATGAAGCCTTCATGTCTGAGGCCCCTCGGCCATACAGTAGACCGCTATCAAACACAGGCTCGAAAGGGTTTGTTTTCCAAGCTCTGGAATCAGCGATGGGAACTGTGTCCAGGTGACCGTTGAGGGCGATGAGCGGCTTCGAATTCTTGTTCAGGTCTCCAAGAACTATGGGTCTCTCAGCTTCACCAACCTTACGCGCAAGTACACCCATTCGCTCAAGCAACTCTGCCGCTCTATCCGCAACCTTTCGCTCCTCGCCTGTTACACTTGGGATCATGATAAGCTCGGAAGCAAGCTCCAGAATTCTATCTCTGTTGACCTCTGCGATGGCTCGGCCCAATACTTCGCTCTTCATAGGCTATCTACCCGAGTCCAGCCACATCCAAGTTCGAAAGTCGCTTTAAGCATAATCCTTCCGGACGCATTCAAGTTCTGCAGCATTGATCTTCGCTGACGTAGTTGTTTCGGCTCAACCGCTTAGCTGGCAAGCCAACGTGAAAGACAGCACATCAATTAAGCGGCTCAGTGGAATTTCCAAATAGCCATCTGGTCAATCCTTCTGTAATGGATGCTCTTCGCTAATGCCTCTGTTGATAAGGATGCAATCGCTATTGCAGGCGCTTCATTGCAGAGGAATCGATGTTGATTCCTTTTCTGATTCGAAAACGAGAGAAGTCAGCGTCTTTTCGATTCCTTTTACTAATCGAAGTTTGTCAACCACGAATTTGCCGACTGAGTCCACATCTTTTGCTTTGACTTTGATCAAGATATCCCATTCTCCCGATACTATGTGGACCTCCTGAACTTCCGAGAAGTTTGCGATTTCCTTGGCGACTCTACGTTGAGAGATTATCCTCTCCTCACTCTTGTAGGCAAAAGAGGCGAAAATGAACGCAGTTGTGTTGGCGCCTAGTTCTTCCGCTTTTAGGACAGCGTGATACCCTTTCACCAATCCAAGTCTCTCTATGCGCTTAATCTTAGCGAACACTGTAGTTACAGGTAATCCGGTCTGATCCGAAATCTCTCGGGCAGTAAGGCGGCAGTTCTCTTGGATAATCCTCAGGACCTTCGTGTCCCCGGAATCAAGCGTTGCCATGATGTAATTATTACAATCTTCTCCCTAAAAAAAGCAGCTAAATTGCGAAATTCACGGCAAATTCTGCAATTACTTTAAGTCATCCACTCTGTCCCTAGGCGGCTGATTCGCATGATAGAGACAGGGATCCACATGGATCCATTACGAATGATTGAGGATCTTGATAGCAGCAGAAAGAGAGCTATATCAAGAGTGCAAACTAAGGCTCTGAACGTTATGACAAGCGAGCTAGTACGCAGAGGGTTCGAATGGGTTCTTCCCGTGACTTTGGCTAAGTCTACGGACCCTCTATGGCCGGATCCAGGTGCCAGTATAGAGAAGAGAATAGAATTCGACATCTATGATGAGAACGTTCGAACCATGCAGAGCATGATAATTCACAAGCTAGTCTTAGCTTCGCTGGGCCCAGAGAAATTCTTCATCGTGTCTCCCAACATACGCATCGAGACCAGAAAACGCGCAGCCACAGGCAGGCACCTCTACGAGTTCACTCAACTGGAGATTGAAATATCCGGGGGAAAGATGGAAGACGTGTTCAGAGTCTACGAGGATCTTATCGAAGCTACAGTGAGAGCTGTTCAAGAAGACGTTTCTGCATTGCGGGAGACTGAACTGATGGTTCCTGTAACTCCGTTCAGAGTTCGCTCCAGGAAGGAACTTCAGGAGAAATACGGGAAAGATTGGGAACAGATCGCCCCATTAAAGGAAACGGATCCGTTCTGGTTAACAGACATACCTCGTGAATTCTACGATTACCAGGACATGACAACTGAATCTTGGCGTAATTATGATTTATTCCTACCTGAAGGATACGGGGAAGTAATCTCAGGAGCCGAACGCGAATACGAATACTCAAAGATTGTGAAGAAAATTGAAAGAGATGGCGTGAAGAAGGAGGACTATGCTTTCTTGTTGAGCCTAGCGAAAGACGGAAAACTGAAACCGTCAGCCGGAGCGGGATTGGGCGTGGAGAGGTTCATCGCTTATCTTTGCGGCGTCAAGCACATAGCAGAGGTTCAACCCTTTCCACGTATTCCAGGGGTAGTCCCTCCACTTTAATGCTCAGCCGAACACAACCTATCAGGGCACGTCGCTGGAGAAAAGCGACTTCGCTAGCCCTGACATGAATTTCATCGCTTGCGAACATATTTAGCGAAGACGGAAATTGTCTGCTCCAGAGTTCGATCTTTGTTTAAGCTCTCTGGAGTCTCATTTGCAAGAGGCGTAGCCGCAATCGATCTGAAGACGTCGCTGGCGCCTTTGTGGAAATGCGGCGTCAGACCGAGGTCTTCGAAGGTGGAGGATATTTCATCCATCTCTCCCACCCAACGACGGGCCTTGACTGGTATGGCGGGTATTTGCTTCGCAATCTGCTCGTAAGCGGTGGACTGGCTATACAGAAATTCCTCCCTAAGCTCTTTTGACAAACCAATAGCTTCGGCTGCAGTGAGCAGCGTTATCCATAGCGCTTGTGAGCCTTTAGTCCAAGCGGCATAGCACATCTTGATTCCCGAGGCCTGTCCCACATTGTCACCGATGACATGGACATTGATTCCTTTTCCATCGAGCTGAGACATTATGTTGGCATGGGGGCCGCTTGCGTAGAATCGAGGAGGTTCACCCTTGCCAGGTGGGTTGCCTATAATGGACGCGTCAATGAAATGTCCTCCAGCTTCTGTGATTACGGCACCAATCTTTCTGACGGTTTGCGGAGAGATCGCGTTGCAGTCGGCGAAGTACGTCTTGATCTTGGTTGTCTGCAACACGCCTGCAACTCTGCGTGCAAGCTCCGTGGCTTCTGACGGCGGTATGATAGATAAGATCAGGTCCGTCTGTCTCACCAATGTCTCAAGACTTTGAAGTTCTTGTATTCCAACGCGACGACTCAGGGTTTTCGTACGGTCACTTCTTCCGTCAAGACATGTTACGACTCGCAGGTCATGTTCTCGCAGTGCCCGACCCACAGCATGTCCCATGTCGCCCGGACTGAGGATTGCAACTGTTTTGATGGACAACTTTCTCACTCAGCGAATACTACTATGCGAATCGAATAAACTATTCAGGTTGTGCCTCTTCCCGCAAGCCTTTTCCCACTTAAAGTCAGACGCTCCTCTTCATCTCCAGAACTACGACAAGACGATGTCTTCATTTCCCACATTAATGCCTACTTGGTGTGAGGGAACAATGACAGACGCGCGGGCGGCTGACTCAACGTTAGTGGACTTGTCGAAACCTCATCCGTTCTCCGTGCACGATATGGTTCGCATGGAGCGGTTGGGAGATCCCAAGCCTTCGCCTGACGGACGATGGGCGGTGTTTACGCGGAGGGCGTGGGATCATGAGGCAAACAAGGTTTCAACAAGTCTGTGGCTCGTGTCGATCGATGGCAAGAGGATGCGACAGCTCACTACGGTGAAGCATAAGGCGGATACATCGCCAATCTGGTCCCCAGACGGAGACACGGTTGCCTTTGTGTCAAATCGTAGCGGGTCGCAGCAGATCTGGACGATTGGAGTGAATGGCGGCGAAGCGCGACAGCTCACGCAGTTCCCGTTGGATGTGGAAAATTTGCAATGGAGTCCGACTGGGAGCCACATCGCTTTCTCCGCTGAGGTGTACCCGGATTCAGACGATTTCGAGGCTACCGCCAATCGAGATAAAGAGAGGGCCAATGATCCGGCAAAAGTGATGAAGTTTGATCGGCTATTTGTTCGCCACTGGGACAGATGGGCGCAAGGGAAACACAACCACATCTTCGTGCTTCCCGTGAAGGAGATGAGTGGAACGGGCGAGTGGGTTGCGGACGGGCAACCAGTCGATTTGATGAAGGACATCGATGGCGACTGCCCGACGAAGCCATTCGGCGGGCCGGAGCAGTACGCTTGGTCACCGGACGGCCAGGAGATCGCTTACACGACTCAACTTGGCGTTGATGAGGCTTGGTCCACCGACCTTAACATCTATCTTGTTCCGGTTGGCGGCGGACCACCTCGCTGCATCACAGCAGACAATAGGGCCATAGACACACAACCGGTCTACTCCCCTGACGGGAGCACAATAGCATACCTGTCAACTGAACGGCCAGGTTTCGAAGCGGACCGCTACCGGATTAGGCTGTATGACCAAGTCGGGCAGGGCGCGCACACTCACCGAAGCATGGGATCGCTCACCAAGCTCCATTGCCTGGTCCCCGGACGGCAAGACCCTCTTCGTCACAGCCGCTGAGAATGCGCGACAGAAGATTTTCGCAGTCGACGCGACAACTGGCCAACCGCGCGTGCTGGTTGAGGAACACTGCAACAAAGGATTAGCCGTGGCTGTCGAAGGTACAGCTATTCAACCTGCCAGTTTTCAGGAGCGTAGAGACCCCATAGTCTTCAACCAAGCTTCACTTACCTGCCCGGATGAGATCTGGAGGACCGCAATTGACGGCTCCGAAAAGCTCCAGGTCACACACGTCAACGACGAGCGGGTCAAACTCGCGCTCATGTCCAAGCCTGAGGAGTTCTACTTCACCGGGGCACTCAACGAGAAAGTACAAGCGTGGATTCTGAAGCCCATCGGATTTGTTGACGG